>Ga0209350_1000082_pt1 | contig 60692 bp, 57 predicted proteins | sample GraSoi013_2_20cm_2_FD_185822 | JGI IMG/M metagenome (GOLD analysis project Ga0209350, IMG submission 185822) | Grasslands soil microbial communities from the Angelo Coastal Reserve, California, USA - Sample 09_27_2013_2_20cm (SPAdes) (version 2) | ecosystem: Environmental > Terrestrial > Soil >...
CTTTGCCGTCTCGGATGTCGTGGTGCGGGGTGAGATCCCAGCCGCGGTGCGGCGCAGTATGGAGCTGTGGGTGGGCTGCGTGGCGGGAGCGCTCGAGGAACAGGAGTACCGGCGACTGCTCGCCGAGGCCGGATTCGTGGACGTGGGCGTCGAGCCGACGCGGATCTATGAGTTCGCGGATGCCCGCGCGGTGCTGGCCGGTGCCGGTCTCGACGCCGAGGTACTGGCGCGCGAGGTCGGCGGCCGGATCATGGGGGCGTTCGTGCGCGCGACAAGGCCCGTGTGACGGGACGACCCTTCCGCGTGCTCTTTCTCTGCACCGGGAACTCCGCCCGCAGTCAGATGGCGGAGGCGCTGCTCAACTGGAAAGGAAAGGGCCGGTTCGCGGCCGAAAGCGCGGGATCGCGCCCGGCGAGCCGCGTGAACGCGCTCGCGGTCGAAACGCTGCGCCAGCACGCGGTCCCCTGGCACGGCCACGCGCCGCGCGGCATCGACGGCCTGGAGCGCGAGCCGTGGGACTTCGTCATCACCGTATGTGATCGTGCAAAGGAAGCGTGCCCGATTTTTCCGGGCCAGCCAATGCTGGCGCACTGGGGCATGCCGGACCCCGCCGAGGTCGAAGGGGACGCAGTCACCGCGCGGGCGGCGTTCCGGGATGCGTTCCTCGTACTGAGTCGCCGTATCGACCTGCTCGTGGCGCTGCCGCTCGAGAAGCTCGAGCGGATGGCGGTCGAGGCCCGGGTCCGGGCCGTCGGCGACGCGCGCTAGCCGCCCCGCACGGCGGCGTGTTTTTTGCCACACCGGGATCGCGACCGTCATCCTCCCGGTGGCACATGAGACGCGCCCACGCCTTGCCGCTCTACGCGGCTTTCCTGGTCATCTCCCCGCTCGCCGCACAGCAGGCCGGCACCGTTTCGGGGACCGTCGTGACGGCCGAGTCGGGGGGCCGCCTCTCCGGCGTGAGCGTTGTGATCGTCGGGACGGCGCGAAGCGTGCTCACCAACGAGAAGGGGGAGTATCGGCTCAGCGTCCCGGCGGGCACGCACGCCGTGCGCGCACGACTGATCGGCTACGAGCCTGGGGAGCAACGGGTGACGGTGACGGCGGGACAGACGGTCACCGCGGATTTCAAGCTCACCGCGACGCCCCTGCCTCTAAACGAAGTCGTGGTGGTGGGCGCCCGCACGTCGCGCACCGCCACCGAGACGCCGGTGCCGGTCGACGTGATCACGGCGCAGGAGATGACCGAGACGGGCGTGACCGAAGTGAACCAGATGCTCGCGACGCTCGAGCCTTCCTTCAATGCGTCGCATCAGACGATCGCCGACGGGTCGGACCATGTGAATCCCGCCAGTCTTCGCGGCCTCGGCCCCGACCAGGTTCTGGTGCTGGTCAACGGCAAGCGGCGCTACTCGAGCGCGCTCGTCAACGTGAACGGCACCTTCGGTCGCGGCACCGTGGGGGTCGATCTCAACGCGATCCCCGCGGCGGCGATCGAGCGGATCGAGGTGCTGCGGGACGGTGCCTCGGCGCAGTACGGCTCGGACGCGATCGCCGGCGTGATCAACATCGTCCTGAAGCGACAGACCGAGCATGTAGACGCGAGCAGCACCGTGGGTACGACGCCGGGCGGCGGTGGCCTGTCGGACCTGCTGGACCACCACGACGGCGACCAGGTCAAGGCGGACGCCAACTACGGCTTCCCGATAGGCGACCGGGGTTTCTTCAACGTCACCGCACAGTATCTCGATCGCGGTGCGACCAGTCGCGCGGCCCCATACTCCGGGAACGACATCTTCCCCGGGATCACCACTCAGGCCGGCACCGATTCGGCCCTGCGCGCCAATAACCTCACGCGCCAGGACTTCACGATGCGCGTCGGGCAGAGCGCGGCGACCGAGGGGATGGCGTTCTACAATGCGGTCGTGCCGCTCGGCGAGACCGCCGAGTTCTACACCTTTGGCGGTCTCGGGCATCGCGACGGCGTCTCGGCGGGCTTCTTTCGCCTGCCGAGTCAGGAGGGCCGGGTCGTGCCCCAGCTCTATCCCTTCGGCTTCCTTCCCGACATCCATACGATCATCGATGACCAGTCGGCGGCGGCCGGCGTCCGAGGCAGCATCGATGCCTGGGACGTGGACTTCAGCGTCACGCATGGCAGCAACGCATTTCACTTCCTCGTGGACCACTCGGATAACGCCTCGATGGGAGCGGCGAGCCCGACGACGTTCGACGCGGGGCGCCTGTCGTTCAACCAAACGGTCGGCAACCTGGACCTGGTCCGGCCGCTCGGTAGCCCGGGAGGGTTGCGCTCTGTCTCCTTCGTGGCGGGCGGCGAGTTTCGCCGGGAAGAGTATCGGATCGAGGCGGGGGAGGACGCTTCCTGGCAGCTCGGCAATGGCGGCAGCCGGCCGGGCATCGACTTCGATACGACCTCGACCGGCGCCCCGAAGGAGTCCGGTGCGCAAGTGTTCCCGGGCTTCCAGCCGTCCAACCAAGTCGACCGTACGCGCAACAGCCTCGGCGTGTACGGAGGGTTCGAAAGCCAAGTGAGCGAACGCATCCTGCTCGACGTCGGTGGCCGACTCGAGCACTACAGCGACTTCGGCGGCACAGTGAACGGCAAAGTGGCCACGCGGTTCCAGGTCGTCCCCGCGCTCGCCCTGCGGGCGGCGGCGAGCACGGGCTTCCGCGCTCCCTCGCTCGGCCAGGTGTGGTTCAATAACGTGAGCAACCAATTCGTGCTCGACACGAGTGGAGCCCTCATTCCCAATCGCATTCTCACAAGCAACAACGAGAGCCGGGTGACCCAGACGTTCGGGGTGCCGCCGCTCAAGCAGGAGACGTCCGTCAACCTGAGCCTCGGGGTGGTCGCGCGGCCCGCGAGCAACTGGTCGCTCACGGCCGACGCCTATCGCATCACTATCGCCGACCGCATCGTGATCTCGAGCCAGTTCCAGAGCGCCGACCCGGCGGTCGGCGCGGTGGTCCGACGGCTGCTCGCACCGTTCCAGCGGCTGGGCGTGACGACCGCGCAGTTCTTCACCAACGCCGTGGACACGCGCACGATCGGGCTCGACGTCGTCGTCACGCACAGTCGCCCGGTCGCGGGAGGGACCCTGTCGCTGACCGGATCCGTGAACTTCACGAAGACCGAGGTCGAGCGCGTCAACGTCCCGCAAGCGATGGCGGACACGTTCACCACGGGGAACCTGCCGGCCGTCCGCAACATCCTTCTGAACCGCGAGGACCGGAACCGGCTCGAAGACGCGCTGCCACGCGAGAAGGGTGGCCTGACGGCGCGCTACGCCCACGGGCGCTTCAGCGGACTGGCGCGCGCCACCTACTACGGCTCGATCGTCTACCGCCATCCCACGAAGCCGGTCGACGACGAGCGGTTCGGCGCCAAGACGCTCTTCGACCTCGACCTGTCCTATGAATTGCGCGGGGGCGTTCGGCTGGCGGTCGGCGGGGAGAACATCTTGAACACCTACCCCGATCCGCAAGTGCACTCGGACAATATCAGCCTCGGCCGCTTTGTCTACAGCCGGCGGGTCACGCAGTTTGGTATGAACGGTGGTTTCTACTACGGGCGGCTGCAGCTGAGTCTGTAGAACCGGACCCTTAGGCTTTCTCCTGGAGCAGCTGTCTCAGGACGAATTCGAGAATTCCGCCGTGCCGGTAGTACTGCAGCTCCTGCGGCGTATCGATCCGCACCGTCGTCCGGAACCGCGTCGTCGACCCGTCGGGGCGCGCCGCCGTGACCGTCAGCTCCTTGCCGCGCGGGAATCCGTCGGTGAGCAGGGCGGCGAGTCCGGTCAGATCGAACGTCTCCCTGCCCGTCAAGCCGAGCGTCTCGGGAGTCTCGCCGCTCAGGAACTGCAGCGGCAGGATGCCCATGCCCACGAGATTCGAGCGGTGGATGCGCTCGTAGCTCTGCGCGATCACGGCCCGCACGCCGAGCAGCCTGGGGCCCTTCGCCGCCCAGTCGCGTGAAGAGCCGGCGCCGTATTCCTTCCCGGCGATCACGAGCAGCGGCACCCCGTCGGCCTGGTACTTGACCGAGGCGTCGTAGATCGTCAGCTGCTCGCCGTCGGGGAGATGCTGCGTGACCGGCCCCTCGCTCCCGGGCGCGAGCAGGTTCTTGAGTCGCACGTTCGCGAACGTGCCGCGCACCATGACTTCGTGGTTGCCCCGGCGCGAGCCGTAGGAGTTGAAGTCCTGCGGCTGCACGCCGTGCTCGACGAGGTACTTCCCGGCCGGGCTGGTCTTGCGGATCGAGCCCGCGGGCGAGATGTGATCCGTGGTGATGCTATCGCCCAAGAGACAGAGCACCCGCGCAGCGCGAATGTCCGCGACGGGCGCGGGCGTGCTGGGCATGCCGTCGAAGTACGGCGCCCTTCGGATGTAGCTGGACGCGGGCTCCCACGCGAAGCGATCGCCCGCCGGCACCGGCAGGCCGCGCCAGCGCGCGTCGCCCGTGAACACCTCGCCGTATTCCTTGTGGAACATCGCCGACTTGATGGACGAGCGGACCAGGTCGTCGACTTCCTTGGCCGACGGCCAGATGTCGCGCAGGTACACGGGTTTTCCGTCTTTCCCGGTGCCGAGGGGGTCGGTCTGGAGATCGAGATCGATCCGCCCCGCGAGGGCGTACGCGACGACGAGCGGCGGTGACGCCAGGTAGTTGGCCCGCACCTCCTGCTGGATGCGGCCCTCGAAGTTGCGGTTGCCCGAGAGCACGGCGCAGACCACGAGCTCGCCCTCCGCCACGGCAGTGGACACCGCCTCGGGCAAGGGGCCCGAGTTGCCGATGCAGGTGGTGCAGCCGTAGCCCACGAGGTGGAACCGCAGCTGCTCGAGATACCGCATCAGCCCCGCCTGCTGGAGATAATCGGTCACGACCTTCGAGCCGGGCGCGAGGCTGGTCTTGACCCACGGTTGCGACGTCAGGCCCCGCTCGACGGCCTTCTTCGCGACCAGGCCCGCGGCCATCATCACCGAGGGATTCGAGGTGTTGGTGCAGCTCGTGATGGCGGCGATCACGACCGAGCCGTGATGCAGCTTGCAGGCGGTGCCGTCGATCGTGAGGTCGACATGGGTGCGGCGCGGCGGCGCCGCCACCGCCGCGCCCCCGCCGAACGGGTGGCCGCCTTCGGCCTCCCAGTGGTTGCGCACGTCGGTGGGCGGCGCAATCGGCGACGTGGGCTTGACCAGCGTGGGCAGCACGAGCTGGAAGTTGCGCGGCACGTCGCGCAGCGCGACGCGATCCTGCGGGCGGCGCGGCCCGGCGAGGCTGGGCTCCACGGTCGCGAGGTCGAGGGAGAGGGTGTCGGAATACACGGGCTCGGGGCTCGCGGCCGAGTGGAACAGGCCCTGCTCCTTCATATAGGCCTCGACCAGCTGCACCTGCTCCTTGGGGCGGCCCGTGAACTCGAGGTAGCGGAGCGTCTCCTGGTCGACCGGGAAGATGCCCACGGTCGCGCCATATTCGGGCGCCATGTTGCCGATGGTGGCGCGGTCCGCGACGGGGAGGGCCGCCATCCCAGGGCCGTAGAACTCCACGAACTTCCCGACCACGCCCTTCTTGCGGAGCAGCTCCGTCACGGTGAGCACCAGGTCGGTCGCGGTCGTGCCTTCGGCCAGCCTGCCGGTCAACCGGAACCCGACGACGTGCGGAATCAGCATCGACACCGGCTGACCGAGCATGGCCGCCTCGGCTTCGATGCCGCCGACGCCCCAGCCGAGCACGCCGAGGCCGTTGATCATCGTGGTGTGCGAGTCGGTGCCGACCAGCGTATCGGGATACGCCTGCGGCACCCCTTGGCGTCTTGGCGTCTTGGCGTCTGTCGCGGTGCTCTCACTCGTGAAGACGACTCGTGCGAGATACTCGAGATTCACCTGGTGCACGATCCCCGTGTCGGGGGGAACCACGCGGAAGCCCCGAAACGTTTGCTGCGCCCAGCGCAGCAGCGCGTAGCGCTCGCGGTTGCGCTGCAACTCGAGGTCGGCGTTCACCTGGAACGCCGTGGGCGTGCCGAACTCGTCCACGATCACGGAATGGTCGATCACCAGCTCGGCCGGGAGCAGCGGGTTGACCTTTTTCGAGTCGCCGCCCATGGCCTCCATCGCATCGCGCATGGCGGCCAGGTCCACGACGGCGGGGACGCCCGTGAAGTCCTGCATCAGGACGCGCGCGGGCATGAACGCGATCTCGTCGTCCGGGGCTTTCTTGGGATCCCAGCGCGCCAGTTTCTCGATTTCCGGAGCGGCGACGGTGCGTCCGTCTTCGCGGCGCAGCAGGTTCTCGAGCAGGATGCGCAGCGAGTAGGGAAGCCGGGAGACCGCCAGACCCCGCCGCTCGAGCGCGTCCAGCCGGAAGATCTCGAACGTGCGGCCGGCGGCCTTGAGCTGCGCCCGCGACCCGAAGCTGTTCGCCGTCGTCATTCCACGCTCTTCACGTCCACCACGAAGTATTCGGTCTCTCCGAAGCAGCTCAACGGAATACCCACGTGCTGGTGGTACACGAGCGCGACGCGCTTGCCCATGGTCTGGTTCACCCGCGCGGCGACGGCATCGTCCCGCACGGTGAAGTAGAACTTCTCCGACATCGTCCCCGGGATGGACACGATGGCGAGCTCGCCTTCCCAGGTCTTACAGATCCAGCCCTTCTTGGAGAACTTCTGCACGTACCCGGCTCGCTCTCCGCTCGAGTAGCTCCACGTCAGAGTGGACCAGGTGTAGAGAGCGAACAGCAGAACCGGCACGATCACCACGGCGGCAATGATCAGCTTCTGCGCGCGCGAGAGCGTGAAGTTCACGGAGGGAAGTTAACCTCGTATGTCTCGGTCTTGTAGCGCGCGAAGCCGCGCTTCTCGTAGTTCGGCAGCGCCGCGGGATGGTCGAGCGTGCAGGTGTGGAGCCACACGCGCGACGGCCCGAGCGCCCAGGCATCGCGCACGGCGCACGACAGCAGGTGCTTGCCGAGCCCCCGGCCGATCGCCGTCGGGGCGAGTCCGAAATACGCGATCTCCACCGAGCGGTCTTCCGGTACGCGCCGCAGCTCGTACCACCCGGCCAGCGCGCCTTTCCGGCGCGCCACGTGCAGCGTGATCTCGGGCTGCGCGAGGTGCGCCTGAATGTCTGCGTCGGTCCAGTCCCAGCGGTCGCGCCAGTGGTAGGCCTCGCCCACGGTGCGATAGCAGTGGCGATAGAGCTCGGGCGCGGGGTGGGCCACCCGCTCGATCACGATGTCCGGGAAGTCGCCGAACGCGGGCCGGAACTGCCCGGGTTGCCTGAGCTCGAGGTAGGTCCGTGTGGCCTGCACGCTACCCTCTGGCAACTTGGCGTCTTGGCGTCCGGGCGTCTATTTTTTCCGTCATGACCGTCAACAAGATGGGCACCGTCCCCCTGCCGCTCGCGTTGCATCTGGCGGCGTACACCGTCCTGGGTCTGTTTTGCTTCTTCGCCGGGGCGCTCAACCTGATCGATCCGCTGAAGATTCCTCACGGCGTGATGTTTCTCGCGGTCGCCGGGTTCAGCTGGGGCTACGTGTTCGGCATCCTGATGGCGCGCAAGGAAGTCGTCGTGCTCGGCTTCGGCGCCAGCGCCGCCTGGCTCGTCGCGGCGGCGGTGGGCGCGACCCGCTTCGGCTTCGACTGGTCGCTCACCGCACTGCTGGTCGCGCTCGGTGCCTACGGCCTGGTCGTCCTCGCGCTGTACCGCACGCGCATTCTGGAGCACTGAGCGGGGGGCGCCGACCCCGCTCAGCCGATCGTACCGGCCTCGACGTGCTCCGGGGCGGCCGGCACCTCGACTACGAACTTGGCACCGCCCAGCTCGGAATCCTCGAGCCAGATCTTCCCTCCCACCTCCGTCACCACGCGCTGGCAGATCGCGAGCCCGAGGCCCGTGCCCTCGTCGGGGCCCTTGGTGGTGAAGAACGGGTCGAAGATGCGCGCGCGGATCTCCCGCGGAACGCCCGGTCCCGAGTCTTCCACCGTGAGGCGCACCCAGCCCTCGCGCGACTGCGTCGTGAGCCGGATGATGGCCGGGCTCCGGCCCCGCACCACGTGCTCGGCATTGGTCACCAGGTTGATCACGACCTGCTGCAGCTCCTGACCCAACCCGAGCACCGGAGGAGCGGAGTTGTCGAGCCCGGTCCGGAACTCCACGCTCTCGGTGCGCATCACCCGTTTGCGGATCTCGGCCACGTCGTGCACCAGGTCGTTCATCTGCACGCGGGTGGGCGCGGTGTCGGCGCGGCGGGCGAGCCGCAGCAGGCTGCGCACGATGCGGGCGGCGCGGTCCACCTCGCGGGTGATGGTTGCCGCCGTGGTGCTCGTCTCGGGGTCCTTGCTGGCGCGCCCCAGCAGCTCCGCCTCCATCCGGATGGCGGCGAGCGGGTTGTTCACCTCGTGCGCGACGCCGCTGGCGATTTCGCCCACCGTGGCGAGCTTCTCGCGGGCGATCAGGTCGCGCTGGGCCCGCAGCTCGTCGGTGCGGTCGTACAGAGCGACCAGCAGGCTGTCGGGCCCCGCGCCGGACAGGCCCGAGACGGTGCAATCGCACAGGCGGCGGTCGCCGGATGGGCGCGTGACCAGGACCCGGCCGTGCCAGGGCGCGCCGTCGCGCGCCCGTGTCAGCACGAGGTGGAGCGAGATCTCGCTGGGCGACAGGCCGAGCGCTTCGAGGTGCGTGTCGAGCGCCTGCGCTTCTGATGGAATGCCGAACAGCCGGCACCCCGCCTGGTTGAGCTGCAGGACGCGGCCGGCCCGGCTCACCAGCGCCATCGGGAGCGGGCTCCCGTCGACCATCGCGTGGGCGCGCTCGGCCGCCGCGCGCGCGCCGCTCACCGCCTCCGAGAGCTCCAACCCGCCGGCGATGTAGGCGGCCACCGCCGTGAGGTACTGCAGCTCCACGAGTTGGAACGGCGGCGGCTCGTCGCCGCCGGGTCGTGCGTAGCGCACCACGCCCACCGCGCCCGCCACGGCGCTCGAGGTGCGCAGCGGAGCGATCATCGCCGCGCGCGCCGTCCCGGAGGGAGACATGGCCGCCAGTGCCTCCGGCTCGTCGAGGATGTTGTCGGTGAGCAGCGCCTCCCCGGTTCGCACCACTCTGCCGGTGACGCTCGCGCCGATGGGGATCTCGAGCCCGTCGAACTCGGCGCATTGCCCCACCGTCGCCGCCACGCGCAAGGCGTCCGCGCCGGCGTTGCGCAGCGCCACGTAGGCGCCCTGGGCGTCCACCAGGCTGGTCACGCTCTGCAGCGTGTAGCGCAACAGCAGCTCGCGCTCAGGCGCCGCCAGCAGCCAGCGCGACAGCTCCACGAGGAATGTGCCGAGCCGGCGCTCGCGCTCGAGGCTGGAGCGCCGTGCCACCATCACGGCGAGATGAGTGGCGATTTCGAGTCCGGAGCGCAGCGCGTCCGCCGGAAATCCCGCCGCAAGCCCCTCGAACCGCGCGCTCACGTGCCGCCCCTCGGCGTCGTGATAATCCGCGATAAAGGGGTCGCCCGGCTTCCCGGCCGTCCCCGCCTGGGCGCTGCCCATCTCGCGCAGGCCTCTGTAGCTGAGCTCGACCCGCGCCCCGTCGGTCCACTCGCTCAGAATACCGGCGGCGGCATCCCAAAAGCCCCGGACCTGCTTGGCTTTGCCGGCTTCTGTCAGGAGCTTGCGGATGGGGTCTAGCATGACTGAAAAAATACGTCGAGTAAGGACGTCACGCGAAGGCGTCGCGCACACACGTCGCGCGAAGTCGTAGTGCACGGCTTTGTGCAACGGTTCTGCGACACGACTCTGCGCGACGCCTCACACTCGACGTCTTTCGTCTATGGGTTCGTCGGCCGGATATCCACCTCACTGATCATCGCACGATCCGACACCGTGAGCGAGGCGAGGATCGCGTGCGCCACATCGTCGGCGGTGAGGACGCGCGTCCGGTTCGCACGGCTTTCCCGGAACCCGGTGTCGACCGAGCCGGGGCAGATCGCCACGACCCGCACGCTGTGGCGCCGCACCTCCAGCATCAGCGCCTTCGAGAACCCCAGCACCGCGTGCTTCGACGCGCAGTAGGCGGTGCCTCCCTCGACGCCGTTCTTGCCGGCGAGCGAAGCGACGTTGACAATGGTGCCACCGCCCGCGTCCACCATGCCTTTCAGGAACGATCGAGTGACGAGATACAGGGAGCGCACGTTCACGCCCATGGTCGCGTCCCAGTCCTCGAGCGACAGCTCGGCGAGGGGCCTGAAGCGGCCTATGCCGGCATTGTTGACGAGCACGCGCGGAGCTGCTCGCTCGCGAGCCACGAAGGCCGCGAACGCGTCCACGCCGGCCGGGTCGGACACGTCGCACGGCATGCCAAGGGCGTCGATCCCCGCCGCCTTCAGCTCGCGCACGGTGGCGTGCACGTTCGCCTCCGTGCGGGCGCAGATGGCGACCCGCGCCCCGGCCCGGCCCAGGGCGAAGGCCGTGGCGCGACCGATCCCTTCGGTCCCACCGGTCACGACCGCGAGCGAGCCCGTAACGTCCATATCCGGAGCAAATATACGGGGCCCGGGCCCGACCGGCGCGGGAACCATGCGGCGTTCTCCAAGCATATGAAGGAGGCTGTGCGATGACCGCTACACTGCATGCGATTGCCGACCATACGGTGTCCCCCCATGCGGCGGACGCCGCGGCACCGCCCATCGACGGCGAGGCGCTCGACGCCTATTCGCGGGCGGTAACCGGAGCGGCCGAGCTGGTCGGTCCGGCCGTGGTGAGCGTGGAGGTGCGCCACAAGGTCGAGCGGCGCGGCCGCCCCGCGCGCGAAGTGCCCGGCAACGGCTCGGGCTTCGTGTTCACCCCCGACGGGTTCGTGCTGACCAACAGCCATGTGGTGCACGGCGCGACCCGGCTCGATGCCGCGTTCCCCGACGGGCGCCGGGTGCGGGCCGAGCTGGTGGGGGACGACCCCGACACCGATCTCGCCGTGCTGCGGGTCCCGCCCGTCTCGCTTACCGTCGCCCAGCTGGGCGACTCCACGGCGCTGCGCGTGGGCCAGCTCGTCGTGGCGATCGGCAACCCGCTGGGCTTCCAGAGCACGGTCACGGCTGGCGTCGTGAGCGCGCTGGGCCGCTCGTTCCGCTCGGTGGGGGGGCGGCTGATCGACGACGTAATTCAGACGGACGCCGCGCTCAACCCCGGCAACTCCGGGGGCCCGCTGGTGGACGCGCGTGGGCGGGTCGTGGGCGTCAATACGGCCGTCATCCTCCCCGCGCAGGGGATCTGCTTCGCGGTGGGCATCAATACCGCGAAGTTCGTGACGGGACAGCTCATCCGGAACGGCAAGATCCGCCGCGGCCGGATCGGCGTGGCGGGCCAGACCGTCCCGCTGCTGCGGCTCGCGCAGCGGGCACTCGGTATCGACGCGAAGAGCGGCGTGCTCGTGACCGGGGTTGAGCCGGAGAGCCCCGCGGCGCGCGCTCAGCTCGCGTCCGGGGACATCATCGTCGAATTCGACGGGAGCGCCATCACCGGCATCGACGACCTGCATCGGGTGCTCACGGCCGAACGCATCGGCGTGGCGACCAGGGTGGTCGTGCTGCGCGGCGCCGAGCGCCTGGAGCTGCCCATCACCAGCGTCGAGTCGTCGCCGTCCTGATGCCCCGCTACCTCGCTCGCACTTTCTGAAAGGACAGAGGCACATGGCTACACTGCCCCAAGGTCCGGGAGCGCCGCTCCCCGCCGGGACTCGAGCCCCAGATTTCGCGCTCTCGAGCACACCCGGTCGGACCGTGTCACTCGCTGATTTCCGTGGCCGGCCCGTGATCCTGGCGTTCTATCCCGCGGACTGGAGCCCGGTGTGCGGCGATCAGATGGCCCTCTACAACGAAATCCTGCCGGAGTTCGAGCGCTACCACGCCCAGCTCCTCGGGATCTCGGTGGACGGCGTGTGGTGCCACACCGCATTCGCCCGCGATCGCAAGCTCCACTTTCCACTGTTGGCGGACTTCGAGCCCAAGGGAGCGGTGGCGCGCCGCTACGGGGCGTATCGCGAGGGCGACGGCTTCTCCGAGCGGGCGTTGTTCGTGGTCGACGGGGATGGGATCGTGCGCTGGAGCTACGTCTCGCCGGTGGACGTGAACCCCGGTGCGGACGGCATCCTGCGAGCGCTCGAACCGCTCGCCGGCGCGAGCGCGCCCGCATGAGCAAGCGCGCCGCGGCGGCCGCGCTCACGCTCCCGGTGGGCGAGCGGGACCACGCGCAGGGGCCGACGGAGGCGCCCGTCACGCTGGTCGAGTACGGCGACTACGAATGTCCCCATTGCGGGCGCGCCTACCCGATCGTCAAGCAGCTCCGGCAGCGCTTGGGACGGCGGCTGCGTTTCGTGTTCCGCAACTTCCCGCTGCGCGAGAGCCATCCGCACGCGCAGCACGCGGCCGAGGCCGCCGAAGCGGCGGGCGCGCAGGGGAAGTTCTGGGAGATGCACGACCGCTTGTTCGAGCGCCAGTTCGCGCTTGACGACGACTACCTGATCGAGTACGCGGGTGACCTCGGCCTCGACGCCGCCCGCGTGGGCCGAGAGCTCGCGGCGGGGACCTACGCGCCGCGGGTACGCGAGGACTTCCGCAGCGGGGTCACGAGCGGGGTGAACGGGACGCCTACGTTTTTTATCAACGGCGTGCGCTACGACGAGTCGTGGGACCTGGAGCCGCTCGTCGCAGCCCTGGAGCAGGCGGCTAAGCGCTGATCGCGCCCGGAAAGCGCATGGGGTCGGGCGTGAACCCCGGAAAGATCGGCGACAGGTCGCTCGCGCCGAGGTGACGCGCCAGGACCTCGGCGAACAGATCGCGAAAGTCCGTGGTCACCGCGACGTCGCGGCCCTCGAACCGGTTGGCGGGATCGAGTCCGGGCCAATGCCCTAGCACCCGACCGCCGTTGACCGGACCGCCCAGCACCAGCATCGCGGTGGCGTGACCGTGATCCGTGCCCGAGTTGCCGTTCTCGCGTACCGTCCGGCCGAACTCGGACATGGTGAGCAGGACCACGTCGTCGAGCTTGTCCCCCAGGTCCTGCGCGAACGCGGTCAGCGTCTGTCCCAGCTCGGCGAGCCGTGCGGCGAGCTGCCCCTCGCTCGCTCCCTGGTTCACGTGGGTGTCCCACCCCGTGACGTCCGCGAACGCCACCTGCAGGCCGACGTCGGCCTTGATCAGCTGGGCGATCTGCAGCATCGCCTTGCCGAGTCGGCCACGAGGGTAGTCGGCGCCGTTCGCGGGCTGATAGCGCGTCGGATCGACCCGCTGCAGCGTCTGCACCGCCTGGAAGGCTTCCTGGGACGACGTCGAGAGGAGCCCCGTCGCCGAGCCCGCGTACAGATCCTCGAACGCGCGGGTGAGGCGGTCACGCGCGGCGGGCCGGGGCGCCCGCAGACCGAATGCCTGGAGATCGGCGATCGCGAGGCTCGGTGCCGTGCCCGCGAGGATGCGCGGCAGCTCGGGTCCGAACGCGACGGCGCGGAACGGCGTCTCCTCGTGCTCGCGGTCGTGCTGACAATAGCGGTTGAGCCACCCGTCCGGCGTCGCCTTCACGCCGGGCGTGCCGGACTCCATGTAGTCCTGGGCGTCGAAGTGGCTGCGGGTCGCGTCGGGGGACCCGATGGCATGGATCGCGGCAAGGCGCTTCGAGTCCCACAGTGGCTTGAGCGCCGCGAGGCGCGGGTGCAGGCCGAAGTAGCCGTCGAGATCGACGACGTCCGATCCGGGGACGGCGATGCGCGGCCGCTCGCGGTAGTACAACGCGTCGCCGTGCGGCACGATCATGTTGAGCCCGTCCACGGCGCCGCGCTGGAAGAGGCAGACGAGAATAGGGCGGTGGAGGGCGGTGGAGGGCGGTGAAAGGCGGTCGAGGCCAAGCGCGGCTCGGGCCAGGAAGAGCGGGTCGAGCCCCACGCTGAACAGGGCGATTCCACCGGACTTCACGAACACGCGCCTCGATATCGTCATGGCTGAGCCTCCAAAGCCTTCACCGCCTTTCACCGTCTTCCACCGCCCTCCACCGCCCTATTGCTTCTGAAACTCCGGCCCCCCGATCGCGAGCCCGATGGCCAGGGCCCGGGCCAGGACGGGGTCCCGCACGTCGGACAGCTGCTCGCTGATCACGCGTTTCGTGTTTTGGGACATGGCGCCGCCCAGGATCCCGTCATCGATCGCGGCGATGAGGTGCTGCACGTCCACGGTGTCGGGAGCGACGGAGTCGAGTGCCACGACCGCCCCTGGAAGTCTCCCGGCCGCGAGCGCCACCGCGGCGTTCATGCGATCGAGCAATGCCCCGCTGTTCACCCAGGCGTCTTCTCTCTCGGGATAGCCATCGGGGGCGACGTGGAGGTAGAGCGGCTCGCCCAGGCGTGCCACGACCTGCGCCAGGCGGGGCGTGGTGTCGGGGTCGGCGGCGACGGCCCGCGCCGCGCTCACGACGAATTCGAGTGGCGTCTTGACCTTGGCACGCACGTTCGCCGCCGCCCAGAAGTCGGGGCCGTGGAAGATGGCGCGCAACACTTCGCGGATGTCGCCGTGGGTGCGCTGCCAGGCGGCGACGGCGTCGTCCACGCAGCCGTCCGGCGGATCATCGTTCACGAACCGCTGGCACAGCTGGCGGCCGACGTGATGCATGGTGGCCGGGTGATTGGCGAGCAGCTTGAGCAGGCGGATGCCTTCGTCCATCCCATGGCCGCGCTCGAATTCGACACCGAGTACCTGCTTGTCGCCGGTGTCGTGGGCCCAGTCGTGGAACTCGAAGTCTCCGCCCTGCTGCGGGCGCCTGATGCTCCACCCAGTGAAGATGCGGGCGACTTCGATCACGTCGTGCTGGTCGTAGCCGCCGTCCACGCCGAGCGTGTGGAGCTCGAGCAGCTCGCGCGCGTAGTTCTCGTTGATCCCCTGCGGTGCGGTCCTCACCCCCTGACGCCCTCTCCGCCTTGCGGAGAGGGGGAACGGCGGGGACGCTCCGGGTGCCACGCTCTCCCAGTTATCCAGATAGAAGAGCATGGCCGGGCCCTGCGCGGTCGCGATCAAGAGGTCTTCGAACCTTCCCATCGCGTGCGGACGGATGGTGTGCTCGATGTAGTCGGGCGTGAGAAAGCGGTCGGCGCCCTTGGCGACGTAGACGTTGAAGTGATTGGTCCAGAAGTCGACCATCACCTCGTAGAGTTGTCGCTCGGAGAGCGCAGCGCGGACGACGGCGAGCTGCTGAACCTGAGCGGCGAAGCGGCGGCCCTTCACCGCGACGGGGCTGTCGTCGGGCTTGTCGGCGGCGGTGTCGCCCATCCGCTTACGCTCCTGCCGTGCCCGCTGCACCTCGGTGTACAGCGTGGCGAGGTCGCCCCGATCGTACTTCAGGACGTCGAACTCGCGCTCGCGTCGCGCCAGGTCTTTATCGTCGATCTTGTCGGGCGTGAGCTGACCGTCGATCCAGCGCAGCACGCCGGCTCGGGCCACGCGCTCGATTTCGCCGGGCCGGGGGCCGTAGGCGAGGCGATTGAGGGCATGCGCCGCGGAGTCGCGTGGTGTGAGCGGCGCCGGCTGCTGCGCCCCCACCGTCAGCGGCCACAACGTCACGATCGTGGTGAGACCAAGGACCCGGGTTTTCATGCGGTTATATTGACGCACCGCCCCGTGGAGAAGTTAAGGTTGTGACGGCGCCCCCGCCCCGCTTCACCCCGCACGGTGTCCTTCCGCGCCCCAGGAGCTCGCGCACGGGCCCGGACGGCAAGCCGCCGAGCTGGTCCGAGCGGCTCGAGGCCCTGAAGTACGTCCCGCCCCTCCTGAAGCTCGTCTACGAGACGCATCGCGGCTACACCATCGCCATCCTCGCCCTGCGCACGGTTCGCTCGTTCGTGCCGCTGGCGGTGCTGTGGATCGGGAAGCTGATCATCGACGGCGTCATCGCCTCCATGGGGGCGCGGGCGGCGGGCGCGGTGGTGGACTGGTGGCACCTCGGCGGGCTCGTCGGCCTCGAGCTGGGGATCGCGGTGGTCGGGGAAGGGCTGGCCCGCCTCTCCTCGCTGCTGGAGAGCCTGCTGGGCGACCTGTTCTCGAACCGGATCAGCGTCCGGCTGATGCAGCACGCGGCCACGCTCGACATCGCGCAGTACGAGGACGCGGAGACGTACGACCACCTGGAGCGGGCGCGCCGCCAGACGGTAGGCCGGATCGGTCTGGTCGCCCTGCTGCTCTCCACGGCCCAGGACCTGGTGACGCTGGCCTCGCTCGCCGCGGTGCTGCTGGTGCAGCTGCCGTGGCTGCTGCTGCTGCTTGCGGTGGCGGTGGTGCCGTCGTTCCTGGGAGAAACGCACTACGCGGCGCTGGGCTATTCGCTGCTGTTCTCGTGGACGCCGGAGCGCCGGCTGCTCGACTATCTCCGCTACGCCGGCGCCTCCGACGAGATGGCGAAAGAGGTGAAGCTGTTCAGCCTCTCAAAGTTCCTGGTCGACCGCTACGCCAAGCTGTCCGACGAGTTTTACGACGCGAACAAGCGCCTCGCCATCAGGCGGAACGTCGTGTCGACCGTGTTCGTCACGCTCGGCACCCTGGGCTATTACGGCGCGTACGCCGTGACGATCTATCTCACCGTGCTGGGCCGGTTCACGATCGGCTCGCTGACCTTCCTCGCCGGCTCGTTCCGGCAGAGCCGCGATCTGATCCAGCGCATCCTGCTCGCGCTGTCGCAGGTGTTCGAGCAGAGCCTGTACCTCTCCGACCTGTTCACGTTCTTCGACGTGCAGCCGCGGGTGACGTCCAAACCCGGCGCGCGGCCGGTGCCGGTGCCGATCCGGCGCGGTTTCGAGTTCCAGGACGTGGGCTTCCGGTATCCGGGCTCGGACCGCTGGGCGGTGCGTCACCTCACGTTCTCGTTCGCGCCGGAAGAGCGCATCGCCCTCGTGGGGGAAAACGGCGCGGGCAAGACGACGCTCGTGAAGCTGCTGGCGCGGCTGTACGATCCGGACGAGGGGCGCGTGCTGCTCGACGGGGTGGATCTGCGCGACTACGACCTTGCCAGCCTGCGGCGCAACATCGGCGTGATCTTCCAGGACTTCGTGCGCTACGATTTCGTGCTCAAGGAGAACATCGGGGTCAGTCAGGTCGAGGCCCTCGACGACGACGTGCGCGTGCGGGAGGCGGCGCGCCGCAGCCTGGCCGACTCCGTCGCCACCCGGCTCGAGAAGGGCTACGACCAGATGCTGGGCCGGCGGTTCGACGGCGGCGTGGAGCTGTCGGGAGGCGAGTGGCAGAAGGTCGCGCTGGGGCGCGCCTACATGCGCGATGCCCAGGTGCTGATCCTCGACGAGCCGACCGCGTCGCTCGATGCGCGCGCCGAGTACGAGGTGTTCCTGCGGTTCGCCGAGCTGACGAAGGGGCGAATGGCCGTGCTCATCTCGCACCGCTTCTCGACGGTGCGCATGGCGGACCGGATCCTGGTGCTGCAGGGCGGCGAGCTCATCGACCAGGGGACACACGAGGAGCTGGTGGCGCGCGGCGGCCTGTACGCCGAGCTGTTCAGCCTGCAGGCGGCGGGGTATCGGTGACCCGGCAGGCACAGCTGCTGCGAGTGAGCCCGAAGCGGGCGCCGGCGGCCGGTGACAAGGATTTCCCGTTCTCCATCCCGGCCATCCGGACGCTGCCGCCACTCGACCTCTCCGCCCGCGTGACGTTCTTCGTGGGTGAGAACGGGTCGGGGAAATCCACCCTGCTCGAGGGGCTGGCCGCGGCCGCCAACCTTCCCACGGTCGGGGCCGCCGAGATCGGCCGCGACGGCACGCTCGCGGCACAACGACTCCTGGCCGCACGGCTCCAGCTCAACTGGGCGCAGCGCACCCATCGGGGCTTCTTCCTGCGCGCCGAGGATTTCTTCGGCTTCCAGCGTCGGCTTGCCGCCGAGCGGCGAGAGCTCGAGGAGCGGCTCGCCGAAATCGACGTGGCATACGGCAATCGATCGGCCTACGCGAAGGGTCTGGCCGCCGGCCCGGTGCGCGCCTCGCTCGGCGACATGGAGCGTCGCTATGGGCGTGACCCGGACGCGCGGTCGCATGGGCAGGCCTTTCTCAACCTGTTCCAAGGTCGGTTCGTGCCGGACGGCCTGTACCTGCTGGACGAGCCCGAGGCTCCGCTGTCGCCGCAGAACCAGCTCGGGCTGCTGGCGCTGCTACTCGAGTGGTCCGATCGCGCGCAGTTCATCATCGCGACGCATTCGCCCATGCTGCTCGCCTTTCCCGGCGCCGCGATCTACAGCTTCGATCGCGTGCCCATCTCGCCGGTCCGCTATGAGGACCTCGAGCACGTGGCGCTGACGCGGGCGTTTCTCAACGATCCTGCGGCGTTCCTGCGCCGGCTGCGGGTCTAGCGGCGCTCGAGCGCGGCGACGAACGGCGCGAAGTATTCCTTCCACACGGCAGCCGCGGTGTGTGTCCCGTGGCCGCGCGTCTTGTCGCTGATGGGGATGAGGACGTAACGGCCCCGCTTCACGCGGGCGATCAGGCGCTCCATGAGACCCAGTTCCGGCGGATTGACGAAGTCGTCGGCCGAGTTGATGGCGAGGACGGGGACCGCGATACGGTCGAGCGCGGCACTGGGATCGTAGTCGCGCGAGGCCGCGACCTGGTAGAGCAGGTCGTTGGCGTCGGTTTCGGCGAGGCGCGTATCGATCCAGCGTGAGATGAACGCGTCGGCGGAGTCGCGCGTGGGCCCGAGGCGCTGTTGCACCAGCGGCGCGCTCACGGCGACGAACAGGAGCTGCAGCGCGGCGCGGAGCCCTCGCGGTTGGGCGGCGTAGTCGCCGTTCTTCCAGTCGGGATCACCCGTGATATCGTCGATGATCAGCTTGCGCCACATGCGGTTCCGGCCCGCGATCTGGGTCGGCAGGCAGGCGAGCGGCACGAGACCGTCCATGAACTCGGGATGGTGCTCGCCCCAGATCCAGCTGTGCATGCACCCCATAGAGGTGCCCATCACCAACAACAGGTGATTCACATGCAGGCCTTCGGTCACGAGCCGGTACTGCGCCGCCACCATGTCCTCGTACGCGTAGTGCGGGAACCGGGCGTGCAGCCCGTCGCTCGGCTTGGACGAGCGGCCGTGGCCGATGTTGTCCGGCAGAATGACGTAGTGCGTGGCCGTATCGAGCGGCTGACCGGCGCCGTACAGCTCGCCCGCGAACAGGGGTGAGAGGAACTGACTCCCCGATCCGCCCGTCCCGTGGAGGATGAGGACGACGCTGCGCCCCGGCCGCCCGAGCGTGCGATAGTGGAGCCGTAGCTCGGGCAGCGTCTCGCCGCTCGCGAACCGGAAGTTCCTGATGACGAAGCTGCCGGTGTCTCCCTGTGTCGCTGCCGCGAGGAGCAGGAAGAGCGCGGCACTCATACTTTGTAGCGCTCGTGCAGCAGCGCGACGTGGTGGCGCTCGTGGCCCGCGATGATCCAGGCGATGGCGCGCACCGAGACCGCGGCGTCGTTCGCCGTCCCGCGGCGCGACAGCGCGGCGGCGTCGAGGCCACGGAACAGCGCGAGGGTGGCGCGCCGCACCGCGTCGAGCTCGCCCGCCAGGTCCGCAAGGGAGCGCGCGTCGAAGCTCCCGGCCGGCACCCAGGCGTTCTCATCGAAGCCCGGGAGCGCGGTGGCGTCGGCGCGGGCGAAGCGCAGCGCCCGGTAGGCGTACACGCGCTCCGTGTCGGCGACGTGCCCGATCACCTCCTTGATGCTCCATTTCCCCGCAGCGTAGCGGTGCAGCGCCTTGGCATCGGACAGGCCGGCAAGCAACCTCTGCGTCTCGCGGGCTTGGTCCTCGAGCGTGCGCAGCAGGTCGCCCTCGGGGACCTTGTCGATGTAGCGCCCGTAGTACGGGTCGTACTCGGCGGCGGCGGGGCGGGGAATAGCCGCCGCGGTCATGCGGCCCTCGGGCGTCTCCGTGAGCCCGGTTTCCCGGATTGCGCGGGACGCCGGAATCGGGCGAGCCTCGCTTCGGCATCGGGCAGCCGCAGGATCACCTGCTCGAGCTTGTCGAGGTACGTCGGATTGTTGAGCCGGGCGCGCAGCTCGCCGAGGAACGGCCGCAGCTTCGCATACACCATCATATGCTCGCCGTTCACGTCGGCGAACATCTGCTCGTCGATGGCGCCGTGCAGCACGAGGGCGGCCGCCATGTTCCAGTACGTCGTCACCATGCGATACGGCGCGCTGGTCTTGCCGCGATATACTGTGAGGATCTCCTCGGCGCTCGACGGCGTGAACTGCTCGCGAAACCAGGCGCGCGCCTTCCGCATGACGGGCTCGCGGCGCAGGTCGTACAGCTTGAGCAGCAGGTCGGCACTCTCGTACGTGGTGGTCACAGGCGGCTCCGTGATAGCGGTTGTTCGGAAGCTACGCGGACTGTTTCCCGGCGGCGACCCAGGCGCGCCACGTCTCCGCCGCCGGGCCCACGCTCAGCTGCTGTTGATGGCGGACCAGCGGCATGCGGAGCAGCAGCGGCTCCACGGCCAGCTTGTCGAGCCAGCGCTCCTCCGAGAGCAGTGCCGACCCGAGGCCCAGCTCCGCGAAGCGTTTGGCGTCGCGGTCGATCAGGGCGCGGACACCGAACTTCTGGGCGAAGCGGCGCAGCTCGCCGGGCGAGGCGGCCCGCTCGTTGAGATCGACGAAGTGGGTCTTGACCCGACGCTCGGCAAAGAACCGCAGCGCGGCGCGGGTGTCGGCGCTCTTCCGGACACCGAAGATCTGCACGTCCATACTAGCTGCCGGTCGAGAACCGCACGGCGCCCAGCTCGACGAGCCCCTGCAGCGTGGCTTCGAGCGTCCCCACCGGCAGCCCGGCTCCCGCGGCGAGCTGCTCGAGAGTGCGCTTCCCGTCCGCGAGCCCTACCACGGCTGCGATGCCGGCGTCGCTCTTCGCCACGGCCACGCGCCCGTGCGGCGAGCGCGCAACCAGCAGCTGGGTCGGCCGCTCGGGAGCGCGCGGCACCTCAGTCCAGGGCTCGAGCAGCCTGGGCAGCACCGCGGGGAGATCGTATTGCAGATCCAGGAGTAGCGTCCCTTCCACGGTCTCCGGGGGCTCGCCTTTCCCGTTCCCCGTTTCCCCTTTCCCGGTCTCTCGCCACACGCGGGGGCCCGCTTCGACCAGCATCATCGCTTCTTCGTACCGCAGCAGATCCGCGAGGTACGGAATGGGGGCGCGCGCCGCGGCGACGTGTGCCACGACCAGCCGGGCGACCGCCTGTGCCGTCCCCCGGCTGCCCAGCACCACGCTCGGCAGCAGCAGGTCGAACCCAGCGCCTTTGAGAACCGCTTCCGGAGCTCGCCCGGTGATGCGCGCCAACGAGCGGGAATACTTGAAGAACTGGACGATGCGCTCGTAATAGAAGTGGCGCGCCAGGAAGCGCGCATAGCGCTCGACGCGGTCGGGATCGGCCAGGTGGTAGGCCTGCCACGCCGGCGATGCGCGGTAGCGGGCGTCCGCGAGCGCGCGGATCACCCGATCCTGCACGGCGCGGTCGCCGCTGGCCTGCGTCACGGGGCGGCGGTGGCAACGGAGCCGCACGGTCGCATGCGCACCACGGCCGTCCGGCCATCGGACACGATCTTTTGACCCGAGACGTTACGCGCCGCGGTGACGGCACCGGGGAGCGTGAGATAGTCCACCAGATCTCCGCAGCCGCTCGCCTCCAGGTCGCGGACGATGCGATCGCGCTCGCGATCGATGTGGGAATCGATGCGGTGCGTCGCCTGCGGCTCCCACGGCTTGAAGATCACGCCCACGTCCTTGTTCGCGGCCCCGATCCACACGAGCGACAGGCTGTCGAGCAGCCAGATGCGGATGTGGTGGCGGATGCGGACGCTCGGTCCCGGCAGCTCGTACGCCAGGTCCTGCGGGCGACCTTCGAAGTACTGCGTGCTCACGGGCGCGCTGATGGCCGGCCGGCTCGCGATCGCCGCCGTTACCTCCTTGGTGACGGCGACGAGCGACGGCTTCTGGGCCTGCACCCAGCCGGCGCTCCGGAAGGCGCTGTCGATCTCCCTCGCGGTGCCGAGCAGCAGCACGTTCAGGGGATCGCCCAGCGCCGTGCCCCCGCGATTCTCGGTGCGGGGCACGAAGGCGGGGAGCGTCGGCAGCTCGACCAGTTCGCGGCGCTGGGTGACGGGCTCGCAGAAGCCGTCCTGCGGCACGGCGAGCGAGTCCCTCAACCGGATGCCGCCGATCTCGCCCGCGAGGATGCGTACCGGCGGCCCGCGATGCACCAGCGAATAGCCCCCGAGCAGGGCGACCGGGAAGGCGGCGAGATCGGCCGCCGCCGCCACGCCCGCCGGCACCAGCTTTTTCCCGACGCCCACGACCGATGTCTTGCCGCTCGACACGAGCCCGGAATCGCTGAGGGCGCCGGGCTTGGCGTACTCGAGCGTGTCGAGCACGCCGCTCATCGCGAGCCAGCGCCCGGGGCGCACCTCGAGGGAGTCGAAGGCGAGCCCCAGCTTGCCGTGGCGTCCGAAGCGCCCGCCCCCCTTCGACACGACCACCCGCCCCTTGGCGCGCAGGTAGGGAGGCACCACCACGCACGAATCCCGGACCAGTGCGCCCATCGTCTGCACCAGCACCGGCGTCCCGATGGTATCCCGGCCACTGGTGATGGGCTCCAGAAAGCGGATGGGGATGTGTGTACCCGCCGCGATGACGACGTCGCCGCCCGCCAGCGCCAGCAGCAGCGCGACGATCGTCTTCACACGGCCTTCCGGATCCGCTCGACGCTCCGGAGCAGCGCATCCGGCGTGAGCGACGGCGAGAAGGCGTCGAACGTGACGGCGCGGGCCCGCGGGCAGTGGTGCAGGGCGTGCGCCAGGAAGTCGAGCATCGCGTCGGACGGCTCCGCCGGCGCGATCCAGGGCCCACGCAGGTCGCGGTCCTCTTCGACCCCGGCGATGTGCAGCTCCACAACGTGCTCGAGCGGGAATTCGGCGAGCCAGGTCTCCGGCTTCAAGTCGTGATAGTGAGCCTCGAGCCACACGTGCGGCAGGTCGAGCAGGAAGCCCGCCCCGGTCGCCTCGAAGAAGCGCCGCAGCCAGAGCGGCTCCGGCAGCTGGCTCGCCGCTACGTCGAAGAAGCCGGGAATGTTCTCCATGACGAGCGGCTGGTCCAACCGGTCCTTGAGCGCGGTCGCGTTGCGCACGAAGCGATCGAGGAACTCCTCGGTGTAGAGCGGCGGGAAGACGTAGTTGAGGTTGTACGCGCCGTCCACGGTGTGGAGGCACTGGAAGTGCTCGGCCACCCAGGGCGAGCCGTACAGCTCTGCCAGCGCCCGCGCCCGCACGATCGACCGCTCGTCCAGCGGCTCCGACAGCTGGCCCAGGTAATCGTGGAGCAGCAGGGTGTAGCGCTCGCGGATCGCCGGCCACCACGGGTCCGTCGCCGCCGGCGGATCCGCCATCGCCAGGTGGTCGATCCCGTCCGCGTTGGCCAGCTCTGCGCCCAGGTGGGGGTTATAGAACGCCCCGACCATCAATTCGGTATCACGCATTCCACGCTCCGCACTATTCTAACAACCCCTGCTCCGCGAGTTGGTCACACAGGACCTTGACCTGCGCCGCGATCATGGGCGGCTCCCCGTGGTCCGTCCACTCGGCCGCGATCGCTTCGTAGCTGTTGGAGCCGTCGAGGCGCTCGACGACGTGGCGCTCGCGGACGCCCCAGCTCGCGGCCAGCGTGCGGGCGCGCGCGCTGGCGCGCACGGGACGGAAGGCGGCGTCCACCACCGCGTCGACGGCGGCCACGTCGTCGGGCGTGAGCGCGAGGTCGGCCGCCGCGATGTTCTCGTCCACCTGGACCGCCGTCCGCGCTCCCGCGAGCACGATCGAGACCCCGGGGCGCTGCAATACCCACGCCAGAGCGAGAGCGCCGAGCGCCGCGCCGCGCCGGCGCGCCAGGGGCTCGAGCCGCTCGATCGCGGCGCGCCGCCGAGCGAACTCGCGGCCCTTGAACCAGTAGATGCCCGCGCGATGGTCGCCCGCGGGGAATTGCGGCGGCACGGCGTACTTGCCCGTCAGGAGACCGGCGGCGAGCGGCCGGTAGGCGAGGAACGCGAGCCCGCGCTCGCGGCACAGCGGCAGCTCGCGCTGCTCCACGTCGCGGTCGAACAGGTTGTAGGGTCCCTGGTAGGCGGCGAGCGGTACCAGCTCGAGTGCACGGGCGAGTTGCCGGTGGGTGGCGTTGCAGAGCCCGATCGCGCGTGTCTTGCCTTCCCGCTGCAGCCGGTACAGCTCGTCGAGCCGCCATTCCCAGCGCTCGATCGCCTCGTGTAGCTGCACCAGGTCGACGTAGTCCGTTCGCAGCCGGGAGAGCGAGGCCTCGAGCGAGGTGCGGGTATCGTCGCGCGGTCCAACTTTGGTAGCGATGGCCACGCGGTCACGATCGGCGCGGAGCGCACGCCCGAGCAGAGCTTCCGAGGCCCCGTCGCCATAGGCCGGGGCCGTATCGAAAAAGGTGACGCCGCGCTCCACGGCTCGCGCCACGGCGGCGAAGCGGGCGCGCTCATCGGTGGCGGCGCCCCAGTCCGCCCCCCCGACAGCCCAGCCGCCGAACCCGAGGCCCGGCTCGGCGGTCCAGAAACGCGGAGGGGGCCCGACGTCAGGCCGGGCCCCCGGGCGCATCAGAGCCGCTCCCTCAAGAGTGGCAGGTGGGTACCAGCTCGGCCGTCTCGACGATCTCGGGACGATGACAGCTGGGCACGAGTTCCTGCGTTTCGACGATCTGCATCGCTTCCTCCTTGGATAAGCCTGCAAGACGACAAGTCGATGAATCCTACGGGTTGCCGTCACACCCGTCAACCGGTAACTCTCAACCGTTCATGATCTCGATTCAGGCACTGTTGACCGAGAACGCTCTCGCGGCCGAATTCGTTTCCGCGTTTCACGCCAGGCGCCTGCCGGAGAAGTTCTTTTACTGGTTCCCGTTGTCGGTGCGCGCCTGGCTGGCCCTGTGCTCCGACGGGGCGTACCGCAACTTCGTGCGCTCGCGCTCGTTGATCGCGCGTTCTCGCGCGGAGCTCGTGCGCCTGTTTCCGGTGGCCCCGCTCGAGGTCGTGAGTCTGGGCGCGGGCCAGGGCGACAAGGACCTGCTGCTGCTCGAGGCGCTGCGGGAGCACGGCGCGCGCGTGTCGTACGTACCCGTGGATACGAGCCAGGCGCTCTTGGAAATGGCGTGCGCCGGGGCGCTCTCTGCCGGGTTCCCGGCGCAGGGGATCAAGGCGGACTTCACCAACCCGACGCACTTGCAGGCGCTCGCCGCGGAACCGGAGACGCCGCCGCGCCTCCTGTTGCTCATCGGAAACACGCTGGGCGCGTTCGATCCCATCGCGGAAGCGCGAGACCTGGCGGGGCTGCTGCGGCGCGGCGACGCGCTTCTAGTCGACGGCGAGGTCTACGCCGGGGACGCTACGGTCGCCGGCTACGACAACCCCTTGAACCGTCGGTTCGCCTGGGCGCCGCTCAATGCGGTCGGCATCCGGGAGGGCGACGGCGAGCTGGTGTTCGCGGCGGCCGACGACGCGCGGCTCCCGGGCCTGCACCTCGTCCCCAAGTATTTCCAGGCCGGCCGGGACGTGGAGGCCCTGATGGGCGGCGAGGCCCTCCGCCTGGCGCGGGGAGAGCAGCTCGCCATGAATCACTCGTACAAGTACGCGCCGGAGACTTTCCTGGGGATTCTCTCCGACGCGGGGCTCACCGTGCGCTGGCAGGCGACGAGCGACGACCAGCGGTTCCTCATGGCGCTCGCCTCCCCCGCGTGACGCGGCCGCTCGAGGTCCAGGGGCTCGGCTATCGACTGCCGGGAAACGGGAAAGGGGAAGCGGGAAACGGGCGCTTCCTCGTGCGAGACGTCTCCTTTACCGTGGGCGCCGGGGAGACGGTGGTGCTGCTGGGCCGCAGCGGGTCCGGCAAGACCACGACCCTGAAGCTCATCAATCGGTTGCTCGAGCCGACCGCCGGCGACGTGCGAATCGCCGGTGAGCGCGCCCGGGATGTGCCGCCGACCCGCTTGCGACGCCGCATTGGCTACGTCATCCAGGAGGTGGGGTTGTTCCCCCACTTCACGGTGGCGCGGAACGTGGGGCTCGTGCCGCGGCTCGAGGGATGGGATCCAGCGCGCATCGCGGCGCGGGTGCGCGAGCTGCTGGCGGTCGTGGGCCTCGACCCGGACACTTATGCCCCGCGCCATCCGCACCAGCTTTCGGGCGGCCAACGCCAGCGTGTGGGGGTGGCGCGCGCCCTCGCGGCGGACCCGCCGCTGCTGCTCCTGGACGAGCCGTTCGGAGCCCTCGACCCGATCACGCGTGTGGAGCTGCAGCGCGAGTTCCAGGCGCTGCAGCAGCGCCTCGGACAGGCGATGGTGTTCGTCACGCACGACGTGCGCGAAGGGCTGATGCTCGCGACGCGCATCGGGCTCATGCAACACGGCGGACTCGTGTTTCTCGGGACACCGCAGGAGTTCCGCGAGAGTGAGCATCCGGAGTGCAAGAAGTTCATGGAGGCGGCGTGAGTCTCTGGGATTTCTACGCCCGCAACTCCGGGGAAGTGGTGGGCCTCGTGGGACAGCATCTGTCGCTGGTCGCGAGCTCGACCGCGATCGCCATCGTCGTGGGCGTGCCTGGCGGCATCGTGCTCACGCGGCGACCCGCGTGGCGCGGGCCGGTGCTGGGCCTCGCCAATGTGTTCCAGACCATTCCCAGCCTGGCCCTGTTCGGGTTTCTCATCCCGCTTCCCTTTATCGGCGGGATCGGCGCGACCACGGCGATCGTCGCGCTGGTCGTATACGCGCTGCTTCCGATCGTGCGGAACACGTATACGGGCATCGCCGGCGTGGACCCGGCGGTGCGCGAGGCGGGGCGGGGGATGGGCATGACCGACTGGGAGCTTCTCACGCAGGTCGAGCTGCCGCTCGCCCTGGGGGTGATCTTCGCGGGCGTGCGCGTCGCCACCGTGGTGAGCGTGGGGACGGCGACGATCGCGGCCGCCATCGGCGCCGGGGGACTGGGTGTGTACATCTTTCGCGGGGTGGCGGTGGTGGACGACACGCTGATCCTGGCCGGTGCGCTGCCGGCGGCCCTCATGGCGCTCGCGGCGGACGCGCTGTTCGGCCTGGCGGAGCGACGGTTCGCGTGGCGGGGGACGTGACGGCAGACGGGATGCCACGGAATCCCCGGGCTGAGAGCCCGGGCTCGGCGTTCAGTGCGTCCTGTAAGGACGCACCACCGGCCGAGCGCGCCCTCTCAGGGCGCGGATCACGGGTGGCGAGGAGGATCGTCCTCGCGAGATGCGCACTCCCGCTCGTACTCACGGGGTGTCTCGTGCTCGCCGGCTGCCACCGCGGCGACCGGATCGTCGTCGGTTCCAAGAACTTCACCGAGTCCGACCTGTTGGGCGAGATCGTGGCCCAGCAGATCGAGCGACGCACCGGGGTCGCGGTGTCGCGGCGCTTCCATCTGGGCGGCACGTTCGTGTGTCACCAGGCCATTACCGCGGGCCAGATCGATCTCTACGTGGAGTACACCGGGACCGCGTTCACCGCCGTCCTGAAGCACGCGCCCGTGGCCGATCGCGACAGTGTCTATCGCGTGGTGGCCGGCGATTACGCGCGGCGCTTCGGACTCGTGTGGGGCAAACCGTTCGGCTTCAACAATACGTTCGCGATCACGGTGCGGCGCCGCGACGCCACCCGCTACGGATTGACGCGCATTTCCGACCTCGCGCGCCTCGCGCCCCGCTGGAAGGCGGGATTCGGGTACGAGTTTCTCGAGCGGGCCGACGGATTCCGCGGGCTGGCGAGCGTGTACGGCCTGCGGTTCGCGTCCCCCCCGATCGCGATGGACCTGGGGCTCACGTATCGCGCCCTCGCGCAGGGGAAGGTCGACGTGATCGCCGGGAACTCGACCGACGGCCAGATTCAGGCGCTCGATCTCGTGGTGCTGGAGGACGACCGCCACTATTTCCCGCCCTACGAGGCCGCGCCGGTGATCCGGCAGGCGACGCTCGCGCGGGACGAGCGCCTGGGTGCCGCCCTGGCGCAGCTCGCGGGCCGCATCTCGGATACCGAGATGCGACGGCTCAACGCACTCGCGGACGTCGAGCATCAGGACATCGCGACCGTCGCGCGTGACTGGCTGAACCACAACGTGCCGTGAAGGCGCGCCTGCAGCTCGTGCTCGCCGCGCTCTGCTTTTCGACGGCGGGCGCCGCCATCAAGTGGTGCGGGTTCGGCCCCTCCCAGATCGCGGCGATCCGCGCGCTGGTGGCGATGCTGGCGATCCTCGTGCTGATCCCCGAGTCGCGTCACGGCTGGAGCTGGCGCGTCGGGCTGGTCGGCGTCGGCTACGCGGCGGCTGGTCTCCTGTTCGTGTTCGCGAACAAGCTGACGACGGCCGCCAACACCGTCTTTCTCCAGGCGACCAATCCGCTGTTCGTGGTGGTATTGGCTCCGTGGCTCCTGGGGGAGCCCGTGACCCGGGCCGACTTGCGGTTCATGGGCGTGCTGGCACTGGGTCTGGCGCTGCTGTTCGTGGGGGGCGGGCAGCGACAGTTTGCCACGGCGCCGGAGCCCTTGCTCGGGAACGTGCTGGCTGCCGGGAGTGCGGTGGCGTGGGCGGTCACGGTCACGGGGTACCGCTGGCTCGCGCGCCAAAGGAGCGAACATGGCGCCGGCCATGGCCCGATCGCGGCCGCCGCCGCGTGCGGCAACCTGATCGTGTTTCTGGCCTGCCTGCCGGCTGCGCTCCCGCTCGCGGCGGGGCGCCCCACCGACTGGGTGATCGTGATCTACCTCGGCGTATTTCAGCTCGGGCTCGCCTACGTGTTCCTGTCGCGCGCGATCACCCGGGTACCCGCGCTCGAGGCGTCGCTGTTCTTGCTGGTCGAGCCGGTGCTGAGTCCCGTGTGGGCGTGGCTCGCGCACGGCGAAACGCCCGGCCCGCTGGCGGCGATCGGGGGCGTCGTGATCCTGGCCGCGACGGCGCTCAAGTCGTGGCGCGACACGGCCGTGGTGGCCGCGTGAGCGAACGCATCATCCGCACGTACTTCGCCATCACGGGACTATTCAATCTGGCGATGTCGCTCATTTGGGGGATCGACACGCTGTTCAAGATGGGCGCCGGGCTCGACATCCAGCAGGTGCTCCTGACCAATGCCGCGTTCACGTTCGGCTCGATGGTGTTCGAGATTCCCACCGGCGTCGTGGCGGACACCGTGGGACGACGGGTGTCGCTGCTGCTGTGTCTCGTGACGCTGTTCACCACGACGCTCTTGTACGTCGCCTGCGCCTGGCGCGGGTGGGGGTTCGGCGCGTTCCTGTGGATCTCGGTGCTGCTCGGGTTGGGATACACGTTCTACACGGGCGCCGTGGACGCCTGGCTGGTGGACGCCCTCAAGGCGACGGGCTACGTGGACCCGCTCGAGCCCGTGTTCGCCCGGGGCCAGATGTATTTCGGGGCCGCGATGCTGGTCGGGACGATCGGCGGCGGGCTGCTGGGCAACATCCATCTTTACATCCCGTACCTGGTGCGGGCCGGGCTCGTGGTGCCGCTGTTCCTGCTGGCGTGGTTTCGCATGCCGGAGCCGGGATTCACGCCCCGGACTCTGGAGCTGCGCCGTGTGCCGGCCGAACTGCGGCGCGTGTTCGTCGAGGGCTTACGCTATGGCCTCGGGCATGCGGTCATCCGGCCCGTGATGCTGGCGTCGCTCGTCTCCATGAGCTTCATGATCTTCGGTTTCTACAGCTGGCAGCGCTACTTTCTCGATCTGTTGGAGCGCGACGCCGTGTGGGTAGATGGGGTGATCAGCGCGCTGGTCGGCTTGAGCCTCATCGTGGGCAACGCGCTCGTCGCGCCGCTCTCCCGCGTCGTGCGCACGCGGACCGGGGTGCTCATGCTCTCGACCGGGGTCCAGGCGGCGCTGGCGGTGGCCTGCGGCCTGCTCACAAACTTCTACACGGTCGTGGCGCTGTACCTGCTGTACGGCGTGGCCATCGGTCTCGCGCTCCCCGTGAAGCAGGCCTATCTGAACGCCCACATCCCGTCGGCGCAGCGGGCGACGATCATCTCGCTCGACTCGATGTTCGCGAGCAGTGGCGGCGTGCTGGGGCAGACGCTGTGGGGTCGGGTCGCGCGGACCCGCTCGATCGGCACGGCGTGGGCGTGGAGCGGGGCGACGCTCCTCCTGGGCATCCCGCTTTACTGGCTAGCACGGCGACGGGACCGACATTTGGACAGGGTAGACTAGACGGGTAGACGTCGAGACGGCGAGCGGCGGGCAGTGAGAGGCGTCAGGAAGGATTTCCTCGCCCCTCTTCACTGTTCACCGCTCGCCGTCTCGACGTCTACCCGTCTACCCGTCTAGTCCTTCGTGCTGTCCTTCTTCTCCTGCTTGTCCTCGTGCACGTCACGCCGGTCCTGCCTCAAATCCCTACGGTCGCGCCGTGCGTCGCGCACGTCGTGGCGCCGATCGCGGGCGTCGTGCCGCAGATCGCGCGCGTCGCGCCGCGCGTCCGTGGTATCACCACGCTTCACGTCCTGCCGCACGTCCCGGCGATCCTGCCGGATGTCCCTGGTGTCGTGGTGAATGTCCTTGCGGTCGCCGCGCAGCTCACGGCGGTCGTGGCGGACTTCCTTGCGGTCCTGCTTCACCGCGTTCGAGTCCTGGGCTGAAAGCACTCGCGGAGCGCTGGCGGCGAGCGCCAACACCGCGAAGAGGGCGAAGAGACGTCGCATACGCGTGGTTCCCGGTTAAGGTCGCAGATAAGACCCGGGCATCGGGCCGGGCGTTAACAGCGTGACGCCGGTCACACGCTACCCGCTAGCGCTGCTTGAACTTGGGCAACTGGTCTCGGTGACGCTTCAAGAACTCCTCGTAAATGTGGCTATCGGTGTAGTCGCGAATCTCGCCGATCCGATCTCCCTGGAACTTGAGGATGCAGCACGTCCGCTGGTCCATCACGTCGCGCGGGTCGGATTGCAACCACGAGCGCTCGCGGATCTCGACGATCACTCGCTCGTCCGCCTCGTACCAATCGCGCTGGACGTCCTCGGATCCCCAGTCGGCGGCGCCCAGTCCGGGCTCGCGGTTCCAGAGGGCATCGAGCACCGCTTCGCGGCCGCGCCATTCGCCCCCGATTCGGGGAGCGCCGGCCACCCAATAGACGATGTCATCCGTGAAATAGCGGCCTGCCTCCGCTCGGTTTCCCGCGAACAGCGCCTTCTCGTAGGCTCTAGCGACGTCCAGGCGACGGCTCATACCGTCAGCTCCTCGATCTCTTCCGGCTCCGGCAGGGTGCTCGCCTTGCGTCCGGCCCGCTCCATGGGCTTGTCCATCTCCGCTTTGTGCCGGTCGACGATGGTCCAGAAATCGACCGCGCGATCGAGCAGCTCGTAGGCGGCTTCTTTGAGCGTGTCGCTCTTCATCACCTGGCGCACGTTATTCTGCATGTCCTCGGCATCCCAGCCGCGCGAGTGCGCGATGAAGGGGAACGGCGGGAACACGAAACCGAGCTCGGCCCAGAAGGTGAACATTGCGCCGGCCACGGCCTGGATGTTGTCCTGACCGCCGGTGATGATGAAGGCCGCGACCTTGTTCTTGATCAACACCTGGTTGCGGATGGTGACCTGATTCTGCACGCAGTTCAGCCGCTCGATCATCTTGTAATAGAGCGACGACGCGTTCCCCCAGCGGATCGGCGTCCCGATGAGCACGACGTCCGCCCAATGGACGAGCCCTTCGTACACGGCCGTGAGCTGGTCCTCCGGGTCGCGCTCGGTGATCGCGCAGGGCCAGGTGCACGCGTGCGCGGCCTTGGAGTAATTCCCCTCGCAGTGGCGAAACGTCAAGTCGCGGAGCTTGATGTACCGCGTTTCGGCGCCCCGACGCTTCGCCTGATCCACGGCGTGCTCGAGCAAGGCATCCGAGGTCGAGAAGCGCGGATTGACGTCGTCCATCGCGGTGGTGGAGATGACGAGCACGCGGGGGGGCGCGCCCGCGGGCTTGGCGTGCTCCTCGAGCAGATGCGACGGCTTGTGCTTGACCAGCTTGCGCGGCATCACGGGTGGCGTCTGCACGTACAGGCCGTCCGGCCGCTCCTCCACCGCGAACACCGGGACCTGCTCTTCGTCGTAGCCTTCGGGTCCCTTGCCCGTGATCACGCTGTACTCCCAGGCGTGCCAGGGGCACATCACGAACTCGCCGCGCAGCCGGCCTTCGGACAGCGGACCGCCCTTGTGGTTACAGGTGTTGCCGATCGCCCGGAACCGGCCATCGTGGGAAAACAGGGCGACCGACCAGCGGTCGAGCTTGACGGCGCAGGGAACGCGCGAGCGCAGCTCGGCGGTGTCGCCGAGGCGGTGCCAGGTTGTCATGGGACGCTTCCGTTGGGTCCGTGTAGATTCTAGCCCCTATGCCCGCAGCCCGCTCGCGCGTCGCCGTCATCTTCTTCACCGTCTTGATCGATCTCATCGGGTTCGGGATCATCATCCCGATCCTTCCCTACTACGCGCAGCGGCTGGGAGCGGGCGGGCTGGGGCTGGGTGCGCTGCTCGGGGTGTTCTCGGCGATGCAGTTCGTGGCGACCGCGTTCCTGGGCCGCACCTCCGACCGGGTGGGACGACGCCCCATCCTGCTCACGACCATGCTCGTCAACGCGCTCGGGTATCTGTTGTTCGCGGCCGCGCACACCTACCCGGTGCTGTTCCTCGCGCGCGTCGTCTCGGGATTGGCGGGCGGCAACATCTCCGCTGCGCAGGCCTACATGGCCGACATCACGACGCCGGCCGAGCGGTCGCGCGGCATGGGCATAATCGGCGCCGCCTTCGGGCTCGGCTTCATCATCGGTCCGGCGCTGGGTGGTCTCTCGGCGCATTACCTCGGGCCAGCGGCCCCTGGCCTCGTGGCGGCGGTGCTGTCGCTCGCCAATTTCGTGTCCGCGTATATGGTGCTTCCCGAATCGCTCGAGGCGGAGCACCGCAGCGAGCGCGCGCTGTGGGACTTCTCGCACATCGGCGACGCGCTGCGAAACCCGCGGCTCGCGCCGCTCATGATCGCCTGGGCGCTCGCGCCCTTCGCATTCTCGGGCTACACGGTCGCGATCCCGCTGTGGGCAAACGTGACCTTCGGCTGGCGCGAGCAGCAGCTCGGGTGGTTCTTCACGGTGATCGGCGTGACCGCGGCGATCGTGCAGGGATACGGGTTCGGCAAGCTCGCACACCGGTTTGGCGATCGCCGGCTCCTGATCGTGGGCGGGTTCGGTATGGCGGCGACGATCGCGCTGGTTCCGGCGCTCCACTCCAGCGCCGCGCTGTACGCCTGGACGGCGGCGCTCGCCTTCTCGAACAGCATCTTCGGGCCCGCCGCCACGGGGCTGGTCTCCGTGTTCGCCGATCCCACGGAGCAGGGGACGGTGCTCGGCGCGGCGCAGGCGCTCGCAGCCCTGGGCCGCCTGCTCGGGCCGCTCGTGATGGGAGAGGTCTACGATGTGTCGCGGCCGGCGGCGTTTCTGGTGGCGGGAGCGGTGATGGCGCTGGGGGGGGTGGCGTGCACCCGGGTGCCGCAGGTAGTAGCAGAGGCGGCGACTGGCCAGACAGATGGCTCAACGGCTAGACGGGTAGACGGCGAGACGGCTGGCGGCGTGTAGGAGTCAGGCATGAGGTAAGCCTACCTGAACCCTCACTCCTCACATCCGCTAGCCGTCTCGCCGTCTCGCCGTCTATTCCTGCCGTCTGCCTAGCCGTCTCCCTCCTGGCCGGTTCATATTCTCCTCACCCCCTGCCGGAGTTGGTTGCGCAATGCGCCTGTACAAGACGCCGGAGATCCGCAACGTCGCGGTCGTCGGCCACGGCGCGAGCGGCAAGACGTCCCTGGTCGATGCCCTCGCGTTCGTGGCCGGCACGAGCAAGCGTCACGGGTCCGTGAAAGACGGGACCGCCCTCACCGATTACACGCCCGACGAAATCGAACGCAAGTACTCGATCAATCTCGCCCTCGCCGTGGCGGAGTGGCTCGACACCAAGCTCAACCTCATCGACACACCGGGATACCTCGACTTCACGGGCGAGGCCCTGGCGGGCGTCCACGCCGCCGACGGGGCGGTGGTGGTGCTCTCCGCCACCGGCGGCGTGGAGGTGGGCACCGAGAAGGTGTGGGACTACTGCGAGGCCCGGGGCATCCCCCGACTCTTCTTCGTCTCCCTGATGGACAAGGAGCACGCCGACTTCGAGCGCGTCTACGCGCAGGTCAAGGAGCGGCTCACGCCGAAGGTGATCCCGGTGGAGATCCCGGTGGGAGAAGGCCCGGCCTTCCACGGGATCATCAATCTCTTCTCCAAGAAGTGCCACATGTACAAGAAGGGGACGAAGGCCGGCGAGTACGAGGAAGGGGACGTGCCGCCCGAGTACCAGGCCCGGTTCGAGCGCTACTCCAAGGAGCTAATCGAGCGGATCGCGGAGACGGATGACACGCTGCTGGAGCGCTACCTCGGGGGCCAAGAGATCGGGCGGGACGAAGCGATCGCGGCGATGAAGGCCGGCATGGCGAAGGGCGAGCTGTTCCCGCTGTTTTGCGGCGCCGCCGAGCTTACGTACGGCATGCGGGCGCTGCTGACGAAGATGGTGGAGCTCCTGCCGGCGCCCCACGAGCGGCCGCCGGTCGAGGCTCAGAAATGGGGGAGCGCCGAGCGGGTGACACTCAAGTCGGAGGATACCGGCCCGTTCGTGGCGCAGGTGTTCAAGACGATCTCGGAGCCACACGTAGGCGACGTGACGTTCTTTCGCGTGTACTCCGGCACGGTCCGGAACGGCCAGGATGTGTACAACGCCCCCCGCGAGGCGGTGGAGAAGCTGAACCACCTGTGCGTCACGCAGGGCAAGGAGCGATTCGAGATCGCCGAGCTGCGCGCCGGCGACGTCGGCGCCGTGGCCAAGCTGCGGGACACCCACACCAACGACACGCTCTCCACGCGGGAGCACGCCATCGTGCTGCCCAAGATCCCGTTCCCCGAGCCGGTGATCACGGAAGCAATCGACGTGAAGCAGCGGGGGGAGGAAGAGAAGCTGTCGAACGGCCTGCACAAGCTGCACGAAGAAGACCCCACGTTCCAGCACGAGTACTCGGGCGAGCTGGGGCAAACGCTGATCCGCGGGCTGGGGGAGCGCCACCTCGAGATCATCGTGGGGCGGCTGGCGCGCAAATTCGGCGTGCACGCCCTGATCGGGCGCCCCAAGATCGCGTACCGCGAAACGTTCCGGGCCCGCGCGGAAGGCCAGGGGAAGCACAAGAAGCAGACCGGTGGCCGCGGCCAGTACGGCGACTGCTGGATCCGCATCGCCCCGCTGCCGCGCGGGTCGGGATTCCAGTTCGTGGACGAGATCGTGGGCGGCGTGATCCCGCGCCAGTACATCCCGGCGGTGGAGCGTGGCGTCCAGGAGGCGGCGGCGCGCGGGCCGGTGGCCGGCTATCCCGTCGTGGACTTCAAGGTGGAGGTGTACGACGGGTCCTACCACGACGTGGACTCGAACGAAATGTCGTTCAAGATGGCGGGCATCCTGGCGTTCCGGAACGTGAGCCCCAACTGCAAGCCGGTGTTGCTCGAGCCGATCCTCGAGCTTGAGGTGTGGACCCCGGACGAGTATCAGGGCGCCGTGATGGGCGACCTGTCGTCGCGGCGCGGTCAGATCCTCGGCACCGAGCCCGCCGGGCGGCAGGTGAAGGTCAAGGCGCTCGTGCCCGAAGCCGAGCTCGACCGCTACGCCACCACGCTGCACTCGATCACGCATGGCCGTGGCACGTATCGCTCGAAGTTTCACGTGTACCAGGAAGTGCCGCCTGATGCGGCGCAGAAGGTCGCGGAGGTGCGCAAGAAAGAGCTCGAGGAGGCGAAGGCGTCTTGAGGCGCTGGCTGCGCCTGTGGTTCTCCTCCCGCGATCCCGTCGATCGGCGCGCGTACCTGCGAAGCGGCGCCGCCCTGATGCTGCTCACGTACACGGTGGACGCGAGCCTCGTGTGGGCATTCGTCGGCCGCTGGTGGACTCCGCTCGGCTACTTGAACCCCGTCTGGACGCTGCGCCAGCAGCTGCTGCGCGGCGCGCCGGACTGGCTCGCCCCGGCGCTGGTGGTGTGGACCCTGCCGTTCCTGTGGATCGGCGTGAGCCTGACGCTGCGGCGGGGGGTGGACGCCGGACGCTCGCCGTGGTGGTGTCTGCTGTTCTTCGTGCCCCTCGTCAACTACGCGACCATGCTGTGGCTCGCGGCTCAGCCGTCGCGCGCCGGCCCCCCCGGCCCCCCCGGGCCCCCCGGCGGGGCACTGCAGCACGCGGCCGCCGACCGCAGGCTCCGCGCAGGGCTGCTGGGCGTTGCCGCCGCGGGCGGTCGTGTGGCGTCACGTCATTAGCTTTCCGCAGCTGGCGCCGCCCCGCGAGTGGCCGTTCCGCGCCGGCGTCGCGGCCCCGATGGCGGCGCGCATCGTCGGATCCGGCGTGGGGGCGACCCGCTACTGCGACTTCACGACCGGCTGCTTCGTCGAGCCGGTCACGGTTTGGGAGGAGGGTCGCCGGCTGGGATTCGACATCACGACGCAGCCGCCGCCCATGCGCGAGTGGAGCCCGTATCGCGACGTGAACCCGCCGCATCTCGACGGGTACTTCCGGGCGACTCACGGGGAGTTCCGACTGACCCCGCTGCCCGGCGGCCGTACCCGTCTCGAAGGGCGGACCCAGTACGTAGTGTCGCTGTTCCCGCAGACCTATTGGACGCTGCCCACCGGCCGTCTCGTGGCGGCGATCCACGAGCGGGTGCTGCGGCACATCAAGGCAATCGCCGAGGAGGAAGATCACCCATGAGAGGGACGATCCTCTATGCCGCGCTGGGCGCCCTGGGCATTGCCTGCGTACGGCCCGACAAGGCCCCGCCCGCGTCGGACACGACCGCGTCGCGCGCCGATACCGCGGCGCCGTCCCCGGCCGCGGCGCCGCCACCGGCTCCGGCTCCAGTGCCGGCGCCGGCGCCGGCCGCGACCAAGGTCGCCACGGTGCAGGGCTTCCTGGCGCCGGAATCGGTGTTGCACGACAGCACGCAGGACATCTACTTCGTCTCCAACATCAACGGCAGCCCGATGGCGAAAGACAATAACGGCTTCATCAGCCGCGTGCGGCCGGACGGGGCGGTCGAGAACCTCAAGTTCATCGAGGGCGGGCGGAGCGGCGTCACCCTCAACGCGCCGAAGGGTCTCGCCCTGGAGGGCGACACGCTGTGGGTCGCCGACATCGACGTCGTACGGGCGTTCGATGCGAAGACGGGTGCCGCGATCGACACGGTGAGCCTGAGCAAGCTCGGGGCGGTGTTCTTGAACGACATCGTGGTCGGCTTGAGCGGCGCGCTCTACATCACCGACACGGGCATCCGGTTCGACGACGTCGGCAACGTGCTGCATCCGGGTCCGGATCGCGTGTTCCGCGTGGGCCCCGACCGCGCGGTGACTCAGGTCATCCGCGGCGACACGCTCGGTCGTCCCAACGGTATCGCCGTCGATCCCGTGGGCAAGCGCTTCATCATCGTGGAGTTCGGCGGACGCTACGTGCTCGGCTGGAAGCCCGGCGACAAGGCGCCGAGCGTGGTCGCGAAGGGCCCGGGTGGATTCGACGGCGTCGTCGTGGAAGGTGGCAGGATTCTCGTGTCGAGCTGGGCCGATTCGAGCGTGTCGAGCTACGAGACGGGCCAGGAGGTGAAACTGATCGGCGGGATCGCCGGACCCGCCGATATCGGCTACGATGCGAAGCGGAATCGGCTGTTGATCCCCTCGCTGCCGGGGAATCGGGTGGAGATCTGGCAGTTGCCGTAGCGTCGACGCAACACACGCCGCATTGTCGTCGCGAAGGCGGCCCCTTCCCGCGGGGTGTAATTCTTGCTATCAGTGCGGAGCCGCACACTCGCAGTGAGGTGCTCCGTGTTCGACGTCGGCGGTAGCGCTCGGCAAGAGATCCGAATCGTCCTGGCAGACGATCACGCTGTCGTGCGTGCCGGCCTGCGGGCGCTCTTGCAAAAGCAGCCGGGCTTCGTCGTCGTCGGCGAGGCCGAGACGGGCGGCGAGGCGGTCGCCCTGACCGCGTCGGCGCGTCCCCACGTGGTCTTGATGGATCTCGCCATGCCCGGGGAAGGCGGCATCGACGCCACGCGACGCATCACCATGCTGGGACTGGGGACCAAGGTCCTGGTGATCACCGCGTTGCCCCAGGAGCAGCAGTTGTGCGACGCGCTTGAAGCGGGCGCCAGCGGCTTCCTACGGAAGGACGCGTCGGTGGAGCAGCTGGCGCGCGCGATCCGCACCGTGGCGGGCGACCGGCTCTTCCTGGACGAGGACGCCGCCCGTCTGGTCGTGCTGCAGCGCTATCGCAAGACGGGGCAGGTCGAGGACGAAAAGGCGGCGGCGGAGCGGCTGAGCCGGCGGGAGCGCGAAGTCCTTGCCTTGCTCGCCCTCGGGCACAGCTCGAAGGAAATCGGTCTGAAGCTGTCGCTCAGTCCGAAAACGGTGGACGAGTACCGTGCGCGCCTGAAAGATCGCCTCGGGCTCACGCGCCGGCCGGAGCTGGTGCGGTTCGCATTGCGCACCGGGCTGCTGGTCGAATCCGAGCCCATCGGACCCGTCACTCCCAGCCTTCCGTCTTCACCTCCGCGAGCACCGACTCCAGGGGGTTGAGCTCCAGCTGCGTCGGCTCCGCCGGCAGCGGGAGCGTCGCTTCGGTCACCGGCCCGCGCACGTTCACGCGCACGTAGGCGCGCGCCCCGTCGCCCATCTCGATCTCCAGCGGCACCGGCATGATGAAGTCTTTGGGCACGTCCTCCTGGCGGATGCGGATGTGCAAGGCGTACTTGTGGTCGGCCGCCGGCTCGGCATGCCACGACAGGATGTAAGTTGGAATCGCCGTCCCATTCACCCACTCGTCGAAGAACCAGTCCATCGGCAGGTTGAGATGCTGCTCGACCACGCGCTGGAAATCATGCGTGGTCGCCCGGCGGCCGCGGTACTGCCCGTAGAAGTCCTGCATCATGGCCGAGAAGGCGTCCTCTTTCATGGTGCGGAAATCGAGCATCAGGTTCCGCAGCATCTGGATCACCCACGCGCCCTTCTCGTAGACCGTCACCTGGTAGTCGCGTGGCTCGACCTCGGCCACGCGCGAGCCCAGCCCGGTCGGCAGCGCATCGCCCCGCCTGGCCCGGATGTCGCGACGCCAATCCTTCAGGTGCTTGAAGAACTTCTCGTTGTCGTTGAGCACGAGCTGCATGTACCAGAGTCCGGCGAAGTCCGCGAAGCCTTCGGAGAGCCATGCGTCCCGATACGTCGCGGGCTCCACCCCAATGCCCCACCACTGGTGCGCCATCTCGTGCGCGCGGAAGATCTCCTCGTCGCCGTTCTCCCGGATCGACTGGAACGTCAACCAGGAGAGGTGGATCAGTCCCGGGAACGCCTGCCCGTGTCCGTAGGGGATCTCGGTGGCATAGTACCGCTGGAACAACGGCGGGCCAAACACGCGGGTGAAGAACGCAAGGCTGTTCGCCACGTCCGCGCCCACGGCCTGCTCGGGATCGCGCTGTCCCAGCAGCAGGTTGCGCAGGTGGTTGTGGGCGTCCCGGTTGAGGTGCACGGTCACGGGTGGGATGCGGGGATCGGTGATCTGGAACTCGCTGAACGGCCCCACGTTGAACGACGCCACAAACGCCGGCCGCTCCGTGACCCAGTGCGTCGTCCGCACGTCGCCATCGACGCGCGACTCGACCAGACGACCACTGCTCGCCAACAGGTAGTGGGCCGGCGCGTGGAAGGTCAGGTCCATGTCCGCCGCCTGTCCCGATCCGTACGTCGGCGCACCGTAACGCGGGAACCAGAGACTGGCTGACTTCAGGAAGAACCAGCGGTCCATGGCCGGCGGCAGCGCCCGACGCAGCGAGTCGCGCCACCGGCGGGGGAGCGAGTCGGTCCACCTACGCTCGATTTGCTCCATGAGCGATCCGTATGTGATGAGGTCGCCATGGTAGACGACGCGGAGCGATCGCGCCTGGCCGGCAACGAGCGGCCTCGCGAACCGCACCCACAGCTCCGGACTATGCTTGGCCCGGAAGAAGCTGTCCGCCGACCCCGTCTCGTCGAGCACCGAGTCGACCTTCAGCTCCTCGTACAAGAGGAACGGGGCCCAGCGAACGCCGTCGCGCCGTGCGGTCACACGGATCGAAGCCTTCGCTGAGAACTCCAGATCCTTTCCCAGCGTTGTTTCGACCTGGTAACGCTCGAGCTTCAACGGATCCGGCCGCTCGACGCCCACGAGCACGCTATCCTGGAGATCCTCGACTCGCGGGAACTGCGATACGATCTGGACCTTCTGCCGGTCCAGCTTGCCGCCCCGGAGCAGCTCGATCTGCTCCGGCTGCTCGGGGTCGACTTGGAACATGAGGTCTTCGCCATGGGCGCGCTTGACATGCCCATAGAAGAAGCCATTCACGTAGCCGTTCAAGAGGCCGCTCATCAAGGTGGAGCTCTCCGACTCGTGCGACCGTCCCTCGAGCAGGCGTCCGAGCGCGTCGCCCACGGCTCCGGACGCGTCACCGCCGACCGCTGCGGAGCCGAAGCTGAGCTCGCGTGTGAGCTCCCACAGCGTGGAGTCGGTGAAAACGAGGACGGCGGCGGAGATCTCCGTATTCAAGACGGAGTCGCGGAGCACGTGGCTGAGCTGGGCGCGCTCGACCGCCAGCGGTGGCACGAACGAGACCGCGCCCCGACCGACGAACACCGCGCCCACCGTGCGGCCCGCCACCGGGGTCAGCAGGTAGAGCCGGCCCTCGGCGAAGTGGAACTGGATGGCATCGCGCTGCAGCGTGAGGTTGTGGACCGTGGCGACGCTGTCGCCTCGTGGCGCGAGCCTGCGCAACGCCTCGAACACGGGCTCGTAGGCTTCGGCCGTGGAGCCGCTCAAGGGAGCGGGGGGCGGCGGCGCCCCAGCGTCCAGCCGCTGGGCGCTCGCCGGCGTCATGAGGCCGCAGAAGCACAGTGTCGCGGCGACGGCGAGACGGGCGGAGAAGGAGGGCACGCAGGGCTCCGACCTTCGTTGCAGCAAGAAATGTGGCGCCGTCGCCCGCCTCGTGCGAGCGCGGTGGTGTGGCGTCACGGCCACAGGCAGCGGTTTAACCGACCAGGATCGGCTCCTCGCGGGCGGGCTGCCGGTACACGAAGCGCTGGCCGGCGTAGTTTCGCAGCACGACGGCGTCGTCGCTGAGCGACTCGACGTATTCGGGCAAGAGGGGGATCTTGCCGCCGCCGCCGGGGGCGTCGATCACGAAGTGGGGCACGGCGAGGCCCGACGTCCACCCGCGCAGCGCGCGGATGATCTCGAGCCCCTTTTCGACGGTGGTGCGAAAGTGCTCGGCGCCGGCGACCTGGTCGCACATGTAGATGTAGTAGGGCCGCACCCGGGCGGCGAGCAGCTTCTGCATCAGCAGTTTCATGACCGCGGGGTCGTCGTTCACGCCCTTGAGGAGGACGGTCTGGCAGCCGAGCGGGATGCCGGCGTCGGCGAGCCGGCCGAGGGCCGCGACCGCGGCCGGCGTGAGCTCGTCGGGGTGGTTGAAGTGCGTGTTGATGTAGAGGGGATGGTAGCGCCGCAGGATGCCGCACAGCTCCGGGGTGATGCGCTCCGGAAGGTGGCACGGCACGCGGCTTCCGATGCGGAGGATCTCGAGATGGGGGATCGCCCGCAGGCGCCCGCACAGCTCGTCGATCCGGCGATCGGAGAGCAGCAACGGGTCGCCGCCCGACATGATCACGTCGCGGATCTCCGTATGCGCTTCGAGATAGCGGAAGGCCGACTCGAGCTCGCGCATCGAGATCTTCTCGGGGTCGCCCACCTTGCGGCGCCGCGTGCAGAACCGGCAATACGACGCGCATACCGGCGAGACGAGGAACAGGGCCCGATCGGGATAGCGGTGGGTGATGTTGGGCACGGGTGAATGCGCGTCTTCGGCCAGCGAATCGACCAGGCCGTCGCGCACGTCGAGCTCCTGCAAGTCCGGCACGTACTGCCGCCAGATCGGGTCGCCGGGCGATTGAATCAGGTCCACCATCGCTGGCGAGATGCGGAACTCGAAGTTGAGCGCGGCCTGCCGCAGCCGCTCGAGGTCCGGGAACTGCTCCGGTCCGAATTTCGCCACGAGCGCGTCGAGCGAGGCGAGGCTCTTTTTACGCAGTAGCTCTTGCCACGACTCCATGCGTCAAGTCCTTGAGATAGATCACCAGATCGTCACCGGCCGCGTAGTAGCCGGGGATTAGCGCCGCGCGAGCGTAGCCGCGTCGCTCGTAGAAGGCGCGCGTGGGCCCGTAGTCGGCGCGGGATGACGTCTCGACGACGATAAGCCGCCCGTGATCCGTCGCGAGCTGGGCCTCGACGGACGCCAACAGCTGGGTGCCGACCCGCTTGCCTTGCCACGCGGGATCGACGACGATCCAGTAGAGGTCGTAGGTCCCGGTCGTCCCGGGCGTTGGGCCCCAGCAGGCGTAGCCCACGAGCTCTTCGCCGGCGAACGCGCCGAGAAAGTGATACTCCTCGTCGCCGTCGAGGGCGTCGTCGAGCAGCTCCACCGCGATGGCGACCTCGTCCGGCCGGAACAGGCCGGTGGCCGCGGTGAGCTGCTCAAGTCGTGCGCGTTGGGCGCGGCCGACGGGACGGAGCGAGCAGCTCACGCGCCGCCTTGGCCCCCTGCGCGTCGCGCAACCCCACCTCGGCGATGCGCCGTACCAGCTCGGCGTAGTCCCATCCGGCGGCCTTGGCCATGCGCGACAGGCCGGCGTCGTCGTTCAGGTCGGGGTTGGGGTTGACGTCGAGGATCCAGACGCGGCCCTGGTCGTCGAGCCGCAGGTCCACGCGACCGTACCCCTTCCCCTGCATTACCCGCCACGCGGCCTCCGCGACCCGGACCAACCGGTCGGCGAGCTTCTGGGGGATGTTCGCCGGGCAGACGGGCACGCTCCCCAGATCGTCGGGCGACCCGGCGTCCCACTTCCCCGCGTAGGTGAGGATCGGCCACGCCCCTTCGGGCATGCGGCTGAAGTCGATCTCGGAGATGGGCAGCACGCGCGTGCCGACGAACCCCACGTTGAACTCGCGCCCGGCGACATACTCCTGGACCAGGACCTCGTCGAACTGCTCGGTCATCGCGGCCACGCGGGCGCGCAGGGCCTTGCGATCGCTCACCACCGAGCCCCGGTCCAGCCCCGCGCTCGCGTCCTCCGCAGCCGGCTTGACGATGGCGGGAAGCGGAAAGTCGTCCTCGATCTTGCCCTGCGCGACGGTCCAGCGCGGGATCGCGAGGCCCGCCTGCGCGAGCAGCGCGTTGACGATGGGCTTGCGACGACACGCCGCGATGGTCCACAGGCTCGCCCCCGTGAGCGGGACGCCTGTGAACTCGAGCGTCCCCACGACGTGCTCTTCCCATTCGCTCTTGCCGTGCACGCCTTCGCACAGGTTGAACACCAGGTCCGCCCGGCGCGCTACCTGGAACCAGCGCATGTCGTGTCGCACCGGAACCTTGCGGACCTCGTGACCGGCGCCCATGGCGCCGAAGATCGCGCCAATCTCGTCCACGGCCTTCATCACGCCGCGGATGTCCTCCGGCGTCCAGTCCTCGGCGCCGGGGTCATAGAGGATGACGAGCTTCACGCGGACGCTGCCGCCGCGTGCCGGGGCGCCGCACGCGGCGCCCCGACCACGGTGCGCACCGGCACGTCCCGCCCCGTGAGCCGCCGCCAGGCGATCCGTACCACTTCCTGGATCAGCTCGTCGTAGCCGAACCCCGCGGCGCGGGCCGCCTTGGGAAAGCAGGAATTCATGGCAGGGTCGGGGATGATGCCCGGCAGCGGGTTGAGCTCGAGGATGTTGGGGACGCCGAACCGGTCGATCCGGACGTCGACCCGACACCAGTCGCGGCAGCCGAGCGCGTGATAGGCATCGAGCGCCGTGCGCTCGATCTCACGATACATTCCGCCCGCCACGCGCGCCGGGCACTGGAAGATGGCCAGCGGCGCTTCGGGCCGGTCCCACACCCACTTAGCTTCGTAGCCGTACACGGGGGGCGCGCCCGGTGGCAGCGTAGAGAAGTCGAACCCGACCACCGGCAGGCAGTACGCCTCGGGGCCGTTTCCGAGAATCGCGACCGTGAACTCCGGACCCGGGAGGTACGTCTCGACCAGCACGGGCTCCGCGTAGCGCTCGGTCAGGAACCGGACGCGCTCCGCGAGCGCCCTCGGGCCGTCGCATAAGTTGTTGCTGAACACGCCCTTGCCGGATCCCTCGGCGATTGGCTTCACGAACACCGGAAACGGCAGCGCCAGCCGGTCCAGGTCGTCCGGCGTCTCGAGGCACGCGAATGGGGCGGTGGGAACGCCGCGGAACGCGAGCGTCTCCTTGGTGCGGCCCTTGTGCAGCGAGAGCGCGAGGGTGAGCGGATCGGAGCCGGTGTAGGGGATGCTCAGGTACTCACAGATCGCCGGGACCAGCGCCTCGCGACTTTGGCCGCGGAACCCTTCCGCCATGTTGAACACCAGGTCCGGGCGGGAGAGCGCGAGCTTCTGTGGGAGGAACTGATCGGCTTCGAGGCGGATGACGCTGCCGAAGAGACCGAGGGCCTGCTCCACCGCGGTGATGGTGGCGGGATCGTCCCACTCGGCGTACGCGTCGTTGCTACTGTCGGGGTCCTCGGTGGACGCGAGCTCCGGTTTTTCGTTGTATGCGAGACCGATGCGCATGTGGTCTCGGGTGACCTCCTACAAAAAAGGCCGCGGGTGCGGTCTGTGAATCGAAAAACGAGTTCTCGAATAGAGAATAAGAAAACCCGGAGCGATGCGCAATAGGCAATTCGGAATTTTTTTTCGGACGTCGCGCGTCACACCTTGTGATACGCGACGCGCGCCGCCTCCTGTCGATCATCGGCGACGTAGATCTCGAAGTCGGAGAACAGCGCGGGCGCTTCGCGCTGCAGCTCGCGCAGACACGCGACGGCCATGCGCCGGATCTCGAGCTCCGCGCCCTCGCCGCATCGCAGCTCGAGCATGGTGCGCCACGCGCGCGCGTTCCCCGACACCACGATCTTCACCTCGGTCGCGTTCGGCAGCACGCTCCGTGCCGCCTCGCGCGCCATCTTCCGGCGGTGCACCTTATCGGTCACCCACTCGTAGCGTTGCATCAGCGCCTCGACGGCGCGGACGTACGCGGCCTGCGCATCCGCGACCTCCGCCTGCCACTCGGCCTCGAGGTGCGCGTCGCCGAGGATCGCCGGCGGCATGACGAATGCCGCGTGCGATTCGTCCACGTAGCGCTGCGACAGCTGGGAATACCCGAAACCCGCTCGGTGTCGCACCAGCTCGTGCGAGCAGGAGCGCGAAATCCCCTCGATCAGGAGCACGTAGACGGCGTGCTCGAGCACGGAGCCATGTCCCTGCTTCTTGATGTTCTCGAGGTACTCGGCCGTCGACCGGTTCGCCGGGTTGTGCTGGCTCATGTAGCAGACGCGCCCCGCGAACTCGGCGAGCCGCTCGCCGGACGAAGCATCCCCTTGCCACTGCACCCGCAGGTGCGCAGGCTCGAGGAACTCCGGGCGGGCGATGAGGGTGACGCGCGGGGCTCGGAAGATCTCCATAGGGGCTAGGGGCTCGGGGCTCGGGGCTCGGGAGATCGGGCCAGCTCCAGCTTCGGCGTGGCCCAGCCGGCGGTTCGTTCGATCTCGCGCAGCCGGGCGGCGATGTCGTCCGGTATCGGGGCCGCTGTTGGTCCCACTTTCAGGTCGGCGAGCGGCGCCCAGTCGGCCGTGGGGATAATAACACCGGGATTGAGGGTCGAGTCGGCATCGTAGGCCCGCTTGACCTCGCGGAACAGCGCCGCCACCTCGGGCCCGTAGAAGCGCTCCAACAGTCCCGCCCGCAACCGGCCCACGCCGTGCTCGCCGCTCGGCGTGCCCCCGAGACCGAGCAGCAGCTCGACGGCGTCCCAATACAGCGCCGCCAGCCCGTCGCTCCAGCCGGGGCGGGTCACGTCGGGAAGCGTGTTGACGTGGACGTGGCCATCGCCCGCGTGGCCGAAGACCGCGATCGGGATCTCGTGCCGCACTGCGGCCGCCCGGATGCCCGCGACGTAGTCGCCCAGCCGCTCGAGCGGCACGCAACCATCCTCGACGACCTGGAGCGAGCGCCGCGTTTCAGGGAGCCGGGCCAGGGCGGGACTCGCGAGCCGGCGCACCGCCCACAAGCGCTCGAGGCCGGCCCGGTCCACGGCGGTGGCCACATGTGCCGTGCTCGCCGCGAGGCCCCGGACGGCGTCGCCCACCACGCCGCGCGCCGCGGCTTGCGTCTCGCGCTCGAATTCGACCAGCAGCAGGCCCTCCATCTCCGGGCCCTCGGGCAGGCCGACGGCCTCCGGGTGAACCAGATCGAGCAGGGTCCGATCGAGCAGCTCGACGGCCGACGGGTTGAGGGCCACGAGGTACGGCACCGCCTCCGTGAGCTGTTCCAGCGCGCGGAACCCCAGCGCCACACCGGCCACGTCGGCCGGGATCGGCTCGAGCCGCCACTGGACCGCCGTGACGAATGCCAGCGTTCCCTCCGACCCGATCAGCAGATCGAGCTCATCGCCCGATTCGGCATAGCGGTCCAGGGCATAGCCCGCCGAGTTCTTGCGAGTCTTCGGGAAGCGGGCGGCGACGAGCCGCCGCTGGTCCGGCGACAGCGCGTACCGCTCCGCGCTCCCCGCTCCCCGCGTCACGCGTCGTGGCGCGCCGGCCGCGTCGATGATCTCAATCGCCTCCACCCACCGTCGCACGCTGCCGCACCGCACCGAGCGCGGGCCGGCGGCGTTGGTAGCCGCCATCCCGCCCGACGTCGCGAACCCTCCGGAGGAGGGGTCGGGCGGGAGCCGCAGGCCGAATGGACGCGCGGCCTCCGTCACGTCCGCCCAGGTGACGGAGGCACCGGCCCAGACCGTGCGTCGCGACCAGTCGGGGGCGGTCCAACGGAATCCCTGACTCAGGTCCACGACGACGTCGCGTCCCACGCTCCCGCCCGCCATCCCGCTCCCGGCTCCGCGCGGCACGAGGTGCGTGCCGCTGTCGGCCGCCCAGCGCACCAGCCGTTGCAGCTCCTCGACACCGCGCGGGACGGCGACCGCGGCGGGCACGATCCGACAGATCCCCGCGCCTTCGGAGTAGGCGGCGCGGGTGCGGAGATCGGTGAGCAGGTGGGGCTTGGGTTCCAAGAGCGTGCGCAGTACGCGGTGCGCGGTTGTTCCCGAAACCTACCGCGTAGGGCGCACCGCGCACATTTCACGCTTGACACGACCATGACGCCGGGTGATGCTTGACCCGCATGACCGTCGAGGCGGCGCCGGCGCGCGCCCAGCTCATCCGCATCGAGACTGACCGCCGACTCGGGCACGAGTGGGACGAGTGGGACGGCCAGCCGCTTCCCGGAGACGGGGATTTCTCGGCGCCACCCGGTCTGTTCTTCCGGTTCGCGGCTGTGACCATCGCCGCCCTGACCGCGGCGGCCGCGGCCCTGTTATTCATCCTCGCTCCCCGCTTCGCCGACGTATGGGCAGGCATCCCCCGGGTGCTGTGGCTCGCGCTCGGCGCGGCGACCGGCCTCGGTTGGTTATGGTTCGGCGTGCTGCTGCTATCCTTTTATGCAGGGGCCCGGCTCCTCCCCGAGGCCTGGCTCGAACGGGGCCCCTACCTCCACCTGATGAGCGTCACGTCGTACGTGGCCAGGGCCTTCGGGAAGCGGGACTGGGTCGAGCACGCGGGCATCGACGTGTACAACGCCCTGGCCGAACGCCGTCACAGGACGGTGGGGAAGGGTGAGCTTTTGGTGCTCATCCCCCGTTGCCTGTCCAAGGAAGCGCTGGACGGCGTGCTGACGATCGCTGGCCGCTACGAGGTGCCGGTGTTCGTGGCCACCCGGGGCCAGCTGGCGCGACGCGTGATCCGGGAGCGGCGGCCGCGCGCGGTCGTGGCCGTGGCGTGCGAGCGCGACATGACGACGGGACTGCGCGATGTGGCCGGCAAGCTCCCCGTGCTCGGTCTGACGATGCGCCTTCCCAACGGACCGTGCCGGGACGCGATGCTCGACCTCGACCTGATGGAGCGGTGGGTGAAGAGCTGGGTCGCGTCGTAGCGATCGTCACCGCGCCGACTGCGGCGTGCCGAACTTCTGCTTCAACTTCTCGATCAGCTCCTGCGCCACCTTGTAGCCGCCGTGCTCGGGTGGCGCGATCACTTCAAGATCCCGCTCGGTGCGCGACGGATCGACGCGCGGCCGGTACACGGGCTCGACGGTGAGCCGCGTCTGCCCGGGGACCCAGGGGTCGGCCCAACACCGGATCTTCACCGTCCCGGGCAGATCGGCGATGTCGCGCTCGTGGCGGTAGGAGCGGTGCCGCGCGGGGTCGAACCAGCTGGTCTCGACGTACCCGTCCCGCACGTTGAACCTGACCACCGCGAGGCTGTCGGCGGGGAGCAGACTGTCGAGCGCCACGGCTACGCGCTCCGGGCGGGCGTTGAGCATCACGACCAACGCGCGCGGGTCGGGCTTGAAGTCGGGTCGCGTGGTGACGGGCGTGCAGGCGGCGATGAGAAGCAACAGCATGTGGAGTGTGGAGTGCGGAGTGCGGAATGGCAGAGTGAGCACCCGTGTGCCGATACCGGTTGAGCTACTCCGCACTCCGCATTCCGCACTCCGCACTCTGAACATCAATGCTGGTGCGTCGAGTCTGGGCGTGCATGCTCGTGCTCCTCCTCCTCCCCCGCCTCGTGATGGTGCCCCGCCGCGCGGTTCTCGATCTCCGCCTTCATCATTCTCGTGGGCACGCCCGCCGAGTGCTCGAACACCAGCTTCCCGCCGATCACACCGGTCCACACCACCGTCACGAGCCCCGCCACGCTGAGCACCCTTAGCCCGGCTTCCTCGGGAGGGGTGAGGCGGGCGCGGCGAAACAGCTTCCACCCCAGGACGACGGTGAAGATGCCCATGGTGGTGAGCGCGAGCGTCTCGTGCATCTCCATCAGCTCGTGGATCGCCTCGCCATGCTCGATCACGTCTTCGGCTTGGAGACCGGCGATTACCGCGATCCACCCGCCGATCACGCCGGCCCATAGCGTCCACAGCGCCGCGGCCTTGAGGGATTCGCGCTTCGTGAGCCAGGCGCCGATGTCGAACAGCACGGTCACGAACAGCAGCGCGGCCGGCAGGTCGTTCACCGCCGCGTGGAAGCGGGGCCAGTCGTAGCCGAACATGCGCGTCCTTTGGTCGAGGGACGGGGGAGGGCGGACGGGGGACGGGTTAGACGCCCAGGTCGACGACCTTCGGAGGATCGACCGCGTAGTCGTAGAAGCCCTTGCCCGTCTTGCGGCCGTTCATCCCCGCCAGCACCATGCGCTTCAGCAACGGCGGCGGCGCGTAGCGCTGCTCGCGGTACTCGGTGAACATGATCTCGGCGATCTTGTACGTCGTGTCGAGCCCCACGAAATCGAGCAGGGTGAGTGGGCCCATCGGGTAGCCGCAGCCGAGCTGCATCGCCTTGTCGATGTCCGGCACGCTCCCGACCCCGCGCTCCACCGCCCGAATGGCGTCGAGCAGATAGGGGACGAGCAGCAGGTTCACGATGAACCCCGAGTTGTCCTTCGCCGCGACGGGCTCCTTCCCGAGTGATCGGGCGAATGCGAAGCTGCGCTGGAACGTGTCCGGCGAGGTCGTGACGGTACGGACGACTTCGACGAGCGGCATCAGCGGCACGGGATTGAAGAAGTGCAGGCCGACGAAGCGGTCGGCCCTCCGGGTGGCCGCCGCCATGGCCGCGATCGTGAGACTCGATGTGTTGGACGCGAAGATCGTGGCCGGAGGGCACAGGCCGTCGAGCTCCTTCCACAGGGTATTCTTCAGGTCCAGGTCCTCGGTGACCGCCTCGAGGACGATGTCGCAGCCCTTCAATTCGGCGGTCACCGTGGTGAACCGCAGGCGCTTCAAGGCCGCATCGCGGTCGGGCGCGGGAAGCTTGCCCTTCTCCACGAACTTGCCGAGCGATTTCTCGATCCCCGCGCGGGCTTTGTCCCAGACTTGCTGCGACACGTCGCGCACGATGGTGTCATAGCCGGCGGTCGCGGCGACCTGGGCGATGCCGCTCCCCATGAGGCCGCACCCCAATACCCCCACCCGTTTGATGTCGGTCATGGCGCTCCGGACTTGTCGTTGCCGGCTAGCCGCGGGGCGGTGCCCCGGGGCTGATGAGTGATCGGATCTCGTCGGCGAGGCGCACGAACGCGTTGACGCGCGATCCGGGCAGAGCGTGCTCGGGCCGGATCTCTCCGCGCTCCAGGCGGTCGAGCACCTGCTCGATGCCGATCTGGACCTGCTCGTACTGGCGCCGCTGGGCGCCGAGCGCCGCGACCGCCGCCGCTCCGAGGGCGACCGCCGGCGCCCAGGCGAACGGGGTGAGCACGGCCATCGCGAGGAAGGTGCCCGTTGCGGCGGCGCCCAGGCCGAAGAGCGCGCCGGCGATGCCGAGCCGCTGCCCTCGCAGATTGGAGACGTCCGCCACGAGCTGCACGTGGCAGAAGCCCGTCTCGAGCGGCGTCACCCGGCCGGTGACCTCCGCCGCCCGCGCGAGCGCGAAGCGACGTCCCCCCGCGCCGAGCGCGCGCTGGATCGACGCAAAGGCGCCGACCTTGGGATCCCACGAGATGCGGTCCGGGTAGCGCCGCTTCATCTGGAGCAGCTCGTATTGCTCCATCCAGACGCCCAGGGAGCGCTCCACGTCGCGGGCCTCGCCGGGCACGACGCGCTGGGCCGAGAGTCGCGCCGGCCCTGCGATCCAGGCGATCACGCCGCGCCGCGCGGGCTCGAGGCTGCGGGTCCGCTCCTCGAGCAGTGCCTGCCGCAGGTGACGCGCGGGAATGCCGACGTCCTGGCCGAGCGAGAGCAACTCGCTTTCGGTGAGGCCGTCCCCGATGTCGTGCTCCCCCGCCTGCAGCTCGGCCGCACGCTGAATGATGCGCTCCAGGGCCTCGCGGCTGATGAGCTCGCCCGCCATCGCTAGGCGCCGGTTTCGGTCTTGCGCGGCGGCGCCGGCAGCGGCTCGCCCGACGCCTTCTCCGGCAGCGCCGGCGCGGCGGCCCGCTTGGTCACACTCTCGAAGAATCCCCTGAACAGTTCGAGCGGCAGCGGGAAGATCGTCGTGGAGTTGTTTTCCGACGCGATCTCGGTGACCGTCTGCAGGTAGCGCAGCTGGATGGCCGCCGGCTCGCTGCCGATGATGTGGGCGGCCTGGGCCAGCTTCTCCGACGCCTGGAGCTCGCCCTCCGCGTTGATGATCTTGGCGCGGCGCTCCCGCTCGGCTTCCGCCTGCCGCGCCATCGCGCGCTTCATCTCGGGCGGCAAGTCCACGTCCTTCACTTCGACCGCCGATACTTCGACTCCCCACTCCTCGGTGCGCTTGTCGATGATGTTCTTCAGAATGGCGTTGATCTTCTCCCTGTTCATCAGCAGCTCGTCCATTTCGGTCTCGCCCAGCACGGAGCGTAACGTGGTCTGAGCGAGCTGGCTCGTGGCATAGAGATAGTTCTCCACGCCGATCACCGCTTTGACTGGCTCCTTCACGCGCATGTACAGGACCGCGTTCACCTTGATCGAGATGTTGTCGCGGGTGATGACGTCTTGCGGGGGGATGTCGAGCGCCACGACCCTGAGCGACACCTGTTGCGTCTTCGCGAACAGGGGTGGGACGTAGATCAAGCCCGGCCCCTTGGCGCCCCACGAGCGGCCGAGGAAAAAGTACACGGCCCGTTCGTACTCCCGCAGCACCTTGAGGCCGCCGAAGAGATACAGGGCCAGCACGCCGAGCACGGCGGTGATCACCATGTCCACGGGCGTTCTCCTTCAGGCGGGGAAGGCTTCCACGATCACCGCGGCGCCCTGCCCGCCGCCGATGCAGGCGGAGCCGAGGCCGAAGCGCTGCTTGCCCCGTCGCAGCGCGTGCAGCAGGTGGATCGTGATGCGTGTGCCGGTCGCGGCCAGCGGGTGGCCGATGGCAATGGCGCCACCGTGCACGTTGGTCTTCGCACGGTCGAGCCCCAGCTCCTTCTCGACGGCCAGATACTGCGGAGCGAACGCCTCGTTCACCTCCACCAGGTCCATCTGCTCGAGCTTCATCCCCGCCTTCTGGAGCGCCTTGCGCGCCGCGGGCGCCGGGCCGATGCCCATGAACTTAGGCTCCACCCCCGCCACGGCCCAGGCGACGATGCGGCCCAGCGGCTTCAGGCCGTGCGCCTTGGCGTACGCGTCGCTCGCGATCACCGTCGCGGCCGCGCCGTCCACGATCCCCGACGCGTTGCCTGCGGTGACGAGCCCGTCTTTCTTGAAGTACGGCTTGAGGGAGAGCAGCACCTCGAGCGTCGTGTTGGGCCTCATGTGCTCGTCGGCGCGATACTCGGTCGGCTCTCCCTTCTTGCCCTTCACCGGCACAGGTACCACCTCATCCTGGAAGACGCACTCGTCCCAGGCGCGCTTGGCGCGCTGCTGGGACCCGAGTGCGACCTCGTCCACTTCCTTCCGGGTGAGCTTGTATTGCTCGGCGAGCCCCTCGGCCGTCTCGGCCATGGAAAGTCCGCATTGCGGGTCCTTGAGCGCTTCCCACAGGAGGTCCTCTAAGGGCGCCGGGCCGAGCCGCAAACCCCAGCGCGCGCCGCGCACCACGTGCGGCGCCTGGCTCATGGACTCCGTGCCGCCGGCCAGGACGGCCTGCGCCTCGCCGAGCATGATGAGCTGGGCGCCCTGGGTGATCGCCTCGAACCCGGACCCGCACAGCCGATTCACGGTAACCGCCGGGACCTCGATCGGCAGACCCGCCTTGAGCCCCACGTGCCGGGCGCAGTAGATCGCGTCGGCCGACGTCTGCAGGGCGTTGCCGAACACGGTATGGCCGATGTCGCCGGCGGGCACGCCCGAGCGCTCCAGGGCGTGCTTCGCCGCCACGGCGCCGAGCTCCGTCGCCGATATGTCTTTGAGCGTACCGCCGAAGCCACCGAAGCCGGTGCGCACGCCGGATAGGAACACGACGTCTGTATTGGAACCCTGAGTCTTCATGGGGAAAGCTCCGCGTGAGACGAGGGGAATATCGGGCGGATCGCGGGGGGGCGGTAGGGCGCTACGGGCTAGCGTCTTCTGGCGCTACGGCTTGGGTCAGCCCTTCGATGTCTCCCGGGCTGAGAGCCCGGGCTCGGCGTTGTTGTGCGCCCTCTAAGGGCGCACCTTCGGCGGAGCGCGCCCTCTCAGGGCGCGGAGAAGAGGACCCACGCGTCGTTGGTGTTATCCCGGGCTGAGAGCCCGGGCTCGGCGTTGTTGTGCGCCCTGTAAGGGCGCACTCCTGGCCGAGCGCGCCCTCTCAGGGCGCGGACAAACGATCCTCGTCGAATGAGAATGATGCCACTGGACGCTACCATCGACCATAGGCTCGATCGATGCCCATCCATCTCTACGCCCTCCTGACCTGGACCACGCTGCGCCGGCTGCCCCTGATCCACGCCGGAGCGGCGTCGTTCCTGCGTCGTGTGCTTCCGGAGATCGCCCTGCGTCACGGGACTCGACTGATGGAGCTCGGGATCGTGCGAAATCACGTGCACCTGGTTCTCGAGCTCCCGCCCCACGTCGACATTCCACGGCTCGTTCAAGGGCTGAAGGGTGCCAGCGCGCGGATAGCGAACCGTGACGGAGTGATGCCCCGCGCCCCATTGCGGTGGGCGAACGGCTACGACCTGCGGTCGTTGAGTGTGCGAGACTTGCAGGGCGCGATTCGTTACACCCGGTCGCAGCCGGAAAGACACCCGGAGCTGGCCTTGGAGGAATCCCCGGGCTGAGAGCCCGGGCTCGGCATTGTGCGCCCTGAAAGGGCGCACTCCCCGCCGAGCGCGCCCTCTCAGGGCGCGGAGAAGAGACCTCACACGGCGTGTCGTTGTCGTGTCCCCGGGCTGAGAGCCCGGGCTCGGCGCAATGTGCGCCCTGTAAGGGCGCACCTCCGGCCGAGCGCGCCCTCTCAGGGCGCGGAGAAGAGGACCCACGCGTCGTTGGTGTTATCCCGGGCTGAGAGCCCGGCCTCGGCGCAATGTGCGCCCTGTAAGGGCGCACCCGCCGGCCGAGCGCGCCCTCGCAGGGCGCGGAGAAGAGGACCCACGCGTCGTTGGTGTTATCCCGGGCTGAGAGCCCGGGCTCGGCGCAATGTGCGCCCTGTAAGGGCGCACCTCCGGCCGAGCGCGCCCTCTCAGGGCGCGTAGCATCGGGGCGGGCGCGGCGGGCTAGATTGGAAGTCGATGAAGGCATTCGAGACTCACGACGCAACGGACCTGTTCCGCATCGGCGTGTTGTTCGGGGCGCCGTGTCTCATCCTGCTGTCGGCCGCCTGGTTCTCCCTGTTCGCCAGGGACCTCATTTCCGGTCAGATCCTTGTCCTGCTGCTCCTCCTCAATGTCCCCATCACGCTGGTGGGTGTATTCATCATCTTCTTCGTGGTGCGAACTGGAGCTGTCGGGGTTGCGCACATGGTCACCGCGGCCGGCGACATCCCGCCTCCGCCGAGCTATCCCCAGCAGGACATGCTCGTCGGGCAGGGCAAGTACGCCGAGGCGGCCGACTACTTCCGGGATCACCTGCGGATCGCTCCGGACGACGTGCATGCCCGACTCCAGCTCGCGGACCTGCTCGAGCGTCACCTGGGCGATCCGGGCGGCGCCGAGCAGGAGTATATCGCCGTGCGCCGGCTCAGCCGCGATCCGCGGCTCGAGGTTCCCGTGACCAACGGGCTGATCGATGTGTATCGCAAGCTGGGCCGACCCGACCGGCTCAAGGTCGAACTGGCGCGCCTGGCCGAGCGGCACCGTGGGAATGCGCTCGGCGAGGGGGCGGCGCGGGAGCTCCGGGAACTGAAGAGAGAAGAGGGCGGGTGACCCGCTCAACCGCCCGCTAGTACCCCGCCGCCATGCCATCCTTGCGCGGGTCCGACCCCGCTGCGTAGCCGCGCGGCAGCCGCATGATCGCCTGCGCGCCGCCGAACGCGATCGCGCGCTCGTCCACGATCTCGTGGCCCAGCGCCGTGAGTGCGCTGCGCACCGCGTCGTCGATTGGCGTCTCGAGCGCCACGCGCCGGCCGTCCAAGTGACGGAACCGCGGAGCGTCGACGGCGTCCTGCAGGTCCATCCCGAACACCAGCAGATTGAGCAGCACCTGCAGGTGACCCTGGGGCTGCATCGAGCCGCCCATCACGCCGAAGCTCATCCAGGGCTGCTCGACGCCCTGCGCGTCGGGCTTGGTTACAAACGCCGGGATGAGCGTGTGGAACGGACGCTTCCCCGGCGCGACCGTATTCGGGAGACCCCGCTCGAGCGTGAACCCCGCACCGCGATCCTGCAGCGCGAACCCGGTCCCCGGCACCACGACACCCGACCCGAACGCGTCGAACAGCGAATTGATAAAGGAGACCATGTTGCCGGCGCTGTCGGCGACCGTCAGGTAGATGGTCTCGCTCGCGGTGAGGGCCGCCCCAGGCTCGGGACGCTCCGCGGCGTGGTGTGGGTCGATCAAGGCGCGGCGTGCCGCGACAAAGCGGTCGTCGAGCAGCGCGGTCGCCGGCGTCCGCATCGCGGTCGGGTCCCCGACGTAATGCGCCGCGTCGGCGAACGCGAGCTTCTTCGCCTCGATCAAGAGGTGCAGGTAGGGAGCGGAATTGTGCCCCATGGCACGCAGGTCGTATGGCTCGACCAGGCGCAACATCTCGAGCGCCGCGACGCCCTGGTTGTTGGGCGGCAGCTCCCACACGCGATATCCCTTGAACGACACGGACATCGGCTCGACCCACTCGGGCCGATGCTCACGCAGATCGTCGAGGGTGAGGTAGCCGCCGAGCTGCGCCACACGGGTGACGATCCGCTGGCCCAGCTCGCCGCCGTACAGCGCGGCGGGTCCCTGCGCGGCGATCAGCCGCAGGCTCCGGGCGAGATCGGGATTCGTGAACCACTCGCCGTCGCGCGGCGCGCGCGTGCCGTCCACCAGGAACGTGGCCCGCGCGCCATCGTCGCGCGCCAGCCGTGCCGCTTCGGCTGCCCAGTCGCGCGCGATGATCGGCGTGACCGGAAAGCCGTGCTCGGCGTACCCGATCGCCGGGGCGAGCGCCTGTGACAGCGTGATCGTGCCGAAGCGTTGCAGCAACGCCTGCCAGCCGGCGAGCGCGCCGGGCACCGTCACATCCTCGACGCTCTCGGTCGGCATGGTGCGATGTCCCCGCGCCAGCACGGCGTCGCGGGTCATCAGGCGGCCGGCGCGGCCGCTCGAGTTCAGCCCGTAGAGCTTATGGTCCTTGGCCGACCATACGATGGCAAACACGTCGCCGCCGATCCCCGTCATCATCGGCTCGGTGACGTTCAGCACGGCGGCCGCCGTCACGGCGGCGTCGATGGCGTTGCCGCCGCGCTCGAGCACCGCCAGGCCGGCAGCGGTGGCGAGCGGCTGGCTGGTGGCGATCATGCCGTGGGGCGCGTACACGGTGGAGCGATGGGCCATGGTGGTGGGGCGGGGTGATTGACCGAACGCGCTCGAGCCCAACACGGCGAGCACGGTCGCGACGAGCGGCACCGGGCGAGGGATCATGCGGGGAATATGATGGAAGGCGCCGTCCGGCGTCGCCACCACTTCCACGCGCAGTACGCGGGCACCCCGGTGGCCACGATCCCAAGCCCGATCAACGCCTGCACCGGCCGCGCCACCACGGTGTTCACCACGATCGCGACCGCGGCGGCGATGAACAACGCCGGAGTGATGGGATACGCCGGCACCCGGAACGGGCGCGGCGCGTCGGGACGCCGCCGTCGCAACACGAAGGTGCTCGCGGCGGCGAGCGCCGCGAACATCCAGCTCGCGAACACGACGTACGTGAACAGCTGCTCGAACGTACCGGAGATCGCGAGCAGCGCGGCCCATGTCGCGCTCACCAGGACGGCGAGTGCGGGCGTGCCGAACCGCGGGTGGACTTGCGCGAGCGCGCGAAAGAACACGCCGTCCCGCGCCATCGCGAAGTACATGCGCGGGCCCGTGAGCGCGAGCCCGTTTGCGGCGCTGAAGATCGATACGAGGATGACGAGCGTGACGAGCTTCGCCGCGGCGGAGCCGAACAGCGCGTGCACGACGTCCGCGGCAATGCGGTCGGTGGCTGCCACTCCGGACGCGCCCACGGCCGCCACATAGCCGGCGTTGGCCGTCAAGTAGATCGCGACCAGCGCGGCCGTGCCGAGCCCGATGCCGCGGGCGAAGGTGCGCTGGGGATCGGCCGCTTCGCCGGCGGAATTGGTCACGTTCTGCCACCCTTCGTACGCCCACAGGACGCCGAGCAGCGCCACGCCGGCGGCCGAGAACGACGCGAGCGACGGCGGCGTCGTGAACATCCGCATGTCGGGGCGATGAAACCCGTCGCCCAACGCGAATCCTGCTAATGCGAGCGCCACGATCGCCCCGACCTTGAGGGCGGTGCTCCAGTTCTGGACCGTGGCGGCGTGGCGCACGCCCCTGATGTTGACCGCGGTGACCGCCGCGATCATCGCGACGCCAGCGATGTTGTGGGCCAGCGGCGTCAGCGGGACCAGCTCGCCCAGATAGTTGGCGAAGGCCACGGCCAGCGTCGCCGTCGAACCGGTGTTGATCGCCAGGAACAGTGTCCAGCCGAGCAGGAACGCGGGGAGCGGGCCGAACGCCTCGCGCACGTAGACGTAACTGCCCCCCGCATCCGGCAGCATTGCCCCGAGCTCTCCAAAGGTGAGCGCACCGAGCAACGCGAGCACGCTGCCCACGACCCACACGACGAGCGCGACGCCCAGGTCACCGCCCGATTGCCGCAGCACGGATCCGGGCACGGTAAAGATGCCCGAGCCGATTGTGGTGCCGACCACGATGAGGACGAGGTCGCGCAGCGTGAGGACACGGGCGAGATCCCGCGCGCCGGCGCTCAAAGGCGCGCGGCCACCGCCGCCGCCACCTCGCGCGTCCCCGCCTTGCCACCGATGTCGGGGGTCCGCACCCCCGCGGTGAGCGTCTCTTTCACCGCCCGCTCGAGGTCCCGGGCCGCCTCAGGAGCGCCGAGCTGCTCGAGCATCAGCGCGCCGGCGAGCACGGCCGCCATGGGGTTGGCGATCCCCTTGCCCGCGAGCGGCGGCGCCGAGCCGTGCACCGGCTCGAACAGCCCCGCTCCTCCCCGGCCGGGGTGGATATTGGCGCTCGCCGCGAGGCCCAGTCCGCCGACGAGCGCGGCGCCCAAGTCGGACAGGATGTCGCCGTACAGGTTATTGGTCACGATGACCTGGAAGCGCTCCGGATCGCGTACCAGCTCCATCGCCAATGCGTCCACGTAGCGGTGCTCGGCGTCGATCCCGGCGAACTCGGTGGCGACGCGCCTGAACGTCTCCTGCCAGATCTTGTGAGCTGGGACGGCGTTCGCCTTGTCGCTCATCGTCACGCTGGTCTTGCCGTGATCCTGCGCCCACTCGAAGGCGGCGCGGATGATGCGCTCCACGCCCTTCGCGGTGTTGATTTCTTCGGCGACGTACTCATCACCGGCAATGCGCCCTCGGCCGAGGTACACCCCTTCCGTGTTCTCGCGGAAGATCACGAAGTCGATACGGCGGCCACGGCCCCGCAGGGGGGTGAGGTCGGGATGGAACAGCGTTACGGGACGAAAGTTGACGTAGAGATCGAGGCGGAACCGGAGTCCCAGCAAGATGTCCCGTGCGTGCTCGTTGCCCGGTACCCGCGGGTCTCCGATCGCGCCCAGCAGGATGGCGTCCGCGTCGTCGCGCAGGTGGTCGAACGCCTGGTCTGGGAGCGTTTGCTTGGTTTTGAGGTAGTGGTCGGCGCCGTATGGCAGACGCTCGAGCTCGAGGGTGACGCCGTGCTTCGCGGCGGCCCGCTCGATGGGGCCGAGGGCCGCGTCGATGACTTCGGGCCCGATTCCATCCCCGGGGATCACGGCGATTCTGCAGCGTCTCACTCGAAGCCCGTGGCGCGCCCGCAGCTCACGCAATAGCGCCAGCCCACGTCCACCTCGCCGCCGCAGACCGGGCAGCGCAGCTCCCCCGACGGGGGCTGCCCGCACTGCGGGCAGAAGTTCACCTTGCGGCTCCCGGGGAGCGTCTCGCCGCAGTACGGGCATTGGCGCGGCGACTCGCTCTGCTCCGCCAACTCGAAGGCCGCGCCCGCGAGCGCTTTTTCGCTCCCCGCGGCTTCATCATCCCCTCGTGCGGCGATGTCGGGGGGCTCGGGGCTGAGGGGTGGAGGGGACGGCGGAGCAAACGCGCGATCGCCACGCAGGAATCGCTCGGCCGCCAGTCGATTGAGGCTCAGCACGGCGTCCGGGAACTGGCGAAACAGCCCGGTATCGGGGTTCTTCTCTCCGGCCTCGCGCTCCAGCGCCTCCCGCACCTCCGCCGGCTCGAGCGACGCGTACCCGCGCTCGCCCGCGAGCAGGCGCAGCACCGCCATCTCGTAATCCTGGTGCGTGGCGACCCTCAGGATCGAGCGGTTGGAGCGGTACGGCACCAGCCGCTCGTACACCTCGGCGGCGGCGAACGGCACGGCGAGCCGACCGGGCGCGTCGTCCGCCAGCACGCTCACCAACCGCTCGAACAACCGATCCAGATCGTCAGCCATAGGGGACGCATCCCGCATCCCGCATCCCGCGTCCCGTCACCGGACAATCACCACACCTTTCATGAACGGATGCGGCGTGCAGTGATAGGTGTACCGCCCCGGCTTGTCGAAGCGATGGATGAACGTGCCGTTGTGCGGCAGTACGGGCGACCCGCCTTCGGTCCCGTCGAACGTGACCGTGTGCTCCACGGGGTCGTCGTTGATCCATCGCACGGCCTGGCCCGCGGCGATCGTGATCGAATCGGCGCCGAACTTGTAGATTGCCATCCGCACGTCGGCGGCGACGCCGGCGGCCGCGGCGGGGGGCACCGGCGTGCGCCCCGCCCCGTGAAACCACGGCGCGAAGCGCTTCAAATGTAGCGGGATGGTGAACTCGAAGCCGTAGCGCACGTCGTTCGAGCCGAGGGAGTTCCCTTGAATCGAGTTGAGGGATGCGTTTCCGGCCTCGAACGCGAAAGTATGAGGTGAGCCGGGAATCACCACGTTCAGCGCGACTCCCCAAACGGCGAGCGTGGTGGGTCCCACGAAGGAGCCGACGTCGGCGCTCAGAGCCACGTACGGTGTCACTCGGGCGACCACTCCGCCGCCGAAGGACGCTTTGGCGCCGGACACGCCCAGCGGCTTGCTCATCCCCCGCGCGGCGCCGGACACCGTGAAAGGCCCGCGCGTCCAGTCGATTCCGACCTCACCATCCGCACTCTTCGCCAGCTTGTTGTAGGCCGGCGTCACGGCAACCGCGAACCCTTCCTTCCCCTCCGGCCCTCCGAGCACTCGCCACCGAGCGAAGAACTCGCTCTCGTTCGATGACCCTCCGCTCGACGGGATGTTGCTCCTCGTTCCAAAGCGCAGGCCGAATTCGACGTTGTGGCCCACGCCCGCTGCCAGGGTGAAGGTGGGATAGTTGATGACCGTG
>Ga0209350_1000084_pt1 | contig 59180 bp, 44 predicted proteins | sample GraSoi013_2_20cm_2_FD_185822 | JGI IMG/M metagenome (GOLD analysis project Ga0209350, IMG submission 185822) | Grasslands soil microbial communities from the Angelo Coastal Reserve, California, USA - Sample 09_27_2013_2_20cm (SPAdes) (version 2) | ecosystem: Environmental > Terrestrial > Soil >...
AGCCACAAACTGCAGTCTTTCATCCATTACCGAACACTCCTTCCAAGGCATCACTCCCTCCCCTTTACGGGGAAAAGTGTCACCTATGTGTCCGGTACAATGTGTTACCTATGTCTCAGGCCGCTCACTTGACTTACGCCGCATTTTGTAACCACCTATGTAATTCGCTTATAATCTAAACCTCGCTGTGAACGCCACCAATTCACACAGCACTTGTCTTGGGGTCGCATGGGCCCACCCTCTCGTTCGCGATTGGTTCGTCGGCCGGTTCGGCACGCCCACGGAGCCGCAAGAGCAAGGTTGGCCGCATATTCTTGCTGGCAGGACTACACTTATCTCTGCCCCCACGGGTTCCGGGAAAACTCTGGCAGCATTCCTGCCTTGCATCGGCGAGCGCCGCGCCATGCTGGCCTGCCCTCCGCATATTCTGGTCACTACGCCCGAATCTCTCCACATCCTGCTGACTGCCGAGAAGAGCCGCGAAATCCTACGCGACGTTAAGACGGTTATCGTCGACGAAATCCATGCCGTTGCCGACGACAAGCGCGGCGCGCACCTGGCGCCTTCCTTGGAGCGTTTGGAATTTCTGACCGGCAGCCGCTCTGTGCGCATCGGTCTTTCCGCTACTCAGAAGCCCATCGAGTTGTGGCGCGCTTCTTGTCTGGTGCCGATCGTCCCGACCCGCAGATCGCGCAGATAGGTTTCCGGCGAGAGATGGACCTGGCCATCGAGGTGCCCCGTAGCGAGCTCGGACCCATTACTACAAACGAGATGTGGGACGAAATCTACAACCGCATCGCGGAACTGGCAACGCAGCATCGCTCAACGCTGGTCTTTGTGAACACGCGTCGCCTGACGGAACGCGTGGCGCTTCATCTGGGAGAGCGCCTTGGAAAAAACGCAATAGCCACCCACCACGGAAGCCTATCGCGCAGGCTGCGGCTGGCAGCCGAAAAGAAATTGAAGGCTGGGGAACTGTGCTCTATGGTCGCGACCGGGTCCCTTGAACTGGGTATCGACATTGGCTCGATTGACCTTGTCTGCCAGATTGGCTCTCCGCGGTCCATAAGTGCCCAGTTTCTGCACCGCCATGGCGCATCTTTTTTCACCGATATCGTGCGCGGCACGGGCAAATTGAAAGCCGAGGTGGAAACCGCGCTTTGGGAGCTTGTCGCCGCAGGCCCGCTGACGGCGGATGGATTTGACAATCTCCGCGCCCTCATCGATCCCAAGCGGCGCGCCGGGCACGGAAAGGCGAGAAGCGCGCGTCCCCGGCACAGCGCGGGTCGTTGGTCGCTGCTTTATTCCGACGACGCCGTCGATCGCCCGCGTGCTGTGGAGGCTACGTGCTGGATGCTGTTGCGTCGTTATGGCGTGGTCTTCCGCGACGTGCTCGTGCGGGAGACCTTGCTTCCCTCTTGGCGTGAACTGCTGATCACTTTGCGGCGCCTGGAGGATCGCGGAGAAGTCCGCGGCGGAAGATTTGTCAGCGGCTTTCTTGGGGAACAATTCGCTCTGCCTGTGGCGGTGGAATCGCTCCGCGCGCTGCACGACCTTCCGCCCTCGGGCGAAACCATCGCAGTTTCCGCTGCCGACCCGCTTAATCTCGTAGGCATCCTGGTTCCGGGCGAGCGCGTGTCGGCCACTTCCGGAAGATTTGTTGCTTTTCGCGACGGCGTTGCCTTGCCGCCGGAGGAAAGGCCAGGAATCCTCTCGATGGCCGCGGCACGCTGATCCCCTTTGTGTATCTCTTCGGTTACCCCCGGAAACATCCAAATCACACTCCTGAAACATCGCCGTAACGTAGCTCGTTCGAGACTTCAAGCATGCCAACGACCGCTGTCCTGGTGCACGACTGCGGAAATCCACTGGCCGCCACCGGCCACTTCCATGTGCGGATGGCGCAAACACTCGAAGACGTCATCGAATGCCAGCGTCTGCGCTATTTGGTTTTCAATTGCGAGCTTGGGGAAGGGCTCGACGGCTCTTCCCTATGTGGCCTCGACCGCGACCGCTTCGATTTTGCCTGCGACCACTTGATGGTGCATGACGCTGCCACGGGGAAATTGGCCGGGACCTACCGCATGCAAAGCGGGTATCGCGCCAAGGGCAACCTGGGCTACTACGGCGAGCAATTCTTCGATTTCAGCCCGTTCGAACCGATGCGCAGCGAAGTCCTGGAGCTGGGAAGGGCCTGCGTCCATGAGCAGTATCGCAACACCAGCGTCCTGCACATGCTTTGGAAAGGAATCGTAAGGTACGCGCGGAGTTGCGGGGCCCGCTACCTGATTGGGTGCAGTTCCCTGTCGTCTCAGGATGAAAATGAGGGAATCGCGCTCTACGAATCGTTGCGGGAAAAATATCTCGTGGCGCCATCGCTGAGAACCCTTCCAGTCGAAGGCCACCGCTGCAAGCCAAGGGGAGCCCAGGCGCAGCGTCCGCGTCCGCCGCGGCTGTTCCAAGCCTATCTGGATATTTCCGCGCGAGTTTGCGGGCCACCAGCGATTGACCGGGAATTCAAGACCATCGACTTCTTGACGTTAGTGGATCTCCAAGCGCTGCCGGATCGCGTGCGCAAGCGATTCTTCTAGCCCAGCATTTCTTTGGCAACCGAGAGCGCTCGCTCCGGGGAAGCTCCCTCATTCAAGCGGCCGCGGGCAAAGTCGCGCGTTCCGCCGCCCTTCCCGCCGGCCTTTTCCAGAACTTGTTTAAGGAGGGAGTTCATGTCCTTTCCGGCGGAAGGATGCTGCGCAAAGAGCAAGTGGCCACCCTCAACTGTGCCCAAGAGCGCAATCGCCTTTTCGGATTTTGCGAATGCGGTTGCAAAAAAGCCCAGGTAATCCGCTGAAACACCCTCGAAGATTCGAGAGAAAACAAGAGAGCCATTGGCTCCGTGCGACACCGTCTGCAACGCAAGCGTAGCCTCGGCTTGTGCGAGTCGTTCTTGCAGAGCTCGGACCAGTTTGAAGTTGGCGTCGCGTTCCGCCACCGCCCGCGAGGCCGCGGACACCAGGTCTTCGGGAACGCTGCTCAGTTTTTCGGCGGTCTGCCGCAGCGACTCGAAATCGTGCCGCGCGACGCGCTCCGCCCGGCCGCCGCACACAAATTCCACGCGCCAATCCTGGCGCACCTTAGTGCAGCGGCGCACCAATACGACGCCAATCTGGCCGGTGCTTTTCACGTGCGTTCCGCCGCACGGCTGCAAATCGGCGCCTTCGATTTCGATGGCACGCAGGATGCCTTCGCGGTTCACTTCTTTGCGAACGCCCTGCTGCGCCAGTTGGTCCGCAGTTCCGTAACGGACATTGACGGGGCGATCTTCAAAAATAATTCTATTCGCGGCGCGTTCGGCGCCTTCCAAGATTTCCTCGGTAGGTTCGGGGCCACGCAGGTCAATCGTGCACATTTCCGTGCCGAGATGGAAGGAAACCGTGGGCAAGCCGAAGCGCTCCTGAAACATGGCCGACAGCAGATGCTGCCCGGTGTGTTGTTGCATGTGATCGAAGCGCCGCGGCCAATGGATGCAGCCGTTTACGTCCGGACTCGATGGCTTGCGATCGACTACGTGCAGAATCTCGTCGCCTTCATCGCGCACGTCGAGAACATTTGCATCGCCGATTTTACCCAAATCGTTCGGCTGTCCACCCGACGTAGGGTAGAACGCCGTGCGATCCAGCAGCAGCCCCCAGACCGTTCCTGTGATCCCCGCGCTCACATCCGGCGGCAGCACTTCGCAGTGCATCACCCGGGCCGTGAATTCTTTTTCAAACGCGTCGTCGTAATAGAGTCGGCGCGTGGTCACGCTTCTTCTCCACCGGCGGACTGCAGCGCGCGCTGCCACGCTTCCGCGTACTTGTAACCGGTGCCGGTATTAAAGAGCACCACGGTTTCCTCCGGCTTGATCCAACCGGATGCCGCAAGCTTCCTTGCCGCAATCACGGTGGCGGCGCCTTCGGGAGCAGCAAAGATTCCTTCGAGCGACGCCAATTCCCTTCCCGCCTGGAGCATCTCATCATCCGTAACCGCAAGGGCAATGCCCTTCGTTTGACGAAGCATGCGCAACATCAATTGATCGCCCAGTGGTCCGGGAACACGCAGGCCCGATGCGACCGTCGCGGCGTTGGAGAAGAACTGCGCCGAACTCTGGTGCGCCTCCCACGCCTTCACAATGGGAGCGCAACCCTCTGCCTGAACGGCAACCATCCGCGGCCGCTCCTCTCCGATCCAGCCCATTTCCTGCATTTCGTCGAACGCTTTGCACATGCCGATCAACCCAACGCCTCCTCCTGTGGGATAGAGAATCACATCGGGCAACTTTCCTCCGAATTGCTCCCACAATTCGTACCCCATGGTCTTCTTGCCTTCGATGCGGTAGGGCTCCTTGAGGGTAGACACGTCGTACCAACCTTCGCGATCCTTGTGTTCGGCAACATATTTGGCGCAATCGGAGATCAACCCGTTCAGCTTCACCACTTTCGCGCCGAACGCTTGGCATTCCATCACGTTGGCCCAAGGCGTATCCGCGGGCATTACGATCACCGCAGGGAGCCCGGCCGCCGCGGCATAAGCCGCCAGCGCCCCGCCCGCATTGCCCGCTGTGGGAGCTGCCAGCGCCTTTGCTCCAAGCTGTTTCGCGCGCGATACAGCCGTCGTCATCCCGCGCGCTTTGAACGAGCCCGTAGGATTGAGTCCCTCATCTTTGATGAACATCCGTTCCATTCCCCTTTGTCCGAAACGCATCGATGCGCCGAGCCGCAGCGCGTGCACCAACACGGTCATCCCTTCGCCAAGCGAAACCGGCGGATCGTTCGGCAGCACTTCAGCGTAGCGCCACAGCGTGCGCGGCCGCGTCTTCAGATTCTCGAGCGTCAGCGTAGCCTTCGCTCCCATCAAGTCGTAGCGTGCTAGGAGCGGCTTCCCGCACGTGCAAAGGTGCTGCTCGGTCGCCGGATCATATTTCTTCCCACACGCCGAACATTCCAGTTCAATAACATTCAACGGTTTCGTCATCACCGTGAAAGTCTAGCACACGCCTTTTTGTCAACGCGTTTTCGTGGGACCGTCATTCCTGGCTGTCCTCTTTTCTCCTCGTTGGGAGCAGGATATGTCGCCAACGGCGATCGGCTATACTCTCCCCTCCGGAGGAAACCTCATTGCTCGAAGTCGCCAAGAGTATTCTGCTCATCCTCAGCGCGCTCTTTCCCATCGTGAATCCTCTCGGCGGCAGCCCCGTCTTTCTCGCCTTGACGCGGGACTATCCTCCCCCTTTGCGCCGCATCCTGGCGTGGCAAGTCGCTCTGAACAGTTTTATCCTGCTGATCGCCTCGTTCCTCATCGGCACCCACATTTTGCATTTCTTCGGAATTTCCATCCCTGTCGTGCAGGTCGGCGGCGGCCTGATCGTAATTTCCAATGGTTGGACCATGCTGAAAAGCAAAGAGCAAGTCGATCGCGGGCCGGACGTCCAGAAAAAAGTGCATCGCGACGATGTTTTTCGCAGCGCGTTCTACCCTCTCACTCTTCCGCTAACGGTTGGACCTGGTTCCATTTCCATGGCCATCACGCTCGGCGCCAACGAGCCTCATCATCTCGGCCCGAACTTTCTCGCGATTCTCGCCGCGGTCATTGGTTCCGCGCTCGTCGCGATGAGCATTTACACTTGCTACGCTTTCGCAGATCGTCTCGCCGCCGCCATCGGCGAAAGCGGCATGAGCATCATCCTGCGCCTTTCTTCCTTCCTTCTCGTTTGCATCGGCGTCCAGATCTTTTGGAACGGCGCGAGCGCCTTGCTTCGTTCTCTGCCCGCAGCCGGACGGTGAGACTGCCCTGTCGTGCATGGTGTATCATGGAATTTCACCAACGAGATGAGACCCGAAGCATTGAATTTCATCGTGTGCCCCAATTGCGCGGGCGAATTAACCTTGAGCAGCGACTCACCGCGCGCCGACGACGGTCACATCCTGAGCGGCAGCCTCGCTTGCCGCGCTTGCGCTTCACAATTTGCGATTCGCAACGGCGTTCCGATTCTGCTTCCTGCAAATCTCGCCAGCGTCAAACTCAAGACGGCTTCGCGTTTTGCCGAGGAATGGACGCGGTGGAGCGATCTTCGCGATTATTACGAACGGGAATTTTTCGACTGGGTCGCCCCGCTGACGGCCAGGGATTTCGCAGACCAGGTTGTCTTTGAAGGAGGCTGTGGGAAAGGACGCCACACTGCCATCGTTGCCTCGCATGGCGCTAGAGCAATTATCTCTTTGGATTTGGGCGAAAGCGCGTTCGTAGCTTTTGCGCACACGCGCCAATTTCCAAACGCGCACGTAATCATTGGCGATTTGCTGAATCCGCCGGTGCGCGCAGCATTTGATTTGGCATTTTCCATCGGCGTTCTGCACCACTTGCCGGATCCCGCGGCAGGTTTTGCGAGTTTGGCCTCAAGAGTACGCGAAGGCGGGCGCGTCGCCTTCTGGGTTTACGGCCATGAAGGAAACGAATGGATTACGCGATACGTTGATCCCGTACGCAAGGCGGTCACTTCGAAATTGCCGGCGCCATTTCTGCGCATCGCCGCAATTCCGCCAGCCGCCGCGCTTTGGGCAGTCATAAAACTTTTCTACCGCCCGCGAGCGAATGGAAAAGGTCCATCGAAACTTCCGTACGGAGATTATTTTGCCGCGCTCTATCGCTACCCTTTCGACGAGATTCACGCCAACGTTTTCGATCAACTGGTCACGCCGGTGGCTTACTATTTGCGCGAAGACGAAGTCCGGCCCTGGCTGGCATCGGGATTCCGCGATGCCCTGCTGCGCTCGCATCGTGGATACAGTTGGACAGGGCTTGCGACTGTGAGCAGAAGCAAGGCAGCTGTTGCTGACTAGCATGCAAGAATCAGAATTCCGGGGAGCTAGCATTGCACCTCCACGAGGGCACCGGCTACAATCCAAGTTTGGATCTTTTTGCATACTTCCATTTCGTTCGACTGGATCGCGCGCAATCCGGCCAGATTTTACCGGTTCGCGCGGCGCAACATTTCCGGCCGTTCATTGCCGGACATGGCAGTGAGCGGCGGAACGCAATTCTTCCGAAGCTCATCACGGTGACTGAAGAGCGCCTTGACGTTCAAAGGGCGCTTCGTGGGGTACAAAGAGTTGTGCGGAATCGTTGGATTCACGACTAAAAATTGGAGCGCGCCGCCGGAGCGAATACGCCAGGCAACCGCGACGCTGATTCACCGGGGGCCGGACCAGCAAGGCGTCTTTCAATCCAGCCTTTTTTCGGCGGGCGCGGCACGGCTGAAAATTATTGACTTGGATTCCGGAAACCAGCCGATTCTTTCCCAGGATGGCGATTTCGGAATTGCCTTCAACGGCGAAATCTACAACTACGTCGAAATACGAAACGAGCTGGAAACACTCGGACATCGCTTCGAGTCGCATTGCGACACGGAAACTGTTCTTCGCGCCTTCATGCAGTGGGATAAAGAGTGCTTTTCGAAATTGCGGGGAATGTTTGCGGTCGCATTATGGAAAAAGTCCGCGAGACGCCTAGTTCTAGGGCGCGACCGAATGGGAATCAAACCGCTCTACATCATGGAGCAAGGGGAAGATCTCTTTTTTGGCTCCGAGCTGAAAGCCATTTTTGTTCATCCGGAAATCGAACGGCGGCTGAGCATGCATGGCCTCGATTGCTACCTTTCGCTGAATTATGTCCCGTGCCCGTGGACTCTGGTGGAAGGAATCGAAAAACTTCCTCCGGGATACTGGCTGGAGTGGAGCGACGGAGAAATAACCTCGGATGCCTATTGGAAACTGCCTTTCACGCACGCTTGGAATTACACACTGGAGTCCGCAAAGGAAGAACTCGACAGCCTACTGCAGCAATCCGTGCGCGAGCACATGATTTCCGACGTTCCGCTGGGAATCTGGCTCAGCGGCGGGATGGATTCGACGACCATTCTGCACTACGCGTCGAAAGCCACGACTGCCCAACTGAAGACATTTTCGATCTCATTTCGCGGAAGAAGTTTTGACGAGACAACCTTCATCGACCGCGCCGTGCGGCAGTACGGAACGGACCATCAGGAACTGGATTTAACCCCCGCGCAAGACCTGTGCGGCGCCATCGAGGAATTTGCCTATTATTCCGACGAACCAAGCGCGGATGCGGGGTCGCTGCCCGTCTGGTTTCTTTCGAAATTGTGCAAGTCCAAGACCACGGTCGCGCTGAGCGGTGAGGGCGCCGACGAACTCTTCGGCGGATACATTACCTGCCGCGCTGACATGCTTGCAAAGTGGGCCAGGCGAGTGCCGCGAGCGCTCCTTCATGCGGCGCTGGCCGGAGTGCGTCACTGGCCGGTTTCGGATGAGAAAATCAGCTTTGAATACAAATTGAAGAGATTCCTGGAAGGCAGTCTGCTTGCGCCACAGCAGGCTCACGTCTACTGGAACGGAACTTTCTCTGACATGGAAAAGCAATCGCTCCTTCGAGAGCCTCTTCCCGTCGCGTTTCACAGTCTTCTGAACGAAGTCGACGAGTTACCGAAGACTGGGGATGCTCTAGCAAATTTTCTGTGGTTCGATCAGAAATACTATCTGGCTGACGACATTCTAGTGAAAAGCGACCGCATGAGCATGGCTCACTCCGTCGAGGTGCGTCCACCCTTCCTCGACCATCGCATCGTGGAGTTTGCCGCCAAGCTGCCTGCACACCTGAAAATTCGCGGCTCGCAGCAGAAATTGGTCTTGAGTGAAATGCGTAAAGACAAGCTGCCCGCCTCCATCCAGGCCGGGAAGAAAACTGGGTTTGACATTCCCGCGCACGAATGGCTTCGCGGACCGCTGCGCCCGATGCTGGTCGATTCCTTGCGAGAAGGAATCTCGGAATACGGACAGCTTTTCCGGGAGGGCGTCGTCGAGAACTTCATGGCCCTGCACCTGGGACGAAAAGCAAACCTCGGCTATCACCTTTGGGGCTTGATGATCCTCTTTCAATGGATGAAAAGATGGCGAATACAAGCGACGTCAAGCTCGACGACGCAAGCGTTCTTACAAGTAAAAGCTGGCTCATTTACCTGATCGTCGCTCTGGTCGCCGGAGCGATCTACCTGGGTTGCAGCGTTTCGCCGCCGTCGCTGATGGATGACGTCGACGGGGCCGTAGCACAAATTGCAAGAAATATGGTTACCTCCGGCGATTGGGCAACGCCGCGCGCCGACGGCATCGCCTTCCTCGAAAAACCCGCGATGTTTTACTGGCCGATAGCCGTCTCGTTCAAGATTTTTGGCATTCATGACTGGGCGGCACGTATTCCCTTCGCGCTTTCCGCCATCGGACTCGCATGCCTGACTTGTGCGTTTGGCATCTGGGCGTTCGGGCGCAGAGCCGGCTTATGCGCGGGCTTGTGCATGGCCACGTGCGTCGGACTCTTCCTATTCACGCGAATCGTTATTCCCGATGTGACTTTGACGTTGACGATCGCTCTGGCAATGTGGGCATTTCTGCGCGCGCTCGATGAGGAGGAGCCGCACCCGCGGTTCTGGGCCTTCGTGCTCGCCGCCAGCCTGGGAGTTGGCGTTCTGCTGAAGAGTTTGATTGGCGCTGTTTTCCCAGTTGCAATCGGGTTGCTATATCTTTTCCTGACCAAGCAGTTGTTTGCCGGACGAACGTGGAAGCGGCTGCGTCCTATGAGCGGTTTTTTCATTGCGGTTTTTCTTGCGGCGCCGTGGCACATTCTGGCGACGCGCCGTAATCCGCCCTATTTCTATTTTGGGTTTCACGGCGGTCCGGGGGAATACCACGGATTTCTCTGGTTCTATTTCATCAACGAGCAGGTTCTTCGCTTCCTCAATCTGCGTTATCCACGCGACTACAATACCGTCCCCCGGGTTTGGTTCTGGCTGTTCCACTTTCTGTGGCTTTTTCCATGGAGCGTCTACTTCCCCGCTATCGCCAAACTTTCCTTTAAGCCTGCAGACCGCGCCGGCCACGCGCGTTTGCTGGCGATTTGCTGGATCGGATTCATCCTGGTGTTTTTCACGCTCTCCACGACGCAGGAATATTATTCGATGCCCTGCTATCCAGCGATGGCCTTGCTGCTTGGCTCCGCGATGGCAGATGGCGGTAATTGGGTCCGGCGTGGAACTCGCGTTCTTTCCGTGATCACCGGCTGCGCGGCGCTGGCCTGCATCACGATTTTCTTTCTGGTGCGAAATCTTCCCGCCCCCGGCGACATCTCCTCCGCGCTCGGCCATCATCCAAGCGTTTACACGCTCTCCCTGGGCCACATGATGGACCTTACGTTCGATTCCTTCGCCTATCTACGCTTACCACTGGCGGTTGCGGCAGTCGCGTTGGCCGGAGGCGCACTGGCGACTTCACGATGGATTGGTTTGCGTTCTTTCCTGGCAGCAGCGCTGATGATGGTTCTTTTTTATCATGCGGCACGTCTCGCCCTGGTGGTTTTCGACCCATTTCTATCGTCGCGGCCACTAGTGGAAGCGCTTCTCAAGGCTCCAGATGGAAAATTAATCGTAAACCACAACTACTGGACTTTTTCTTCGGTCACGTTCTATTCCAATCGCGACGCCCTCAATCTGAACGGGCGCTACTTCAATCTTGAATATGGATCGTATGCTCCCGGCGCCCCGGATGTTTTCATCGACGATGCGCGATTCAAGAGTCTCTGGTACGAGCCGCACCGCTATTATCTTGTCGCTTACCAGTCCGAACTTAAGCACTTCGAAGAATTGATAGGCCAAGATCATCTGCATATCGTCACGGCGAGCGGCGGCAAAGTCCTACTGACCAACCATGCGCTGGGACACACCAGTCCGGCAGAGGGGATTCCGCATTTGTCAGCGGCGTTCAAAAACCAGCTTGCAAAGCCCTTGGTGTACAGGTAAAAAAAGGAAGTCCAGTCCACAGCAGTTTTTTAGCGTACCCCTGCTTGCCCGGCTGTGCATCTAACGAGCGTGGGTCGGGGTTCGGATTGCCGTAGAAACTCGGCTAGAGGTTCGCCCTGAGGAGGGTACATGAAGATTGCTGTGCTCGGTGGGGACGGCTATTGCGGTTGGGCCACAGCTCTCTATTTGTCGCAGAGGGGCCATTCGGTCGCCATCTTTGATAACTTTTTGAGGCGGCTCTGGGACCATGAACTTGGCGCGCAAACGCTGACTCCGATTCGTCCGCTAACGGACCGCGTCCGGGTCTGGCAAAACGTTACGGGTAAGACCATCGAGCTGTTCGTCGGCGACGTTGCCGATTACGATTTTCTGGCTTCGGCGTTCAAATCCTTCGAACCGGATGCGGTAGTTCATTTCGCGGAGCAACGCTCCGCTCCCTATTCGATGATTGACCGCAAGCACGCTGTTTTCACTCAGGTCAATAACGTTGTAGGGACTCTGAACGTCCTGTTTGCCATCCGTGAGTTTTCGCCGAATTGTCATCTCATCAAGCTGGGGACCATGGGCGAATATGGCACGCCCAACATCGACATCGAAGAAGGCTACATTGCCATCGAACATAACGGCCGCAAGGATGTGGTTCCCTTCCCGAAGCAACCCGGGTCCTTTTATCACCTCTCGAAAGTGCACGACAGCCACAACATTATGTTTGCCTGCAAGATTTGGGGCATTCGAGCCACAGACCTCAATCAGGGCGTGGTTTACGGAACGATGACGGACGAAGCCGCGCTGGATGAGGCGCTGATCAATCGATTCGACTACGACGACGTGTTCGGCACCGTCCTGAACCGTTTCTGCGTGCAGGCAGCCATCGGCCAGCCGCTCACTGTCTACGGCAAGGGCGGGCAGACACGCGGCTTCCTCGACATTCGGGACACCGTGCGATGTGTCGAGATTGCCTGTCATAACCCGGCCGCCAAAGGCGAGTGCAGGGTTTACAACCAGTTCACCGAACAATTCTCCGTGCTGGACCTGGCCCGCATGGTGGAATCGGCCGCAAACAAACTTGGCATGGCGGTGGAGATCGATCACATCCCCGATCCTCGCGTTGAAGCCGAGCACCACTATTACAATGCGAAGCATTCGAAGCTCATCGACCTTGGCCTGCAGCCTCACCATCTATCGGATTCGCTCCTCGATTCACTGATGAACATCGCGATAAAGTACCGCGATCGCGTGGATGCTTCGCTGATGCTGCCGCAGGTCAACTGGCGCGAACCGAAAAACGATCGCCGCTTGCAAATGGGTTTGCCTGGAAAACTCTCAACGTCGGAACCGCGCGCGGATCTTGCGACTTCCGCGGTCGCAAAGTCCAAGAAGGTGTAGGACCCTTCTCAGGACCCTTCCCGCACAGGCTTTGATGGAGAGGGACCCCGCGCAGGACTCGGAGTGGCAGGCACAAGCATGCCCTCTTGAATCCTGTAGTCGACGTTGCGCCACCGTATGCTGCTGCGTCCGAAGGTCAACAGCCAGATCACAAAGGCCGTGGCATCCCAAACCACGATGAGCGGCATCGACTTCCAGAGCCCTTTTTGCTGCAGTCCCCACACGCCAATCAGCAACGTCATCGCCACGCGGAACGCCAGATAAGGGCCGAGATACGCGAGGCCAATTGTGGGTGGATGAGTCAGCGCAACCGCCAGACTCCATGGAAATGCTTGCGTGAAAGCAAGGCCGACATGTCCCCACGGACGCATGTGCCGCATGACGGTCATCCAACGGAGGCGCTTAGTGAAAAGCGTGCGTGGCGAATCATAGTCCGGTACAGTCTGCACGGCGTAGGGAAGCATCTCGACCTCAAAGCCCTGCTCCGCTATCAACCGGCCGACAAGCAGATCATCGGCGGGCTTGTTTTCAATGGCCTCGTACCCCCCAAATCCAGCAAGGTGCGAGCGAGTCGTAACTATGGTTGGTCCCAGTGTGAATTTGACGCCGTCCAACTGCCGGGCGACCAGAACTCCGGGATAAAAGTCGGAATACATGCCGATGGACTGAAGATGCTGCGTGAATGTTTTGTCCTGAGTGGAAACATACAAGCAGGTCACTCCGCCCACTTTGGGGTTGCGGAGCGGGGCCACCACTGTTCGCAAGTAATCCGGCTCGACGCGAACGTCGCTGTCGTTGATGACAAGAACTTCATTGCGAGCTTCGTTTACCATCCTGACCAGTTTGGCCACTTTATCGTTGATGGCGTTGCGCCCCGAGCCATAGAGGATTCGAATCTGGCGCTGGGGAAACTCGCGCATCAGCTTCTGGAGAAGGGGAACGGAGGCGTCGTTTTCATCGCCGACGCAGAAAATCAGCTCATAATCCGGGTAGTCCTGGCGGCAATAGCTGGCAAAGTTTTCGTAGGCTTCCGGATCGAGGCCGCGGACAGGCTTCAAGTTGCTGACCGGCGGAGTAAAGTCCAGGTTCTTCCACGTACCATCCTTCGAACGCCGAAAGAAGAGCCAAGAACTGTACAGGACGAGCACGTAATAGACGAAGGGCGCAGCGGCTAACGTAAGAAACAGGTAATCGGCGGCTTTCGAAATCATTGCACCTCGCGAGCTAGGATTGTGTCACGCTGCTCCTTCGATGATAAGGCGCACCAATACCGACTGCTTCTATGTAAGAAGCATAGCAAAATATGGAATATTTCGCTGCCCACAGCTTTGGCCCCGGCGAGACATCCTGTAAGATAATTTTCGAGCGATTGGTGGATTCTTGGCGCCGCCAGCGGGCCGCGCGCGATCCACCGTAACGCAAAAGCCAAAGCAAGGAGCGTATGAAAGATTCCCCGGGCCTGCACCTGAAAACTTACATTTTCATTTTCTTCATGGTCCTGTTCGCTCCCCTAGGCAATGTTTTGCTCAGCAAGGGCATGAAGGGAGTCGGTTCCGCCAAAAACTGGGCGCCGGGCGAGATTTTTCATGTCCTGAGCAGCATAATGACATCAGGGTACATTTGGCTGGGGATCGGCTGTTTGCTCACCTTTTTTGTGGCCTACATGCTTGTTCTCACCTGGGCGGACTACAGCTACGTTCAGCCGGCTTCTTCGTTTTCCTACGCGGTCGTCGCAATGCTGGGTTATTTTCTTCTCGGAGAAACCGTTCCTCCGCTGCGATGGATGGGTATATTTGTGATCTGCGGGGGCGTCTTTATTGTGGGGCACACCCATCCGCGAACGACGGAGAAAGTGTAAACGTGCTCGAGTTCATTTTCCTGATTGTGATTGTTGTGGCAGGAACGGGCGGTGAGCTATGTGTCTCGCGGGCCATGAAAGTAATCGGCGAAGTTCAGGACTTCAGACCAGCCGCGCTAGTTCATTTTGTTTTTCGTGCAATGCGCGTGGGCTGGATGTGGATCGGCATTTCGATGATGACCATGGCCTTCTTTTCGCTTCTAGCGATGCTCTCGATCGAGAACGTGAGTTTCGTTGTACCGGTAACGGCCCTAAGCTACGCGGCCGGCACTGTTGGCGCCATGTTGTTCTTGCACGAACGCATCAGCAAGCAGCGCTGGTTAGGGGTCTTTATCGTTTGCGTCGGGGTAACGCTGGTCTGGCTCAGCAGACGTTGAGCAAGCTTCCATGGGTTACGGCTTCTCCGGGTCCACCTGGGTGGCCTTCCCGATTTTGATAGTGGAGCCGAACCGTTTATAGTTCTGGTATCGAACCGACAAACGGATATGCACGTCCTGGCCGGACTTGAAGCGCAGGACGTCGTCAGCCCGCGTGTAAGTCGGAAACCAGTAGTGGCCTTCGATATTTTCGCGAAAGGTCTCAAAGGTTGGAAAAGCCTGGTCTTCCTTTTTCTTCAGCAAGCCAGTGGCTTTTCCCCTGGTCTTGACAATCTGAAGATCCCTGTCTTCTACCCAGATGCGGCCTTGAAGATAGCGCTGGCTCTTTTCCAGTTTTTTTGGGGCGATGTCGAAAACATAGGTGCCAACTTCATCGACCTGCTCCCGGCCAACATACTTGACGTCATACTTGGGTAATTCATCCGGAGTGAGCACAAGAGGCCACACCTTCTCAATGTCGTCGAAATCTTGCTGCGACATGGAAATTCGGCTCAAAGTAGGGGCAGGAGCGTCGACAACTTTTTCGTAGCGCTTCCCTGCCGGCGTAAAAAGAATGTCACTGGTCAGGCGGTACTCTCCGTCCGGACGGCCGTTCTCATCGATTTCCTGGAAGACGAAAATCTGGGTATACGTGAAGTTGTCCCGCTCTTTGCGAAATTCTTCTTCGTGTTGGGTGAATTTCTGGATGATTTGCTCAACAGGGATAGCCGGCGGCTCGTTTGTGATGTGAGAGGAGGTATCTTGCCGCCCAGCATTCGTCTTGGCTGAATCCGAGGGCGCACTTGATGGAATCACGGTCCCCGGAGGGGGTGGCGGCAATGGTCCTCGTTGTTGCGCGGCCAAGGGTAGCGCCAACAAGGCAAACGCAACCACCAAAAGAGCTCTCTCCCCCATTTTCATGCGCTTCATCTCTTCCAAAGCGGAAATGAGTACACTCATTCTCTCGGGACTCCTCGTCAATACAATCTCTACTGTACTTTAAGATTCGATGCGTCGAACAAAGGTTTCGTAGCCTGCACCTGGCTCATAACGGGAAGATCAACGAGGCACCCATTTGGGACTATGGGCGAAGAGTCCGTTTACGAAACCCATTTGGTAGACAATGAACAGACCGAAGACCAGGCTTACCAGTCCAGAGGCCAACCCAAGGCCGCGATGGAGGCGCGCAAAACGATTTTCGGAGAATGTGAATGGAACGGCAATCGCCGCGGTGATCAGCATCATTCCCGCGACTGTGCCAATTCCGAATACCAGAAGATATAAGACTTCCCAGATTGGAACGCGAATGGTCGTGAGCACTAGCAAGACGACCGCTGCCGATCCCGCAAGACCGTGAACAATGCCCACGGCCAAGGGACGGATGACCTGATAGAAACCCATCTTGTCAAGAGTGTGGTCCACCCAACTCACGGGCGTTGCATCCTCAAAATGACCTTTTTTACCGGGAGTGTGGCCGTGCGGATGACTGTGAATGTAGTCTCCGTGTCCGTGGGAATGCGTGTGCTGTTCCCGCGGGGAGGACTTAAATGTTTTTGTGACCCAACGCGTGAGTCCAGACAGATTTAGAATCCCCAGAAGAATTAACATGAGGCCGACCGACAATTCCATGCTCAGACCAATCCTCGGTGGAATCACGAGACCGAACAAGATGATGGCGGAACCCACAACGAAAATCGTGATCGTGTGACCAAGACCCCACAGTAACCCAATAAAGACCGCCTGGCGGAAGCTTCGCTGGCGGCTGACGATCGTCGTTACGGCAATAACGTGGTCCGGGTCCGTCGCGTGGCGCATCCCAAGAAAAAAGCCGAGCGCGATGATGGACACCAGCGTGATCTGCATCATCAAATTCTACAACAGAGAGTGCGGTTTGATGTGACCAGCATCTCGACTGCACCGCCTCGGACCGTTGATTGGCTTCTTGCTCGACTACTGTAGTTAACTCCGCAATCTTTGGATCCAGTTGGTCCGGTAGTTCCAATAACTCTTTCCGGCGCGGCCTAGCCCAGGAACCACGATCAGCTTCTCTAACTGCGCTCGCCCTTGTTTGCTGAACAGTTTCTTCTTCCGGCGATAGCCCTCGTTCATCGCCACAGTCCTGTAGCCGATTCATGATCGCGCCCGCATTGCGCCAGCTGATGCCGCTACCAAAGCAGCAGCCGCAGATCGACGATTCTCCTCCAAATCGACGATGTTGGATGCAGCACGCCTTACCCGGCCGGTTTGCAATACCTTGTCTGAATTGACGATTCCTGCGATCTTCTCCCGACTCTCCTCGTGGCGTAGTACTAACCGTCCCGGTTAGTCCGTCAGCTAATTGACGCAGCCCTGCTGCGTTAATACCGTGTGAATGCGGCATGAACGGCGGCACTGTGAGTGACGCGATTCTGGCATTAAAGGTCACGGCGACTTGCGCCACAGATAAGGACACGGCGCAGGTTCTCTTCTAACGGAGAAAGGATGAGCGTAGCTAGACTGGCGGAGCCTGATACATCGGCAGTCATGCAGCCAGAGCGCTTGTTGCCGCCGGCTTCCACTCGGTCGTCTTAGATAACCTGAGTCGCGGGCACAGATACGGCGTGAGTTGGGATGCATTCATTCCGCCGACCCAGCAGATAGCTCGCCAGTCCCCGGATTATTTTCCACCCAACGGGCGGCGGCGGGCGCGATTGAAGTTACCGGTTAATTTGCTGTAGGGACAATTCACGAGAGGCGAGAACTCCTTGAGCACTGCAGCAGCTCCAGGCCTAGAGGGCAGGCCCGCTCCCAGTCTTCGGACTTTGCCGCGTCCCCAAGTGCGGGGAAAATTCCTCTTCGTTGGGGAAGAAAAGCTTTATGTCCGGGGTGTTACGTATGGCCCGTTTCGCCCCAGCCAAGACGGCGCCGAATATCCTAACCCAGCACGGGTAGCCCAGGACTTCGAAGCCATTGTTGCGGCAGGAATCAACGCCATCCGGACCTACAATGTCCCGCCTCGTTGGTTCTTGGATGCGGCGCAACGCTCCAACCTGCGAGTCATGGTCGGACTGCCTTGGGAACAACACGTCACATTCCTGGATGATTCGCGCACTGTGCGAGCAATTGAAGCGCGGGTCCGCGAGGCTGTAAGGAAGTGTGCTGGTCATCCGGCCGTAATGTGCTATGCGGTAGCCAATGAAATTCCTGCTGGAATTGTGCGCTGGCTTGGGGGCAGGCGAGTCGAGAGATTTATAGAAAAGCTCTATCGGGTGGTAAAGGCTGAAGACCCCGAGGGGCTCGTCACTTATGTAAATTTTCCGACAACCGAATTCCTGGAACTCCCTTTTCTCGATTTTTTCTGTTTCAACGTGTATCTCGAATCGCGAGATGCATTCGAGGCCTACCTTGCACGCTTACAAACGCTTGCTGGGGACCGCCCATTGCTGTTGGCGGAGATCGGTTTAGACAGCCGACGAAACGGTGAAAAGGCGCAAGCTGATTCGCTTGAATGGCAAGTTCGGAGTGCTTTCGTAGGCGGCTGCGCTGGAGCATTTGTCTTTTCCTGGACGGATGAATGGCATCGAGGCGGATACGAAATCGAAGACTGGGATTTTGGGCTGACGCGCCGTGACCGAAGCCCAAAGCTCGCGTTAGACGCCATGCGACGTGTCTTTGCCGAGGTTCCCTTTTCCCCCAAGACGAACTGGCCGCGGATCTCCGTGATCATGTGTACATACAACGGAAACCGCAAATGGCTTCTAGAGTGCTTCCGCCACTTGGAGAAGATCGACTATCCGAACTACGAAGTCATTGTGGTCGATGATGGCTCGACCGATCGATTCACCGATTGTGCGCGAGATTACGGGTTCCGTTTAATTCGAACTCCGAATTCAGGGCTCGGCAACGCTCGCAATACCGGGCTTTTCGCAGCGACTGGCGAAATCGTGGCCTATATCGACGATGACGCCTATCCTGACCCAGATTGGTTGAAGTACCTCGCGGCTGTATTTCTTCACAGTGACTTTGTTGGTGTCGGCGGTCCGAATCTTCCTCCTTGCGGCGATGGCTGGGTCGCCGATTGCGTAGCAAATTCACCGGGCGGGCCCATCCACGTAATGTTGACAGATCGCGAGGCAGAGCACATTCCGGGCTGCAATATGGCGTATCGGAAGTCCGCGCTGCTTGAAATTAGTGGCTTCGACGAACGCTTTCGCGTGGCGGGCGACGATGTGGACGTCTGCTGGAGCCTCCAGAAACGAAACTGGAAGTTGGGATTCAGCCCAGCGGCTGTCGTATGGCACCACCGTCGCAATTCGGTTCGAACGTATTTGAATCAACAGAGGGGGTATGGCCGAGCCGAAGCTCTGCTTGAGAAGAAGTGGCCCGAGAAATACAACTCGGCAGGTCATGTGTCCTGGGCAGGAAGAGTGTATGGCAACGGTTTCTTTACAATTCTTCCGCGTGCAGGCCGAATCTACCAAGGAATTTGGGGGACTGCCCCCTTCCAGCGCCTCTACGGGCCCACACCAGGATGGCTGTCATGTCTGACTTTAATGCCTGAGTGGTTTCTCATTGTGGGGCTTCTCGCCTTGCTAACCGGACTTGGTTACAGCTGGAAGCCGTTGTTTCTAGCGGCGCCGCTCTCGCTCTTCGCACTTGGTGCACCCGTCGCTCATGCTGTCGCCAGCGGCCTCCGCGCATGTCCCTCAAGACCGATTTGGAACTTCTTGGAGAAGGTTCGTGTGATAGGCGTTACCACGTTTCTCCATTTACTGCAGCCACTTGCTCGTCTCTTGGGAAGAATACGTTGGGGGCTCACTCCCTGGCGCTGGGTGAAAGCAGAGAGTCCTTCTTTGCCGCGAGCGAATTCCATTGTTCTTTGGTGCGAGGTCTGGCACGCAGCACAAGATCGGCTTGAAGAAGTTGAATCTGCTCTGAAGCAACTTGGCGTTGTCGTCCGTAGGGGCGGAGACTTCGATAACTGGGATTTAGAGATCCGCAGCGGACTTCTGGGATCAGCACGTTTAGGGATGGTTGCTGAAGAGCACGGGCAGGGACGACAACTTGTGCGGTGGAGAGTGTCACCGAAATGCTCGGAGATCGGCCTTGTAGTGTTATCCACATTGATTGCGATTTCAGTCGGAGCGGGCACCGCCCGCGCATGGACTGCCTGCGCGGTGGTGGCGACGATGGGCCTACTGCTTGGCCTGTCTGTCCTACAGGAGTGTGAAACCGCCATGGCATTGGCACTCCGCGCAATTCCGGACAGAAAAGTTGAGAAATCATCGGCGCAACTCGTCTCCGGGGGCTTTAAGCGTGCCACGCACGCGGTACGCCAATCGATGGGGGGCCGCGTCCCGGTCAACCAGCCCATCGTGGAAGGCAAGGATTGACTGGCTCCTATCAGGGTGAGGTTATGCAGCGAAGGCGATAAGCGACGGGGATCAAGGCCTTAGACCGGGAAATGTCCCGGAATGAGAAACAGAAAGGATGACTGCTATTGTCTAAGCAAGCCAGCCCAGCGCAGAGCGTGGAAAGGGCACATCTAGCCGCTCGAGCCTGGTTGCGGCTTCGGCCCGGCTCTCGTGAGCCCGGCCGAATAACACTTCTTAAGGACACCTCAAGATCTACAGTTTACAGGATCGAAGGCACGGGTCCGGGAGGCTCCTGTATTGTTGCCAAGCGGTGCCGCCGAGCGGAAGGTGAGATCGAAGCATTTATATATAGTGAAGTTCTGGAGCGGCTTTCGATGGAGTCAGTTCGTTGTTATGGCTTTATCGACGAAGGCTCCGGAGAGCACGGATGGCTATTCCTCGAAGACGGCGGCATTACCCAGGTTGCAGGTAAGCGCGAAAGTTTTCCGGCGGAGTTTGCGCACTGGTTGGCACTCTTGCACTGCTCGGCCTCAAATCTGCCGATACGTGGCCGCCTGCCGGAACGTGGACCGGCGTGGTATCTGGAAACTCTGCGGGCGGCTCGACTAGGACTTTGCCATAGCCTGCGACAACAAACCTGGGGCGACTTGGGTCGGTCGGCCGCCGCAGAGATGCTGGTTTGTTGCGACGTCTTGGAACGAAACTGGCACGTCGTCGAAGAGCGCTGTGAAGGCCTTCCGTGGACTTTGGTCCACTGCGATCTTCAACCTAAGAACGTCCTCATTCGACACACTGACTCTGGAATTGCGTTCTTGCCTTTGGACTGGGAGGAGGCCGGTTGGGGAGCTCCTGCGACCGACTTGGCGCGGATCGACGCTGTAGCCTACTGGTCGACTGCGCGAAGGATATGGGCGAGCGTAGAGCTCCAACAAGTTGAAGGGCAGGTGTGTTGTGGAACTCTGTTCCAAGCTCTTTCAGGTGTGAGTTGGGAATTGGTACGGCTGGCAGCAGGGTCGGAGCACAAGGCTGTGAGACGCCTTCGGATCTACGCCTCCCAGTTGAATGCCTCCACTCTGGCTCTCGGTCTGGAGGTTTAGGCGAATGCAGGATTTCGCTTCCGGACTCCCGAAGACTGACGCATTAAAGAGAGGCCTCGCTTCGGCCCTGCAGAGCGAAGATGTTCGCGGACGCTTCCTCACTCTTTTGGGCCGTGAACCCACGCCTTACGCAACGACCTTTCCATGCGAGATTGTCACCTGCCGAATTGGCCCCGGGAAGCCGCGCCGACTCTTCTGCAAGTATACGGCAGGGGTCGACTATACAGGCCACGGGCATCGAGGTGGCGTGGGGCATGAGATCGCAACGTACCGGCACATCCTGGCGCAGTCAGACAAGTTCCATCCAAAGTTCTACGGTGGTTACGCAGATTCGGAAACGGGTCAATATTGGCTCTTTCTGGAGTATCTGGATGGCGGTCTGCGGGTCGGAAAGCTGAATGATCCTGTGGCGATGGGCAAAACTGCCCGATGGATTGCGCGGTTCCATGTGACCAGTCAGCGCCTGCTGGGCAACGAGCACGTCCGCTTCCTGAAGAGATACGACAAGGAATACTACCTCGGATGGGTTAGTCGCACGGTCAATTTCGCGGGCCCGAACTACAGGAGATTATCGTGGCTTCGCCGTCTCCATGCCTGCGCTGAGGACTTTCTGTCTCCGTTATTGGACTCAGCGCCGACAATCATCCATGGCGAGTACTACCAACACAACATCTTGTATCACCAGGGGCGGGTATGTCCGATTGACTGGGAATCGGCTGCCGTTGGCGAGGGGTTGATTGATCTGGCCTGCCTAACGGATGGATGGGAACGCAAGATCGCTGAAGTATGCACGACAACCTACGTCCGGACTCGCTGGCCCGAAGGAGCGCCCGCCGGATTCGAGAAAGTCCTCAAGGCTGCCCGATTGTATATGACTGTCCGATGGTTGGGCGACGATCCCGACTTTACTCGAAGCACTGGCGCCCGTGGGCATTGGATGCGGTTGCGTAACCTGCTGACAGAATTGGAGCAAAAATGAGGAAGGAGCGAAATGGTACCTCGGCGTTCAAAGCCGCATGCGTCACGGGATTATTTATCTTATCGGTGAGTTCGGCTACCGCCGGTGAGCGAAGCTCTCCGGGCCGCTCTGAGCAAGTGTCTACGACTCCCACTGAGGTCCTTAGCATTTCCGGAGTTGTGCTTGATCCCAGCAATGCGGCTATCGCGGGAGCGAAAGTGGCTCTCCACGGAGGAAGCCTCGAGAACGAACAGTCCACGACAACCGATCTGACGGGGCACTTCCAGTTTACGGCTGTACCGCCCGGCAGCTATGAGGTTGAATTCCAGCGGGAGGGTTTCAAGATATTGAGAAGCCGTGTGAAAGTCGGGCCACACTCTTCCGCCCCGCTGCACATCGTGCTGCCGCTCGCCGAACTGCACGAGGAGGTCACCGCGACGAATTCGCAGGGCCAACTGAGTCGTGACGCTAGCGAAAATGCAGACGTTATCACGCTGGATAGGCAGACACTAGATTCGTTACCGACAATAGACAACGATGTCGTGCGGGCCGTCACCGAGATGCTGGGGCCGGGGGGCTCGGGCGGTGCGGTCCTAATCGTCGACGGGGTAATGGCTTCTGACGTCGGAGTGCCGGCTTCAGCCATTCAAGAAGTCAGAATCAATCAAAACCCCTATTCCGCGGAGTACTCAGTCCCCGGAAAGAACCGGATCGAGATCACCACTAAGAATGGATCTTCCGACCTCCACGGCTCTCTGGAAACATCAGTCCGCGACTACAGGCTTGACGCGCGAAATGCCTTCGCAGACACCCGGCCTCCTGAGCGTCTCTTACTCTTCGATGGCTATTTGAGCGGACCGCTAGGAAAGAGCAAGAAGACCACGTTCCAGGTCAGCGCCAGCCAGAAGCAGGATGACCGGCAAGCGATCGTATACGCCGAGGTGCGTTCTGGAACGTTCATCCAAAATTTTGCCAATCCACAGCGCAGTACCTACTTTTTGGGGGGGATAAATCGACAGATAGGCAAAGGCCACAACCTGGCAATCCGATACAGCTTCTTCGACTGGTCGGACAACGGCAATGGCGTCGGAGGAGTGAATCTCCCGGAAGCAGCCTCGAATGAATCCGCCAGCAGACACTACCTCTATGTCAGCGACAGAGCAGCGATCACTCCGAAGCTGATCAACGAATTTTCTGTTCGAGCGACCACATCGGAAAGCTTAACCGCGAGTGTACTCCAGGGACAGCCCCGTATTGTGGTGCTCGACGCGTTCGTGGGTGGTAGCAGCCAGATTAACTACAACGAGCTGCACAACTACCTGCAACTTAACGAAACGCTATCCTGGTCCCACGGCAAACACTTGATCAAGGCCGGGGCCAATCTCCCGGAGCTCGGCCGCTACAGTCTTAATGACCGCTCGAATTTCGATGGCACATTTCAGTTCTCTTCTCTCCAAGATTACACCCAGGGCAAACCTTTCTCCTTCGTACAGCAGCAAGGGACCAGTCAGCTGGTGTACTGGCAGAAAGAGATGGGTCTTTTTGCGCAGGATGAAATGCGCATACGCCCGGGACTATCGATAGCACTCGGCCTCCGATATGACTGGCAGAACTATGTTTCCAATCCCAGGAACTTTGCTCCCCGAGTCTCCTTCGCCTTAGCTCCCGGCAGATCTAGGAAGATCGTATTTCGCGGCGGGGCAGGAATCTTCTATGAGACTACCGGCCAGGCGGCTATCGCAGACATGCTTCGCTTCAATGGTCAGACCTTGCATCAGATCGTGCTTTCCGATCCGCGTTATCCAGACCCATTCACGGTCGCTGGTGTGGCTCAGACAATTCCAAACAGCACTGTCCGCTTTGCGCCTGATCTTCGTTTGCCGTACGACCTGCACTACAGCTTTGGTGTGGAAACGCAGTTGCAAAAATCGACGATATTCACGGCTACCTATGCCGGCATCCGCGGATTCGATTTGTTTCGGTCGCGCGACCTCAACGCTCCCCTTCCTCCGTTCCGCGTTCCTCCACTCAACGTGCAGCGCCCCAATCCTGAGATCGGCACACTCCGAGAGATCGAATCGGAAGGAGACCTGACAAGCAACGCCTTGAAGCTGACAGTGCGCGCAAAAATCAGCCGTTTTTTCAACGGAATGGCGCAATACACGCTGAGCCGATCTTATGATGATACTGGCGGCATCGCCGCGTTTCCCGCGAATCAGTACGATCTGACCGGCGAGTGGTCTCGGTCTAATTCCGATTCTCTGCACTTTTTTTACTTCTACGGTACCTTTAACGCCCCCAAGGCTGTCAGCCTCGGTGCGTCGTTGTCGGTCCGTTCCGGGCAACCCTACACGGTGACAACGGGAACGGACGATTACGGGACGACGTTTGCCAATGCTCGGCTGGCAGGCGTGCCGCGAAACAGCCTGGAAGGACCAGGGTCCACCACACTCAACCTTCGACTGGCTAAGGAACTAAGCTTAATCACAGCCAAAACCGGGAAACGTAAGAAAGATGAGAAGAAGGGCCTGAACGCAACCCTAGCAGTGGATGCGTTTAACGTTCTCAATCACGTTAACCTCGGCGCGCCCGTGGGCAATTTGAGCTCGCCTTTTTTTGGACATTCTATCGGCGCGGGGCCGCCTCGACGCCTGCAAATGCTGGTACGTTTTCAGTTCTAAAGGCACGAGCATGAGAAATAGGAATCAGTAGAATGCACCACCCGGACCTAGCGCTTTTTCGAAGACTTCTGCAGCAGGCGAGACCCTACTGGGTCCACGTCATCGCTATTTTCCTTTTGGGCCTGGTAGCGACTCCGCTGGGCTTGCTTACGCCACTGCCCGTGAAGATTGTAGTCGACAATGTTATCGGTACGCGTCCTCTGCCAGCGTTCCTAAGCCGCATGTCGCCCATATCCGCCACTCGATCACCTACAGGCGTCCTGACCATCGCGGTCGTTTTGCTTCTAGGGGTCACCGCTGTCGATAACCTCTTTGCCCTTGTGAATTCATTTCTCCGCACGTGGACCGCGGAAAAACTTCTTTTGGATTTTCGGGTTCGCCTTTTCTCTCATTTGCAACGTCTATCGCTGGGGTATCACGATGCGAAGGGCACGACGGATTCTGTATACCGCATTCAGTACGACACCGCGTCCATGCAGTATTTAGCCATCGATGGACTAGGACCGTTTGTCACTTCGGCAGTCACGCTGCTCGTTATGTTCTATGTGACGTTCCGTATCGATGCACAGTTAGCGATGGTTGCGATGGTCATTTCACCCGTTCTTTTCGCGCTCTCCATGGCGTACCGGCCACGCTTTCGGAAGCGTTCGAAAGAGGTGAAGCAACTGGAAAGCAGCTCAATGGCAGTCTTGCAGGAGGTTCTGTCGGTCGTGCGCGTCGTTAAGGCGTTCGGTAGAGAGAAGCATGAGGAAGACCGCTATGTCCACAAATCCCAAGCAGGGATGTGGGCTCGAATTCAACTGGATTTGCTCGGCGGTTGGTACGGTTTGCTCGTGGGCATGACGACAGCTCTGGGGACCGCATGCGTTCTTTGGATTGGCGTCAATCACGTCCGGGCGCGTACATTGACTTTGGGAAGTCTTTTGCTCGTAGTCAGCTACCTCGGCCAGCTTTACGCACCTTTAAAAACTATTGGCCGCAAAGCGACCTCGCTGCAAACGCACTGGGTTGGTCTGGAACGTGCCTTCTCCGTTCTGGATGAGCTGCCGGATGTTCCGGAGCGCCCTAACGCGCGGCGGCTGGTCCGGGCCTCCGGATGCATAGCGTTCCAACATGCGTCTTTCGCTTACGAGGAGGATCATCTGGTTCTCCAAGATATTTGCTTCGAGGTCCCGCGCGGAGCGCGTGTTGGCATCGCCGGCCGGACGGGAGCTGGAAAGACGACTCTGCTCAGCTTATTAACCCGCTTTTATGACCCCACAAGTGGGCTGATCCTGCTGGACGGTGTGGATCTACGCGACTACCGGTTGCCTGATCTGCGCAGCCAGTTCGCGGTGGTTCTTCAGGAACCTGTCCTCTTTTCGACTAGCATCGCCGAGAACATAGCTTACGCACGGCCAGGAGCAACCGAGGAGGAGATTGTTCAGGCGGCGAAGATGGCCGACGCGCACGATTTCATTTTGGCATTACCCCGCGGTTACCAAACCGTTGTTGGCGAGCGTGGAGTCCGCCTCTCCGGGGGAGAACGCCAACGCATCTCACTCGCCAGGGCGTTCTTAAAGGATGCCCCCATTCTTCTGCTCGATGAGCCAACCAGTTCAGTCGACATGAAGACCGAAGCGGCCATCCTGAAGGCGACAGAACGCCTCATGCAAGACCGCACTACTTTCATGGTCGCTCACCGCCTTAGCACGCTGGAAAGTTGCGACGTCATGTTGCAACTGGAGCATGGGCGTCTCGTGCAGATGGAGTGCTATAAGTGATGCCACTTCGCATTGTCGTTCTCGGGAATGTCGCGTGTGAGCCTTACCCCGGAATTGCATGGCAGGCTATGCAGTACGCAGTTGGCTTTCAACGGCTCGGCCACGATGCGTTTTACTTTGAAACCTCGTCTTCGTGGCCATACGATCCGGTTCGAAAGTCGAGAGTCAACACTTCGGCGTATGCCATATCGTATTTGGCGCAAGTCGCTGAATTATTCGGTTTCAGCGACCGTTGGGCTTACCGGAGAAGCTATGGGGACAAAGCGTGGTTTGGTATGGACCGAGAGTCAGCGGAAGAATTGCTGGCACACGCTGACGTTGTTTTTAGCATTACAGGGTCCACGCGTCTGGCGGAAGAAGGTCTGGAAGTGGGGCGGCTCGTCTATGTGTGCACCGACCCCGTCGTTCACGAAGTGCGGTTTGCCCAGGATGACGAAGATGTCCGTACACTGGTCGAGGAGCATGATGATGTCGTGACGTTTGGACTGAACATCGGCAACTCGGATTGTTCGCTGCCGCCTTTACCGCATCTACGCGCGAAGACCTGCCAGCCTGTCGTGCTTGACTTGTGGCAGACCGGTCCGCCCACCAAACGGGAGTTCACGACAGTGGGGAACTGGAGACAAGACGGTCGCGACACGGTATTCGAGGGGAACGCGTATTACTGGAGCAAGCATCGCGAGTATCTGAAGTTCATCGATCTGCCGAAACGCACGACAGAGCCGTTGGAGCTAGCTACCGGCTTGGTCCGATTGTCCACCGACGACAGCAACCTGCTGAAGTCAAACGGCTGGCGCCTGACGGACTCTCACCCGCTCAATGTATGTTCCTATAGGGATTATCTGCAGTCGTCCCGCGGCGAATTTACTGTGGCCAAGGATGCGAACGTGCGCCTGAAGACTGGATGGTTCAGTGATCGCAGTGCCTGCTACCTCGCGGCTGGCCGGCCAGTAATCACTCAGGATACTGGCTTCAGCACGATCCTCCCAACAGGTGAGGGGCTGTTCGCCTTTAACACGATGGACGAGATCTTGGCTGCTTTCGAAGCGATCGAATGCGATTACGAGAGACACAGCCGCGCTGCCAGAGATATTGCCGAAGAATATTTCAAGGCCGAGACAGTGTTGGCAAGACTGCTGAGCGATTTGGAACTGTAAGATATGTCCGCCAAGAGATACCTGATTGTAAATGCTGATGATTTTGGCCACAGCCGCGCGGTGAATCGCGGCGTCATGCATGCCCATGAGCACGGCATCGTGACTAGTGCCAGCTTGATGGTACGGTGGCCAGGGGCCGTCGAGGCCGCGGAGTACGCTAGATACCGTCCTGGTCTTAGCCTAGGATTGCACCTTGACTTCGGTGAATGGGTTTATGAGAACGAAAACTGGGTGCCTGTCTACAATATGGTATCACTCGACGATGTAACGGCGTTGCGTAACGAAGTATCACGCCAGCTTGCCGCCTTCCGAACCCTGACGGGCAGAAACCCCAGCCACATCGATTCTCACCAGCACACACATTTGCGAGAGCCGGGGCGATCTGTTGTGCTCGAAGCTGCTCTACAGTTGAGAGCCCCCGTACGCGATTGCAACCCGGAAATACATTATTGCGGGCGTTTTTACGGCCAATCTACCGAGGGCTCTCCCTATCCAGAGGGAATCACTTCAGATGCGTTAATTGAGATATTTTCGCAACTGCCACCGGGCATCACGGAGCTTGCCTGTCACCCGGGGGAGGAACAGGTTCCGAATACGACGTATGTGGATGAACGCTCAAAAGAATTGAAGACATTATGCGACGCCAAGGTCCGGTCGGCGCTAATTGGAATGAAAATCGAACTATGTAGTTTCACCGCCCTTCCGGACTTTTCTAAGTCCGCGGAGATCGCAAGCACAGCGCCATGAACCTGCAGAACACATCCCGGAGGTTGAGAATAGCTCTGGTTCCACCCCTTTGGGCCAAAGTAGCGCCTGGTACGAGCGGAGGTGTAGAGGGCATCGTCTACGTGCTTGCCGAAGAGCTTGTGAAGCAGGGTCATGAAGTTACCGTGTTTACCTCAAGCGATTCTCCCACGAGCGCGAGAATCAGGGCCGTTTGTAAACGGAACATGATCGAAGCGATGGAAAGAAGCTTGGCGTGGGAATATGAGTATTACGAGACATGTAACATCGCCGAAGCTCTCCAACAAAGCGATTCGTTCGACCTAATCCACTTTCACGTGGGTTGCTACGCGATTCCCCTTGGTGCCTTTTCGCGAACGCCAATCCTGCACACGCTCCATAATCCCATAACCCCCGATGCCATTTGGCTATTGAACCGGTACGCAAACGCTGCAGTCACGGCTGTCAGCCAACAACAGATTGCTGAAATTCCAGAAAACCGGCGACAAAAGATTCGTGTGATCTATAACGGCTGTGATTTTGAATCCTATGAGTTCTCCGCGTCGCCCGGCAAGTATCTGGCCTTCTTGGGGCGCATAAGCAAGGAGAAGTCACCACTGGACGCCATTGAAATCGCGAAGAGAGCTGGCCTGCCTATTGTTGTAGCGGGCCAGCCGCTGGATCAGGAGGAACAAGCCTACTTCAAGGAGAAAATCGAGCCGCTGATCGACGGCGAGAATGTCATCTACATCGGGCAGGCGGATCATCAGCAAAAGGTGGCCTTATTGAAAGATGCTGGTGCTTTTTTGTTCCCCATCCAATGGGATGAGCCTTTCGGCGTTGTCATGATCGAAGCTATGGCTTGCGGCACGCCAGTAATTGCCTTCCAGAGAGGTTCTGTCAAAGAAGTGGTCGACTTCGGAAAAACGGGTTTTTACGCTGACTCCATGGGGACGCTGATCCCCCTAGTTCCACGAGCTTTGGCTCTTGACCGGGGTACAGTTCGGGATCATGCCCGGCAGCGGTTCGGGCAAGTCAAAATGGCGGACGGATACCTTAAGGCGTATGAGTCTGTGCTCAACAGGGGCGCGGACAAGCAACTCTCATTCACTCGCGCGGGGCGGACATGAGCAACGCCCTAGTCAGCATCATCGTCAACAACTATAACTACGAGCGCTTCCTGACAGAAGCCATTGACAGCGCTCTCAACCAGACCTACTACAATACGGAAGTCATTGTGGTGGACGATGGTTCCACAGACGGCTCGCTCGAAATCATTGCGAGTTACGGCCATCAGATCATTCCGCTACTGAAAGGAAACGGGGGACAAAACTCGGCGTTGAATGCAGGCTTCTCATTAAGCCACGGAGATGTGGTCTTGTTCCTGGACTCGGATGATGTACTGTGCCCAACAGCGGTGACAGCTGCCATACACGCCTTTTCTGACCCAGATGTTGTCAAAGTGCATTGGCCATGGCTGGAATGGGACGAGTCCTCGCGGGCAACCGGCAAGGTCTGGTGGAAGTCTCTTCCCGATGGCGATATGCGTGATTTAGTTCTGCACGCAGGTCCGGAGGGGGTGGCGGGTTACCTGCCGTCCGGCAACGCATACCCCCGTAAGTTCTTGCAAAGCGTTTTCCCTCTGCCTGACGTGCAGCGCAGTGCGGGCTGCGGTTCGTCCAAAGGTGAAACACATTGGGCGGCAAGGCCAGGCCCAGATTTGTATCTTGCCACTTTGGCGGCGATTCATGGGCGAATGAAGCAGGTCGAGGAACCACAGGCTTGCTATCGGATGCATGGACACAATGGCTACCAATCGCTAGAATTTGAAGAGAGGCTCAGGTTCGATTTGGCGCTTTTCGATTATGCATCGAAAGCTGCTGCCGAACACTGTCACAAGCTCGGGATCCCTGTAAATCGAGAGCTATGGAAAGCCAACTCCTGGGCCCATCGAGTCCAGCGGGCAGCGCGGGACATCGTGTCGCTTGTACCGTTCGGCGGATCGTTCATCCTCGTTGACGGAGATGAGTGGAAGACAGATCCGTCAATGTCCGGCCGTAAGCGTATACCATTCCTGGAACGCAACGGCCAATATTGGGGTAATCCTCGTGACGATGAGAATGCCATTGAGGAATTGGAACGGCTGCGGGAAGCGGGCGCACAATTCATCGTATTCGCCTGGTCGACTTTTTGGTGGCTTGAATACTATGCTGGGCTTCGCCAATGCCTGCGCACACGGTTTCCCTGCGTTCTTGAAAACGACTCCCTAGTGATGTTCGACCTGCGGAGGGAGGGCGTACCTGAATGAATGTCCTGGTGATCGCCCCACACCCTGATGACGAGTCGATCGGCTGTGGCGGCGCGATCTGCCTGCACGCTGATCGGGGCCACAGGGTGACGACGGTATTTCTTACGTCTGGAGAATATGGGTTGCGTGAACTATCAAAGGAAGCCGCTTGGCGCGTCAGAGAGCGTGAAGCGGAGAGGGCCGGAGAGATACTGGGAGTTGCCTCTGTAGAGTTCTTGAGGCGGCCGGACCAGTATCTTGAGGAGGATACCATTGATGCTGCGCGCGCCCTCAAACCCATCCTCCAACGGGAAAACCCGGAGGTCCTCTACTTGACGCACGAGCGGGACTTTCATCCGGATCACCGCGCAACCGTACCAATAGTTCAGGCGGCGGTACACGCTGCCGGTATTGCAGAGCCAACTCTGCTGAGCTATGAGGTGCTGACCCCCCTCTCCGAATTTGATCGAGTAGAGGACATCAGCCTGGTTATGCGACGCAAATTGATGGCGGTGAGGGCGCATCGTTCGCAGATACGACAGTTCCGCTATGATCTGGCGTTTCGTGCCATGAACAAATATAGGAGCGTCGTAGCACGGGCGGGCCGTTATGCCGAGGTCTTCCGAGTGGCAGGAGAAAGTATGAGTGGCATCTCTTTGCCTTGCAGGGCGGACCCAGGTTGGCACCGTTTCTATACGGCGACCCAGGAGATCACAGAGATCATTCCGACGGAGGCAGCTTTTATTCTGCCGGGCGAAGCGATCTCGGAGGTGTCCGCCCTGGTCGCCCCTCGGCGCTGCATACCGTTCCTCGAAAAAGGCGGGGGATACTGGGGGAAACCCGCCGATGATGCAGCGGCAATTCGAGAACTCGAACGACAGCGAGAATCTGGCGCCAGTTTTATCGTTTTCGTTTCGTCGACCTTCTGGTGGCTTGAATACTACGCAGGGTTCCGCGAGTACCTCTGTGAGCGTTTTCCCTGCGTTCGTGAAAATGAGCAGATCGTAGTGTTTGATCTGAGAAAGGCAGCGAGGGTTTCTATCGGGCTAACGGCATGAGGGTCAGGCTTGCGGAGCATACGGTTCGGATAGGCTGTAAAGGTAATCGAATGAAAGAGAGGGAACCATATGCGAGAGGTTAGGGCTTGCCTCTTGCTCTTCGCCACGGCGTTGGCATCCCGCACAGTGCTAGCCCAACAGCAAACATCCTTTCTCAGTGAGACCGAGGATGGCCGGCAAATTTTCCTAACCAATTGCGCGATTTGCCATGGCCCGGATGGTGATTCTGTCTACGGAGTGGATTTGGGTCGCGGCAAATTCAAGACAGCGTCGTCCGACGACGATCTCATTCGAATTCTCAATGTGGGAGTCCCGGGAACTTCGATGCCCGCGTTTTCAAAGGAATTTTCGCAGATCGAAATGCGGGCCGTTGTCGCCTACTTGCGTTATATGAAATCCACATCCAGTGCCACGTTCGCTCCCGGCGATGCAATTCAAGGCAAGGTCATTTTCGAAGGCAAAGGTGAATGTCTCAGCTGCCATCGAGTCAGGGATAGGGGCTCCCGAGTGGGTCCGAACCTCACTGAGATCGGATCTCTTCGGAGGACAGTCGAACTGCGACGTTCTTTACTCGATCCTGACGCCGAAGTTCTTCCCTCGAGCCGCTTCATCCGCATAGTAGCCCGGGATGGGGTCACAATTATTGGAAGGCTTATGAACCAAGACACCTTAACGGTGCAACTTATCGATTCGAAAGAGCGGCTACAGTCCCTCAAGAAGGCAAACCTGAAAGAATACGGCTTCATCGACAAATCTCTAATGCCTTCCTACAGGGACAAACTCAACAACCAACAGCTTGCAGATGTCGTCAGTTACCTTGTCACCTTAAAAGGAATCGGCGCCCAATGAGCCAACGAGTGCGTTTAATAGTTCTGGTCACTCTGTTTGGTTGCCTCCCGAATAGCGCCTGGCCGAGACAGATTTCGTTCGAACGTATTCTTGGGGCCGACAAGGAGCCGGAAAACTGGCTTACCTATTCCGGAACCACCTTTAGTCAGCGCTATAGCCTGCTTACCCAGATCACCACGGCAAACGTCAAGAACCTCGAGTTGCAGTGGGTCTATCAGGCTAGGTCGTTGGAAAAGTTCGAGGCCACGCCTCTAGTGGTAGACGGAATCATGTACACCGTCCAGGCTCCGAATGACGTGGTCGCTTTGGATGCCGCCACGGGTCGGGTTTTTTGGACTTACTCACATCATCCGGAACATGGGCGCCCTTGCTGCGGTCGAGTCAACCGAGGGCTGGCCATACTAGATGATACGCTCTTCATGGGAACGCTCGACGCACATCTCATCGCGATCGATGCCAAAGATGGCCACCCTCTATGGGAGACCACGGTGTCCAAGGCAAGGTCCGCATATGTCATTACGCACGCTCCCTTGGTAATTAAGGACAAGGTGCTTGTCGGCGTCGCCGGTGGCGAGTTTGGCATTCGGGGCTTTATCGCCGCTTACGATACCCGAACAGGACGGGAGGTTTGGCGGTTCAACACAGTTCCGGGACCAGGCGACCCAGGCCACGAGACCTGGAGAGGAGATTCCTGGGAGAGAGGGGGAGCGCCAATATGGATGACTGGATCCTACGACGCTGATCTCAACTTAACCTATTGGGGCACGGGGAACCCCAGCCCGGACTGGAATTCTGACGCGCGACCCGGAGACAATCTCTACAGCGATTCCGCGATTGCGCTGGACCCGGACACCGGAAAACTGAAGTGGTATTTTCAATTCACGCCTCACGACGATTTCGACTTTGATTCGGTTCAAGTTCCAGTCTTGGCCGACATCGAGTGGAAAGGTCAGAAGCGCAAGGTCATCCTGTGGGCCAATCGGAACGGCTTTTTTTACGTGCTTGATCGCACCACAGGAAAATTCCTTCTGGGTAAACCGTTCGTCAAAGTCACCTGGGCGAATGGATTCGATGAAAAGGGCAGACCAACGCGAGTGGAGGGCCAGGCTCCAAGCCTGGAGGGGACTCTTGTGTATCCCGGCAATCCTGGTGGGACTAGCTGGTATTCTCCCTCTTACAGTCCGGGCACCGGGCTTTTTTACATTCCCGCATGGGTTAGCTCCTCGTCTGTGTTTGTGAAACTGCCCAGCGAGTATCATGAGGGCCGAGATTATTCCGGGGGAACAACGAGGTCGTCGGTTCCATTTAATTGGTCTCCAGCTCCGAATTTGCGGAAAGAGGAAGAAGGCTACGGCGCGGTCCGAGCGCTCGACCCTCAGACCGGTGAAAGGAAATGGGAATTCAAGATGACCGACGTTACCGAGGCAGGCATCCTGACCACGGCTTCGGATTTGCTTTTCAGCGGGGGACGCGAGGGCTACTTCTATGCTCTGGATGCTCGCAGCGGCGCGCTGCTCTGGAAGACATCCCTCGGTGCGGCAGTCATTTCCGGCCCAATGACGTACTCGGTGGGGGGCAAGCAGTACGTGGCGGTCAACGCCGGCAATTGCCTATTCACGTTCGCACTGCGGGAGTAGTCTCGACGTGAAAAGAGGAAATGTCGGATGAATACTTTTGTTTGCACGCACTATGATGAGTGGCCGCCCATGGATTGACAACCGTCGTGTCTGGGAGCTCTCCATAGGTACAGTTAGAGGGTCGCGTCGCTGTCAAATAGGGAGGGAGCCCAAACTCGTCTGTCGTTCAGGAGCTTTCTCAATTCGGGACTATTTGCGCGATAGAAGTATGTCCACGTAGACAGCTTCCGCCGGTAAGGCGCTGCGGTGTCAATGAACTCCCCCTTCTCCAGCCAGCGACCCGTGTGTTCCAACACATGGACACTTTCGGCCCGGCACCTTCTCAAAGTCCAGGAGAGCAGGGGTTCAAGCATAGACGTGCTATCCTCCAAGGACTGATAGTCGACAAGCATTACTTGTTTAAAGCCCGACCTTCGATTGATTACTTTTTTGAAGATCGCATAAGCGACTATTCGAGGACCATCAACAGCGGTAACGATCCAGAGTCGGTTGTCTAACAATGCGTGTTTAAAGTGCCATTCCAGGACTTCGCGCGTGCGGACGGCCAGGAGTAAGTGGCGGTTGTTTCTCTTTTGGTCTTCCCAGAAGCTATCGAAGCGATCGTCGAAGTCTCGGCAAGCTTGCACTTCGACGCCGCTCTCCCGCAATGATTTCTTGAGCAGATGGTCCTTCAGAAATGCAGCGGCCGAAAGCGGATAGCTCAGGGGTTTGGAAAGCCGGGCCCGCATGCTTTTCAAGCGTGTCCAAGCTCCCCCCGACTGTGGAAAGGCAAACGGCCTTGTCAGACGGTAATTCTTCATCGCCACAATGTCCTGGAAGGTCCCCAAGTAATTTGTGATCCAGTAGGCTACTTCGTCCCAGATGCCGACTGGCACGCGAGAGCATTCAAGGGCGGTCACGGCAGCGATGGAATTATGACTAGCCGTATTATTCAAATAAAGATCTACGTTGCGCTGTCGAATCACGTTATCTAGAAGCGACAACGATGCGCTCCGATACGCGTGGTCGGCAACCCAGGAGCGTCCCGAGGCAACCAGGATTTTCCTTCCGTCAAGCTCATATAAGAATGGAATGTTCCCCATCGAGGCGACGATTTTGCCGTCCTCGTCTTCGAGCACCCAGCCTATAGGCCAGTCGGCTTTTAACTTGCGGTACAGCGGATTGCCCTGCCAGAGATGGACCCACTCCTCGTAGGGCTTGGCCGTGAGCCCGAACCGGGATTCAAGCTCTGCAATCTGCTCATAGTCCTCGAAGCGTGCCTCCCGCAGCTTTGGACCAAACCTCGGCTTGCTCTGCACTACGTTTGGCGTCGCCGTCAATCTGGCCTCCATGCTAATAAAGTGCCAGACCGAGAGAATGGGACACACCGGGATCAAGAGAGGACAGGCCCATCGCCGTAAGGGTTTCCGGGGACACCGGCTTATAAGCCAAAAGCTTATGCAACAAAGTAACTACGTCTGTGGAACGCGTGACGACGCAGGCTTGACTGAAGGGCTCCCAGTGAACGCGGTCTTCGGTCCGAAGTCGACGCAAGAGCGCATGGGGATTTGCCAGCACTTCGCGGCTTGGGCGTGAGCTCGCATAACACTGCGTATCGCCGTGCCTTCTGCAGTTCCGACTCCCCATTTGAGGCGCCCATCGCGCGCTTAGGTACCACCGTTCATGCCGCACTCAAACGGTATTGATACAGAAAGGATGCGTCAATTAGCTGACGGACTAACCCAAATGGTTAGTACTGCACAGCGAGAAGAGTAGAGGATCGAAGGAATCGCCAATTCAGATAGCGTATTGCAAACCAACTCGGTAGTACCGTCCGGATGGGGAGCGCTCCATCCAACGAACTTGAACGAGCGTGGGGATCCGCGTGGGCATTCGAGGAAACAAAAGTTGGCCTTGAAGAAGCCCAGACGTTTCAGGGGCGCGTGTCGCAATCAGGCAAAATCCGCCATCCGAAATATCTTTCACTTTTCCTTCAAAGGTCCGAGACTTGCGGTGGCCGGGAACCAATGGTAGCTGGCTGCCACGGAACCGCCCGTTCACCAAGAACCGTGGATTCTCACGCTTTTTCCGCGATGCTAATCGCAAAGTAGCCAACTTTCCACATCAACCAACCCAGGAGAATGAACACAGGATGAACAGAGCTTGAGACTAGAAGTGATTTCAAAATCCTTTTTCAGGCCATTAGAATCAACCACTTGGACTGGTCAAAGGAATGTCTTGAAAATAGCCTCTAGAGAAGGCCTTCCCCGTTCATTGCCTTGGATGCCTGCAGAAGTCTCGCAATGATGCCGGTTCTGTTCTCCGCTCCCACTTTGATCATTACGGATCTTAAGAATGCCTTTGCTGTGTTTGGACTGATATCCATCCGGCTGGCTATCTGCTTGGTACTCAGATCCTGGAGCAGAAGTTTAACCGTTTCCGTTTCGCGCTTCGTTAGCCGGAATTTACGCGTAACACTCTCAAGATTGAGCGCCCCTGGTTGATTCCTTTCCAACAGGAGAGCTACTACTGGTCCCCGTCCATCTCCGAGACTCGACTTCACCGAGAATGCTCGCAATTGGTAGCACCTCTTTCCTGAGGCGACCTCATTTAGAAATTTGGAAGGAGGGAAACCGTTATGATTGCCATTGCCTGGAAGTAGCGAACGGATCTTATTTTGCAAGGAATTGTCAGAGCCTTTGATTCTTGACGGAAATCCGGGGTAGGAGAGGATCGCCAAGGCATCTTCGTTCGCATAAATGGGCCGAAGGGTGGAGTCCAGAAGAAGAAACCCCACACCCTGCGACTCTTGACGCCCGCGACTCGAATCGTGACCATTCCCGGAGTTCTTATGAATTGCATGAGGAAAGAGGTCCGAAGAGACACCGCCGAAACGCATAGAAGGATTTCGAAGCTTGTCGGGGAATGGTCCAGATGAATTTGACTTTCTCGTTGCTAACATTTCAGCACCGCCAATCACGATGGCCATGCTCTCCACTGGGACCCGGTGCGAACAATGACACTCCCCCTAGGTGATCTTAAGACTCGTTGCCCACAGCCAAACTGCGGCTTGGGTTGATATGAGGACAAACAAAAAAGACCATTTCATAGATACTTGACGGCGCCGGACGCTACAATCGGGTGAATACCTTAGTTAGATGAAAAAAAACTAGCATGTAAGCTACAAAGCAAACTTCCGCCGAATAAGGGAAGCCGTTCAACAAGCTAAGGTTTCTCGAAGCGGAAAGCGCATTACTCATTTTGAGCGAGCGGATTTCTCCTTAACCTTATCACTCCGAGCGGCGACTGAGGGCCATGAGAATCCCTACTCTGGCGTTTTACCTTTTTCATTTCTAGACCACTGTAAGTAAGACCTTACGGGGCTTCGTTGACCAGGGCAGCGCGGGAACCTGAGCGGCCACAGGGCATACCCATGTTGGCTGGGTAGCACGCGGATGCCGAGGTTCAGCGCCAAACGCTGGCACAGGTCCAATCACTACAAACAGTGATTACTACAACGAATCGAAGCTAACCATTTTCGTTTGTGGAGGTCTTGGTAGGGGCGGTGGGGATCGAAAACAATACCGAGTGGAATTTCAAGGACTTAGAAGAAATGCTGGGGAACGCTAAGGTGCTGATAAGGAACAACGGGGAATGCACAGGAATCCTTATTGGCCCCTCAATGGCCCCTTGTTTTTTCGAGTCGGTGAAATTCGTTCGACATGGTTTTCCCGTGCTTCCCTTATGTAGCATGTCGGCTTCGGGCCCAAATTTTGCGGCACGGATGGCAAGCTGATACTACATATTTGTCTCCGTGGTCAGGCCATTTTGATTAGCGGCTCAAGGTCAAGTCTCAGTCCCATACCGGTTGATCGTGGGCTAGAGACGGAATTCTCGCGGATGCAGATGACAGTGCCCCAAGCACAACCAAGCGTCCCGCTATTTTCGTCGCCGACATTCAGTGAGGGACACCAATACCATAAGGAGTGGGCTTGTTGTCCCGGAGGGGTAGCGAGCAGGCCGGCAGTCGGGGACAATGTGCTCGATCCTCGGGCCTGGCCGAAGACCGCTGTGCCTCTAAAGACGCGTTGTATTGCTCCTGGCGATAGACCGCCCCGGCGAACAACGACGTTGTACTAGAACTCAAAAACGCTATAGGGCAGATCGGTGGACTGGCGGGAGGCTTTCCAGCCGGGCGTCCACCTGTCGCATCTCGCGGAAAAGGTGGAGGTTGGAGGACATAATGACGCCGGGGCTGAGGTGCACTTTTTGAGGGAAGGCGGTCTTGTTGGTCAGATGATCGGCCATCAATCGGATGGCGATTTGTCCCTGGCGGTGGGGCTGTTGGTAGATCGATGCGGTGATTGTTCCCTTTTGCAAATGAGGCGACATCTCTGCGAACAAGTCTGTCGCTATCAGTTTTACTTTGCCGGCCAAACCGCGTTCCGCGAGTGCCCGACAGACAGGCAAGCAGTTCACGGTGTTGACGTAAATTCCTGCGAGTGTTGGCACACGGCGAAGTAGTTCAAACGTTTTTTGAAAACTCTGTTCCTCATCCTCGTGTCCTTCGATGACGCGAATAATTTTCCCTGCATTGCAATGCTTCGGAAACGTGTCGGTGAAGCCATCCGCTTTTTTTCGGTGATCTTCCGCGCTCAGCATGCCCGCGATAATCGCGACCTTCGCGCCCGGCGGGACCAGCTTCCCCATCAACTCACCGGCAAGTGATCCATTCGTCCAAGGTTCGACTCCCACGACGCAGGAGCGCTTGCTGTCCGGAGCATCCGTCGAAACGCAAACGACGCGAATCCCTTTCGATTCGGCTTCATCAATCAGCGGTTGCAAAGCTTTCGGATTGCCTGCGGTCAGAAGAATTCCATCGACTCGGGACGCGACGAGTTCCTGAAATGCGTCGGTATCGCCTTCGCCCAGCACTTGCACGGGACGATTGACGAACTGCATGCCCAAATTTCCCGCGCGGCGCTCTTCGTCCAGAATTCCGCTCCACAATTGGTCGTAAAAAAAATGAATTTCCCGCGGCACGCAGACTCCGACCTTCAGATTGTTCTTGGCGACCGAAAGCGCCCGGGCCGCAAGATTCGGCGTGTATCCGACTTGCCGCGCCACTTGCAAAATTCGTTGGCTCGTTTCCTCGTTGATGCCGGGACGCCCGTGCAATGCACGATCCACCGTGCCAATAGACACTTTGGCGAGTTCCGCAATCAAATGAATGCCACGCCGTTCCTTGGTCATTGCAGCAATTCTCGGCTTTTTCGGTCATGGGAGCAACAAATGCATCGTCGTCGCCCGTTCAAAAAAAAGGGCGGCTGTTGCAGCCGCCCTTTCTCGGAATCCAGGAAATGCAAGGATTACCAGGTGAATTTGACCATCATCTGCAGGATGCGATGGCCAATCGTGTTTGTAGCGTACCCGAAATTGGAGTTTGTAAGAGTCCCGCTACTGTTAAACGTGAGTTTCAAGTTTTGGTCGCTATTGAGGAACGTGCGATTCGGGTGGTTCAGGAAGTTATTGCCCGAGAAGCGGAACTGAAGCTTTTTGTTCTCCGACGGTCCGAAAGTGAAATTCTTGAACAAAGACACGTCCGTATTAAAGAATCCCGGGCCCGTCAATGACGGGAAAATGTAAGCGCCCTGCTGGCCGGGCGTAGCATACGGCGCGAAACAGGCACCATTGATGTACTGATTTGCCTTGAGGCCACTCCGCGGATCACAGGTCAGCGCAGGCATCAGAGTGAGATCCGGCGCGCCAAGTACGTTTTGGGCGCTCGCCTGAACGGTATAGGGCACAACTGTGCCCGAGGAGTTGGTGTAGGAAAGGGTCTTGCCCATGAAAGTTGCGCCTGGCTGCAAGAAGGCGGAATAACCGAAATTGGAGCTGACCGAAGCCTGCAAATCCGCTCCGGTCTGGTATTGGCCGATGCCAGAGATTTGCCAGCCATTTGCCAGCTGTTTCACAAATCCGTTGGCATTGGCCACTTTGGGAAACTCATAAACATAGGCCACGTTGAAGATATGGGTGCGATTGTTCGGAAGCGTTCCGTAGTTGTTCGCGAGCACCGTCGGATCGCCACTGGCAGCGCCACCCTCGCCGCGGATACCCAGCGCCTTGCTGAACGTATAGTTAGTTAGGAACGTAAGTGGCCCAGACTGCTTATTCCACGTAACCTGCAAGCTGTTGTAATTGGAATACATCTTGTGGTCAATGATCTTCACGGTGCCGAGACAATTCTTTGCGGCGACGCAAGGACCAGATTGGAGCGGGCGCGCGTTCTGAATAGCGCCACTCGTGAAGCCCGTGTCCGCGCCCTGGGCGGCACAGGAGTTGGAGCCCTTAACGCTCGGATCGGCCGCTGAATTACAGTCCGGCAGCCAGCCCAGCGCGGTGAACATCCCTCCCACTCCAATGTCGTTGACCTGGTCAAAGTTGTTGTTCCAGTTGCTCAGATAATCGGACTTGCTGCCAACGTAAGCGACTTCCAATTGACTCTTCCAAGGCAGCCGTTCAGCCAACGTGAAGCTGTAGCTCTGCGTTCGCGGCTCGAAGTTGTCCTTGGGATCCAAAACTGTGACTCCGCTCGGCGCGCTTAAGTTGCCGAGGGCCGGGCCAAGTTGTGAAAGCTTTGGATTATTCAAAGTCGGGGACGCAAACGATCCCCGAACGATGCCATAGGCGCCGTTCTGCACGTTCTGCTCGTCATGGAAGCGGTACATGCCGTATCCGCCGCGCAGTACGGTCTTGCCGGTACCAAACAGATCCCAGGCAAAACCCACGCGCGGATTGTAGAAGAACAAACGACTTCCGGAACCCGGGAGCGCCGTCGCGGAATTCACCTTATTCCATTCAATTCCAGGGAAAGTGAATCCGTTTACCGATCCGCCAGCGCCAGCGCTATATAGGTTCGGATACCAAGCGGCAAAGCCATAGCCGGTCGTGTCGACCCAAGGCCCGAGATGCGAGAAGCGCATGCCGTAATCCAAAGTCAAGCGACGGGAAATCTTCCAGGAATCTGTCGCATAGAATTCCGCCGTGATGTAGCGGAACGCGGGAACGACGTCGAAATTCTGTTCCGAATACTGGGCAGTTTGGCCGGTGAGCATGTCCGCATACGCGTTGCCGGAGGAACCCCCACCCCAGCTAGTGAAGACCATCGACCCGTTAACGGCAGCGTTGCCAGGCTGTTCGTTCCAGGTGCGCTCCCAGTAGAAGCCAAACTTGGTCGTGTGTGTCTTCCACACCTTCACCAGATTGTCCGCGACGGAAGGCAGGGTCTTCTTCGCATAGACGGTGCCATTGAGCTCAAACCCCGTGTTCAGCATATTGGAAATGCCGCTGCCCCACCCGGTCATCTGCGGGAAGAGGAGGTTTTGCGCATTTGGGTGGCTGAAGAGCAGGTTGTAGTTGAGACCGAGCGACGCGCGCTCCACCTTGGCCGGGTCCTTGAAACTGTTCGGGAGGTTCAAGTACGTGTAGCTGAAAACCAGTTCGTTGGTGAGACTCGGGCTGAAAACCTTGGTCAGGTTCGCAGTCACGACGTCCGACGTCGTGGTCTCAGCAATGGCCGAGGGATAGGGCGTGGTCGGCGCTGCCCAACTATTTCCGCCGGAGCCCCAGAGCACATCCAAGCTGTTCAGCGCGCTATCGTGCTGATGGTTATAGGAGACGAACAACTTCGTGGACTGTGTGAAGTTGTAGTCCACCTTTCCTCGGAACTGCAGCATGTTTGAGTAGCGCGTTTGACCGTTTGCATAATTGAAGCCGCCGGCTCCAGGTGCGCTCGGATCCTGAGTTGGTAGCGGGTATAGGTTCATCAAAATCTGGCCGTTCGGATCGGTCATACCCGGAATCAAGACCCCAGTTGAGTATGTTTTTGTAGGATTTGTCGGGTCGCCCGGTGTTGGAAGGGTTACCGTTTGGAAGTTGGGGCCCCCCGGAAAGCCGGCAGCCGCGTATCCATTGAGGGAACTCAAATAGCAGTTCTCGGTATGCCGTGTATAGTCCTTCCCATCAGAATTCAACGTGTAGTAAGGACACCCGTTGCCATTCGGCGGGTTCGACGCCAACGTGTTGTAAGTACCCTGCCGCATCGCGGCCGTCGGGACAACCGCGTGATACACGCCATTGTCGACGTCTTGCTTGTAATACTCGGTCCCGAAGAAAAAGAACATTTTGTCGCGACGCCGGTTGAAGCCCGTGTGTGGCAAGAGAACCGGACCGTCGATTTGGAATCCCGGATAGAAATACTTTGTCTCGGGCCGCGGAATACTTGAGTTCTTGTTCTGCGGGTCGTTGGCATTTAACGTGTAATAACGACTGTAAAGATAAGCTTCGCCGTGGAACTGCTGCCCTCCCGACTTACCGATCGCGCTGATCGTTACAGGGCCCTTCGACTCATCCGCGCCAAAGTTGGAAGTCATCACTTTGAGTTCCGCCGTCATATCGGCGTTGGTGTTCATGGCCTGGCCGCAGTTGCATCCCGGGTCAATGATATGAGCGCCGTCCGAAGTGATGTCGAGGGCGGCGGTGCGGGTACCGTTCGCCGAGAAGCTCCCGACTGGACCCGTGCCGGTGCGCTGATCGTCAGCAGCATAAGAACTCTGGTTCACCACGCCACCTGTAAAGGCCATGCCGGGCATAATCTTGACGAACTCGGCGGCATTCTGACCTACGATGGCGACGTTCTGAAGGATGTGTTCGTTGATGAGGGCTGATTTCTCGCCAGAGTCCACCGGAGTAATCTGGGCATCAGAAGCTTCGACGACGACAGTCTCCGACTTCGCACCAGGAGCGAGTTTAATTGCAGACACATTCCGCTTGTCGGCAGAGTTCAGAACAAACGAGTTTGCTTCCCAAGTCTTAAAGCCCGCCTTTTCCACAGTAATCGAGTAAGTGCCAGGCGGAACAGCAGCGAAGGTGAAATAGCCTTCTCCGTTGCTGACGGTACTCCGCAGGTCGCCGCTTGCATCGTTCTTCAGGATAACTGCCGCATCGGCAACTACGGCGCCTGACACGTCAAATACGGTTCCGGTCAGGGTCGCGGTAGTTGTCTGCGCCAGCGCCGATGGTTGAAAAGGCGAAACAAGAGTAACGAGGATTGCGGCCAAAAGCATAACTGCTACGACTGGGCCCTCACGTAGAAAATCGATATTGCAAGTAGACCGTCGCATAATAGGAGTCATCGATGAAACACCCCCTTTTATTTGAAACTGAGAACCACCACTGGTCCCTCGCTACCCGAAAACGCCCTCCCGAAGAAAGAAAGCGTTACCGTTAACGTTCACGATTAATCGGGTTCTACTATTCGCTCGGAGGCTTGTCAAGCGTTTTTTTCATGTACCATATCGATTTTGTGGTTCCAGCTGCTCCGACGGCTGGGGTGAACCTCAGGCATTGCCCGGCCATACCACGACTCCTGTAAGGCTCTTCTGAGCAAGCCTAACCGACGTGAGACTCTTGGCGACTTTGGGATTGTGCGATTTAGGGAGTTCAAGCGCGTCCTTCTTAAGGTCCTTAAGGGCGCCAAAAAGGGCGATTGCAGGGGTGGTTTATGGCCAATTTGCCTGCTCCGCCTTAAGGCGAGTGTACTCAGCATTCTCACGCCGCATGTCTTCGATACGGCCGAGGGCGCGATACTCGTTCACAATCTGAAGCCGGATTGCCGGGCTCACCGGATCGAGGCGCTCCGCCGCTAAGAGGGCTGACAGCGCGCCGTCGTCGTCGCCTTGCGTTCGGAGCGTCTTCGCAAGCGCCAACTGCGCTCCTACAGAATCGGGACTCAGCGCCACTGCCTCGCGAGCCAATTTAAGCGCCTGGTCCAGCTTGCCCTCAAGAACGTAGCGCAGGGCCAATTGAACTCGGGCGGGCACACTATCGGGAGTGACGGCTAGCTCCTGCAGGAACTCTGGCGCACATCGTTCGGGATCCCGGGCGGCAAGGTATGTGCCATAAAAATAGTGTACGTTGGGGAACTTCGGATACTTGGAAACCAGCGTTTTAAAGTCAGCTTCGGCTTCGTCAGGTGGCTGAGTCGCCAAATCCCAGAAAGCCTTGCCGGCCATTGCTACGACGTCCCGCCGATTCGCCAGCACATCCGAAGGCAGGACGGGCATACGCAGTGATGGCAAACCTGCAGCAAGCATCATCTCGGGGTTACCGTGAACCTTTCGTGCAACACGCATGAGAATTTCCTGTGCCACCTCGAAAGCACCTTGCTGAGTCAGCAGCAGGGAAAGATGATAGTCCGCCATATCCAGCAACTGCCCTCCGCCCTGTGTTGCCGGCACGAGCATGTGGGCTTTTTTCAGATGCCCGAACGCGGCGTCGTACTGTTTGGTGCGGAATTCACACAACCCGAGCAACGCGAAACCCGGTGCGGCTGAGGTATCTAGTTCCACCATTCTAGTTAACGCATCGCGGCACTCCGCGTATCGGTCACGCCCGTATTCGATCATCCCGAGCGCCCACCATCCCTGGGTCCAGTCGGGACGCAGCTTCACGGCGCGGCCATAGAGTTGCGCGGCCTCCTCAGGATGATCCGCGTCGTAGGCTTGCCGCGCCATGGTGGAAAGCTCTTCAAATGTCCGAGGCTCGCTCTGGCCCAAGCCCGTCGTCAGTAGCAACAGGACGCTTATCCATCGATTCACTTCTGCAAACTCCGACCCCGTGCCTGGTCCTTTGCCTGGATCGCCGCGTCCATCGCTTCGGCGATTTTCTTTTCTCGCCGGGCTTCCGTCACACGTCCCAGACGAAAGTAAATCGTTGAGAGGCTGCGATGCGCCTCCGTATATTCCGGCGCATCTTTGACAAGAGCCTCCAAAAGCGCCCCTGCGCGCTGGTCATCTCCTTCGTCTGAGCGCATAAGAGCGAACTGATAGCGCACCCGCATATCTTTCGGTTGCAACCGCGTGGCCCCTTCCAGACAGGTGTGCGCTTCCTGGAGTTTACCCTCTTGCCGAAGCAGCGTCCCCAGCCAAAGGAGGGCATCAAATGCAGTGGGATCCAGAGCCAACGCTTTGCGGAACGCCGACTCAGCACCATCCAGGTCGGACCCAAGAAATGCCAATCTCCCGCGCAGACTGTAGGCCTCTGGCAAATTTGGATTCAACGCGAGAGCCCGGTCCACCTCCTCCGTAGCACCCTTCTTGTCGTTCGCTTTCATGCGGGTGAAAGCCATCAACATGTGGGCTTCGGCGGTATCGCCATTCCGCAAGATGCGATCGATCATAAGCGCTCCGCGCTCGTCCTTCCCTTGGTGCAGCAACGCGGTACCGAGCAGGTAAGCCAGAGTGAGGTCGTTCGAATCGGTGTCGGCCAGCGGATCTAACAGCGCCACAACACGCGCGTCTTCGCCCTGGCGAAGGTAGCACTCCGAAAGCAGCAGCGCGAGCCGCCGCCGCTCTGGCGCGTCGGCCGACTGAATCGCGTAAACCGCTTCGAACCCTTTGACGGCCTGTTTGATCTCCCCCGTTTTGTAATAGGACAGTGCAAGGTTGAAGCGGATCCCGTAGTTGGTTGGCTGTGCGGCCAGAGCCTGCGTGTATTCCCGTATGGCTTCCGTGTAGAAGCCCTCGTGAGCGAGCGCCGCACCCAGATTTGAGCGAACCGCAGCCGCTTCCGGATGGGCTTTCAAATAGAGCTGATACTCGATGATCGCCTCGGCGTAGTGTCCCGACTGGTGCAGCTCGAGGGCACGGCTCAATGACCGCTGCCCGGATTCATCCTGTGCCTGCGCGAAGCATCCCCAAAGCAAGCACACCAATAGGCACCACCGCATCACTCTTGCAGCTCCCAAGGCAGTATAACCGGAGCGTAGCCCGATGCGTTTCATTTGACTCCACCGCTTTCCCTACGCCTCCGGGTGGTATGTCGGGAGCTGGGCCGGGGCGAAATCCGGCGGTGTTTCCGTCACGATCTGGACCAACTGGGATTGGGCATTACGCCCACCCCTTCTCGAATTGTCAGCAGTTGATTGGCAGACATACCCTTGTAGCTTTCATGCAGGCCACTTGGCCAAAATATCTCAAGGTCAACCGAAACCGATGTCCCAAGCCCGAAGTGCAACCGTGGATCGTTACACGAGAAGAAGCTAGACTGACTGAGTACGGCTTGGGCTTGGGTCTTCCCGCCATAATGCGACAAGACGCGGGCTCCGATCGCACTGCGATTGGATCTTACGCCTTCGAGCTTAACCTTAATCCAGTTGACTTTCCCGGTGACGTCGTTTCGCAAAAGCGACGGCGGTTCGTTAAGGTTGACGACGAGGATGTCTAGGTCGCCATCATTATCGAAATCCCCGAAGGCGCAGCCGCGGCTGCAATGCGCGGCTGCAACGCCAGGACCTGCTTCATCGATCAACTCTTCAAATATACCTTGCCCCAAGTTTCGGAAGACTGCCCGCGGAGTCTTGTTGGGATATTGTGGGAGCTTTTTTTCAACCTTCGGGTCCACATGGCCTGTAGTCATAAACAGGTCCGGGTAGCCATCATTATCCAGATCAGCAATTCCTGCGCCCCAGCACACATAACGAGTCTCGACACCGAGGCGTGAAGATGATGTGGCGTCCTGAAAGTAGGCCTTTCCATCGTTGCGATAAAGAATGTTCCTATCGTCGGCGAAGTGTGTCTTAAAAAGATCGAGGTGCCCATCCAGATTGTAATCTCCCACTCCGACACCCATGCCCGCCTGCGCCATGCCGTCATCATTCAACGCGACGCCCCGGAGGATCCCCTCCTCGCGAAAGGTTCCATCATGGTTGTTCATGAAAAGGAGGCTTGGAGTGGCATCACAAGCGACGTAAATGTCCGGCCAGCCATCTTCATCGAAATCGGCCGCCACAACCGTCATGCCGTAACTCAAAGTCGCTTGCGCGATGCCCGCGCGCTCGCTCACATCAGTGAACGTCCCGTCGCCATTGTTTCGATAGAGCCAATGCCTGCCGGTGGGCAGCCCGCGCGGCCCGCACGCAACGGGAATTCCTAGCCAGAGGCAGTTGTTGTTTTGCCCAGGGACCGGCGCCTGCTCAAAGGAAAATCGCACATAGTTGGAGACGAAAAGGTCCAGGTACCCGTCGCGATCGTAGTCCACAAAGCTGCAACCGGCGCCCCAGCGCTGCTCCTGACTCCAAAGCGCGGCCTCCTTGGTCAAATCCGTGAACGTGCCATCGCCGTTATTGCGGTAGAGAATGTTCTTCCCGAAGCAGGTGCAGAAAATATCGTCAAAGCCGTCGTTGTTATAGTCCCCGACGCAAACGCCACAAGCCCAACCAACCGAGTGCAGTCCTGCTTTTTTTGTAACGTCCGTGAAGGTGCCGTCACGATTGTTTTTGTAAAGACGATTGGTGGCGCCTTCGGGTGCGCCCTCAAGACGCGTGCCCGACAAAATGAAAATGTCCATCCACCCGTCGTTGTCGTAGTCGATGAACGCGCAGCCACAACCAGTCGACTCGATAAGGTACTTTTTTTGTTCCACTCCGCCGTAGATGACTGGTGCGTGCAGACCTGCATTGTGCCCAACATCCACAAAACGGGCATGGAAAGGACGGCCGGAGGGCGCGGATCTCGGCAATGGCTTGGCTCTGTGTGTGGAAAGCCCTTGCGTCAGGGGCCACTCACTACCGAGGGAAAACGCAGACCCCATTGCCAACTGCGCGAACCTGCGGCGGGTGATAGTCATTGGCAGACGTTCTCCAGGAATTCATGCGTATCAAGGACAAACTCGTCCCGCGCACCTTGCTAGTTCACCTGAACTGTAACCTTCTCCTCCGCCTTGGAGCTGCCTTGAGTGACGCCGATGTGGATTTCGTATGCGCCTGGCGTGAATTTATCCGCGGGCAAGTTCGCGATGTAAGGAATTCGTCCGTCTTGTTGCACGTCCGGCAGCGGCGCCTCTGCCGCGCCGAGGTATTGTCCTTCCTTGTAGAAGGACATGGTGAGCTTAAGAGCATCCTTAGTGGAGCGATCTGGATACACAGCAAAGTAGAAAGGCAGAACATTCCCGGGACCACCCTTGAGCGTGCGACTAAGAGTGGGTACGACCTTGCCGCCCGGGAAATAGAATGCATCCAGGATCTGATTACTGTCTTTCAGGGCGTCAGTCCGACGTATTAAGACCACGTCACTCATAGACAGCTTGCTGGACGGTTGTGGGACCGTGACGGTGCTTTTCGTTACTCCGATTCTGCTGCCGTTTCGGTCCATTACGGCTGCTTCCAGGGCATATTCCCCAGGAGGCAGTTCCGTTCGGAACGTTTGAACCAGGTTTCCCGCCTTGAATGCATCCACCTTGTCAAGAGCGACCTGCACGGCAAAGTCTTTGCTAAACTTCTCAACGATTTCGCCGTTGGAATTCTTCAATACGGCCAGCAGCGCTGCATCGACCGCACTGTTTTTTTGATCTGGCTGTGTCGCGAAAGTCAGTCCGTTGAGGGGGGCTTCCAACGTCACCATGTACTCGACTTTCGGTCCATGATCATTGAACCGCTCTGCTGTGGCCTGAAAGGCCACAGCAAGGGGAGGCGAGGTGGCATTCAAAGCATTCAGTAGCGGCATCTCATAGGCGTATACCTGCTGCCCACCCTTGAGCTGTGGCAGGGCAAAGTATCCGCTCCGCGTGTGGACAACGACATCAGCCCGATCTACGCGGACAGAGATTCTGCGGAATTTGCCATCGTACACCGCAATGTGAGGAGCGTAGGCTGCCTCGTAGTAGGTGCGCACTTCATCCATTGCAACTCTGAGCGGGGCCCGATAGTCGTTCGTCTCGGCAATGGCCGTGCCGCCAGTCTGCTGCGCCAGGTCGCGCAGCCAGAGCAGCGGATTGGCGCGCAGCGCGCCTTCCGCCGTTTCCGCAGCACGGGCCTGCCCGGCCGATACCGCTCCGACCCCTCCTCTCATCTGTTCCGATCGGATCTCCCCAGCAGCGCCGCGGAGCCAGTCGCGGCCATTGCTTTCCTGGCTCCAAGTCACTAGCCCTTTGGGGTCGACCGTGTAGAAGCTGACGTTAGCGCGATTCGCCATGCTGATCAGGTTGCTGTATTGCTCTTTAACCGTTTCCGATATGAACAGCCAAGGGTTGAAATACAAGATCACTTTGCGGCCTGGCAGCTCTGACTGCGCCCGCACCAGGGTCCTCAATGCATCTATCGTTGCGCGGACGTTGTACTCGCGGTCAGCAGTATCGGCAGCCTGAAGCATGTCATACTGGATTTTCGCCATTCTCCAACTAACAGAACTCTGAATCTGGGAGGCGCTCGGGCCACCTGTCGAACCGTTTCCGGAAGCACCTTGCAGCTGCGGCTCGCCTTGAGAAAGCATTTGCTTCAACTCTTCTTTCACCTCAGCTGAATTATTCGAGTATTGGATAAAGGACCACATTGACGACCGATCGACACTCTTCAGTAACGCGGAGTGATCGGCGGTGAAAGGCTGGATGCAGTGCAGCTTCTGATCGATGGTCAGGATTGAGAAATACAGGTTCGGCTCCGGCGCCATGTCGAGAATGTCCTTCAGTGCCTGGCGGAAGAACCGTTTTTCCTCTTGGTCCAGTCCCTCGAAGACGAGTGTGACCAGGCGGACCTCCCGCATAGGATCCAATGACAGTGACCCACCTTCCGCGGATGATTTCGGCACGGTAAGTGACTCGGCAATCTTTCCGTCCACTACGCGGAACGCTGTCAGCTTCTGCTCGACACCGTCCTCAGAGACATGGATTTCCTCTGGTCGGATATCCCTGATCGTTCTGCCCTTCTTATCGCGGAAGACCATGTCGAGCACTACCTCTTGCGCAGTCGAACGGACAGTAGGAGGGGTAGCCTGACCTGAAGTGTCTTGCTGGGATTGCCCCTGGGCCTCCAGGCTCGATGCACTCAGCAGAAATGCCGTGAGAAAAACGAACAGTCGGTTCATGATTCAGACCTCCCGTCGGACCGTTGCTGACAGTTGTATGAACAATGTAATACAGGCCGAACGATCTTTTCTAGCATTGCCTGAGAATTTTTAGGTCATGCAAATAATCTCCGCGAGTTTTCAGCCCAAGCCGATCTTCATTGCCGGATGCAGTCGCTTTATGCGGCCTTGAAGTAGCCCACCGATTGTTAGATGTTAGAGAGGTTAGAGAGGTCCAGATCTACGCAACTCCACAATGGAGGCTGCACGCTCTTCGAAAATGAAGGTCGGGAATCAAAGAATAGTTGTTGCTCTCATTTTTGCGTTTTGCCTGATTGCGCTTCCGCAATCCGAGGCTTCGGGATGCCACCGCGAAATCAGCGAGTCTATGGCAGTCCGCAATCAAACGACTGACAACAAGCAGGCGCAGGATGCGAATCCCGCATCGTTCGAAAAGTTGGCGGAGCGCGCTCAGGCAGCAATGAACGCCGACCGCGTCCCGGAAGCCATCCGGCTGTATGACCGCGCCACTAGGCTTCGGCCAGACTGGTCGGAAGGCTGGTGGCATCTCGGAACGCTTTTATTCGATGCAGGGCGCTTCAGGGAAGCGCGCGATGCCTTCGCGCACTTCGCATCGATCGAACGAAAACAGCCGGGTCCAGGGTTCGCCATGCTAGGTCTGAGTGAATTTCAACTAAAGCATTACACCAGGGCACTTCCGGCGTTGGAACGCGGCAGAAAGCTCGGCTTAGGGACCAACCAAGAATTCGTCCGCAGTGTGCTGGTTCACGACGGCATCACGAACGCTCTGTTGGGCAAACCAGAAATCGCACTGCAACGATTGACCTTGGCCGCCAACCAGTTCGCTGCCGCGCACCCGGAGGCTCCCGAAGATGCGGTATTGGCGGATTTGAAGCTGCTGGACGCTTTCGGAATCGCTGCGCTGCGCATCCCGAAGCTCCCTTCCGATCTCGCAGCTTTGCAAATCCCTGTGGTTCGTCTGGCCGGCCGCGCGCAGGCGTTGATTGCTTTACAGGATCGCGTGTCGGCCGAAACGGAGTTCAAACAGCTGGTGGCCCTCTACCCCTCCGAACCTGGCGTGCACTATATGTACGGTGTGTTTCTGCTTAAAGGGCATGCCGCTCTAGCCATTGACGAATTTCGCCGTGAAATCGAAGTCTCCCCCTCTCATCAGGCGGCGCGGATTCAACTCGCTCTGGAATTGCTCCGCACCGCCGAGTACGAACAGGGTTTGAAGTATGCCAGAGAGGCGGTCGCGTTGGCGCCGGAGAACTTCGTCGCGCACGTGGCATGCGGCAGGCTATGGCTGGCGCTCGGAAAAACGGATCGCGCGCTGCAAGAGCTGCGAACGGCAGTTAAGTTGGCTCCCGGCAGCCCCGACGCGCACTTTGCGCTTTCCCAAGCTTTGTCTGAGGCAGGGCGGAACGGCGAGGCCGCGCGCGAGCGAGCAGAGTTCGATCGTCTAAAAGCGTTGACCGACGCTGCGGAGCGATAGCAGCAAGTTCGAGAGACGCCATGCTAAACTGAGCTTCCAGCGATGATTCGATTCTTCCTTTACATGGTCCTATCTATAGCAGCCATCGTCACGCTAACGGTAACGATCGTGATTGGAGCACAAGCGGACAAGAGCAGCAGGATTCGCTTTGAAGATATCACCGCCCGGTCGGGTTTGGACTTCTTGACGGACAGTAGTCCGACTTCGAACAAAAACCAGCCGGAGACGATGATCTCGGGCATTGGTCTCATCGATTACGACAACGACGGGTACCTGGATATCTTTCTCATTAACGGGGCGGCGATTCCGTCCCTTAAGAAAGAGTCCCCGAAATACTACAACCGCCTTTTCCACAACAACCATGACGGTACGTTCACGGACGTCACCGAGAAAGCCGGACTGGTGGGCGACGGCTACGACATGGCTGTTGCCATCGGCGACTTCGACAACGATGGATGGCAGGATATTTACGTCGCCAGCGTCACCAAGAATCATCTGTATCGAAATAATGGAGACGGCACCTTCACAGACGTCACGGACAAGGCTGGCGTCGGTACACCGACTTATAAAGGCCGGAAGATGTGGAGCGCGGCTGCTGGCTGGCTGGACTACAATAACGATGGCAAGCTGGATCTGTTCGTGTCGAATTACTGCCGCTGGGAAGTCAACAAGGATCCCGTATGTCTAAGCGGAGGGCGGTTGCGGGCTTATTGCCACCCCAAGTTTTACGAGCCCCTCCCGTCCACCTTGTATCGCAATAACGGCGATGGCACATTCACTGACGTTTCTGACGAGACTGGCATCTCCAAGAAGTTAGGCAAGGGGATGGGTGTAGGTTTCAATGATTATGATGGGGACGGCTTCATTGATATTTTTGTCGCCAACGACAACATGGCGAACGCGCTCTTCCACAACCTCAAGGGCAAAGCTTTTGAAGAGGTCGCGATGGATGTCGGCGTGGCTTACTCCGAAAACGGCAAGGCTGTCTCGGGGATGGGAGCCGAGTTTCGCGATCTGGACAATGATGGCCTGCCTGACATCTGGCACACGGCGACCGAACTGGAAACCTTTCCCCTGTTCCGTAATCGCGGCAAAGGCATCTTTATCGATGTTACAGGCCGGAGTGGGCTCGCCCGGCCTACTTTGGAAATGTCGGGCTGGTCCAACGGGGTCGCTGACTTTGACAACGACGGCTTGAAGGATCTGTTCGTTGCGCGCGGCAACGTTCTTGACAACGTCGCTGAGTTCACCAATCGAAGGTACGCCGAGCCTAACTCAATCTTCCGAAACCTTGGCAAAATGACGTTCGAGGATGTGACGGCACAAGCAGGTCCGGACATGCAGCTCGCAGAACCATATCGCGGCGCGGTTATCGGGGATCTCTTCAACGACGGACACATGGACATCGTTGTTACCGTTTTGAATGGAAAAGCAAGGATTCTCCGTAATGTGTCATCGAATGCCAATAACTGGGTGACCTTTCAATTGAAAGGCTCTAAAGATAACCGGATGGCCATCGGAGCGCAGCTCAAAGTGACCACAGAGGACGGCGCCAGCCAGTACGATATTGTCTCGACAAGCGCAGGTTACGGAGCTTCACGGGACCCGCGCCAGCATTTCGGTCTGGGCCGGTTCAAGGCTGTGAAACAACTCGAAGTGCGCTGGCCCAGCGGTGTGCGCCAAGTGCTGACGGATATACCCGCCAATCAGATCCATCAAATTGTGGAGCCATAACGCTGCCACAGCTATTCCCCTAACACCGCTGTGACTTTATGTGGAAGCATCGCTTCCGTGATGGGTTCGAGCGACACACCAGACGGGCATTCGTGTGTTGAAAATTGCCCACACCCGTAAAATGACCAGTGCCTGGTCGCATGCAATTACATTTTCAAATCTTCAAGATTGATCCGATTGTTGCTAAAACACGCAAGAAGGGGCAGTTTCAATCCCTGCTATCTCCGATCCCACCTCATGGTTGATGTATCCCATGGGCCGTCGAATGTAAAGTGCCAGTGCGAGGAAGATTTGTCGGCTTGCCATCAGTGACGCGAGTTTCATGTGCGATCGGCCGACGATGTTCTCTCTTATTGCTGCCTTTTGCTGCCTCGCGGATTTCGCAAGTCCTGTAGAGTCAAAGAGAAAACTGGTAAGGGGCGGTGGGGATCGAAACTACTGCTGTATTGGAAACAAAGGAGTTTTGCGGTGCAGCCTGGCCTTCTAAAGTATTGAAAGGAAAGGGAGGGAATTCTTAGTGCCCCCTTATTGCCCCTGAGAAATTGATGTTGGACATGGTTGAACGATCGACCTCCTGGTCCCGAACCAGATTCCAAACTTTGCTGAAGTCTATCAATTTCTGTGACCTTTCAAGAGATAGATAACAAATCTCTTGCCGCAGGCGTGTTGAAGTCGACTAAAACCAATTGATGCGAAGTCCTTTTATGGCCACAAAATCATCTACAACTGCCCGCCTTTGCCCTAGTCCCGGACTATTCTTTCTTAAGCTCCTTTATGCGTTTAACTTCTTTGGGGGTGTCCATCTCGGTGGCACCGGGAGGCGGCGTAAAGGTGAACACGTCGGGTGAAATGGGCTCATCCACCGTGACGTTGTCAAACTTTGTCGTGTTCCTGATGTCCATGGGTTCGTTGGCCCCGGGCATGGTCATTTTGCTAGTGGAATCTACCTCATAAACGAGGTAGCGAGTCTTGTCTACCCAGAGCATTGTTGTGGGGGCGGGTTCGAAGTCGGCGGTCTGGTCGGAATGCGTCTGACTCGGCTGGCCAACCGGAGGGCCGGTTGGAGATTCATATTCGACAGAGACGACCCAGCAGTCCACATCCGAACCATTGACGTGGAGCTTCTCGCTTCGGAGGACCTTGGCCTCTTTCAAGTTCGCGGCAAGGCTACGAAAGATATGAAAAGGGTTAGCGAAGGAGCCGAACATTGCCATCGCTCCTTCGGAGTGAACGGCTACACTGCCTTCTGGAGTACCGGCCGCTAGTACTTGCTCATGCGGGACTTTAGAGTACTGATTGGTTTGAGGCATATAAATCCACATCGTGCTGCCGTCAAAGACCATGAGCATGCCCATCATGCCCTTGCTCTCCATGCGGAACCTTCCGGAAGAATCGGCCGCGATGGTCATAGACATTTCCATTTTGTTCTGGAGATTGGCCCCGTTCATCTCTATGAGGTTGGTGGACCTTGCGGAATAGGTGCCCATCGTACTGTAAGTGGCTTCCACGTTCTTGAGCAAGTCGAGGGCATCGGGCTGGCTGGAAGCGGATTGAGCGGCTGCGAGGACTGCGGCACCAGAGATAAGACCCAAAGTGTGACCTACGATTCGAGCGCATTGCATAGCGGACTCCCTCTAGCGACCATGAGGCCGCATTCCGAAGTTGTATCAGCCTCCGAGTGAGCTCTACGCGAAAAAGGGCGGGATTTCAATCGGGTGAATTGCGGACACATAGCAAACGTCCAAGGAGGCGACGCAAGCAAGGAAATTACGCTCTGTAAGACTTTGCCCTCACAAATCATTAGATAGCTAATGTCTCCTGTTCCGCTTTCGAACCGCCACCGCCCCATTTATCCTTCGGCGCGGCCCAAGAGCCGTTGACACAGTACTTACCAGTCGGAGTATTTGGTGCCGTCGAGGGCCGTAGCTTGTGATTTGGAATGCACGTCAAACACGTTTCTGCCGCCCCAGCTTGTGGAATCGGAATCGTCCTGGATAGCCCGTAGCCCCCAATCGGGCTGGCCCGTCATGGGATCCTGGGGTACCCGTCTCAGAAAACGAATCTTTTGGGCTGTGCCAGCGCCAATGGTTACGCCCTTGACCAGGGTTTCCAGGTCAGGAGGGTAGCCTTCACTGCCGGCCTCGACGCGGATCAGACCGCGATCAGTGTAGTCCTTGTAACGGTCAATCGCGTCTCTCAGCTCGCGCAGGTCACGATGAAGCTCCGCTTCCTTTTCTCGCACGACAGTGAACCGGACGACCGGGAGGGCCGCTGAACAAAGAATGAGAAGAACTGTACTTGCGATGATGAGCTCTAAGAGGGTCGTGCCCCCTTGAGCACCGACGTACGCCACTTTCCACTGAGGACTTGTTAGCCTTTGCTGCATCAGTGGTCACCGACCGAGAAAGGGTCCTCGTCAATAGGCGGCCATCTCAAGCGAACAACGGAACTCCACAGTCCATCCAACTAACCGGGACATTATTCAAAGTTTGCCGATTGCAGGAGTCTCTTCTCTCTGGACGCGAACATCAATCGCCATGCGGAAGCTTCATGCTCGTGATTGTGTTGAAGACGTTTTCCACCACGTCTTGACCCGAGAGACCGGCATAAGGGTTGACGAGGCATCGCCTAACCCTGCGAGCTGGAGATTTGTATATTCCATCTTCAGTGAGAGCTGTAAGTTCGATTGTATCCCAACGATAATCACCCTCGATATTTCCTTTGGTGATATCCACAAACGCAGTCTCCACCATTGAATGTATCGGGGTAGCGTGACCCTGTGAGGCGAATATCCGCGTGCGCATGGTCATTACGCAGTTAATCTTTTCATTGGTTTCGATCGACCGAATAATCCCATCTGTAACATGTTTTACACCATTGTCTCCCACATATTCGACTGCGGTTGCGGTTTCAGTACAATTGCCAACTTTTCTCTCCGAATGTTCTAACAGTCTCGTCGAAATGGGCTTTTTCAACTGCAAAGACGGGTTAGAGGAAGCTGGGACCAAGGGCGCCGCTGCAGCGATGGCCGCAATACTCGCGGAGTTCTTCAAAAACTGTCGCCGGTTAGACATAACTTAGCTGCCTAATCTGACAGACATATAATAACTCGAAGTCGCTCTTCTTAGCTACTCCTAAACGCACCTACTGCGAGTTCGGCGCACGTGGACCTCGGGTCATCATCAACGACACTCAAACCGTTTTCAGTTCATATAAACGTCGCTGTCACAAGCAATTACGCAACCATACCAACATGCCCATATACCAATCGGGCCACACCTTCCCAAAAGAAGTCGATGCAGATTTCCCTGCAAACCCAAAGGCATAGACGGTCCACGATGTCACCCATCGGGTCCGTAAAGTTGGGGGGATTGTTGCGTACGTAATTATACCGATTTAAAGACTGCGGATCGCAGGCGCGCCCAGCCACGGGGTCCGGGCTGAGCCAGCGGCCCTGAGTGGAGGAAAATATACGAAAATGTGTTGGATCGAGACTCGTCTCGGTTGTGTCGCGGTGTCCAAGGCGGGCGAATCTTTTCTCTTGAACTGTACCTGCCATCTGCCAATCCTGGCCCCAGGGATAAAAGATCTGATCTTGAGCGACAGCGCCGGTGCTATCCGTAGCCTGGGAAGTGGAACCGAGCTTCGTTGAATGCATGAAGTAAGTTGCTTCAGGGGTTCCTTGATAGTGAGCCAAATGTTGACCACCGAAAGGAATGACTCTAACGGTCCAGTTGGTGCGGTTGTTTTCCCCTAACTCTTCTCCCCAGGCCTGGTAAGCGTACTCGGTGTAAGTGCTTCCCACGATTTTTTCCACCCGCTGACCAAGAGCGTTGTACGTATAAGTTGCTGTCGGGCCGTTGTCAATGGACTTCAGCCGGTTTTCTGCGTCCCACTGATACGTATGCGAGCCTGTGCCCGTTCCGTCCGCAGTCAAATTGCCGCCGACATCGTAGGTAAAGCCGGTGTTAGTAATTTGGTTCGTCGAGGCACGGAAGGTGTAATTCGGGCAAGGGCCGTTCGTCTGACCATTCGTGAGGCACGTCATGTTTCCATATCGGTCGTAGGAGAACGTCAAATTGTGTGTGGCAGAGCCCGTCGCCATGGAGGTCGCGAGTCGGTTCATGGTGTCGTACGATCGTTAATGTTATTGCCGAGCGAGGCGTAGCTGGTCAGGTTCTTGCGTACCAGGCCTCCCGGAGAGCCGCTTCCGTAGCCGTACTCGTCCACTTCCGTTGGCAGACCGTAGGTGTTGTAGCTTGTAACCGTCTGTGACGTTTGTCCGCTCGCCCAGGAATTCGTCTTCGTGAGTTGAGTTATGGGCAGAGTAATCGAAGCGCTGTTACAGGGATAGGCGGCGCCGTTGTAACAGGTGTAAACCGTGTCGAGCAACGTGCCAGAAGTTGATGAGCCCTGATAGACCTGCCGCTCGGTCTCATAAATTCCTTGAAAATTCAGGACCGTCTGGTTTCCTTGCGGGTCAGTGATGGTCGTGCTCCATGTGGAGCCCGCCCCCGAGCGTGTGTAAGTCCACGTGCCATCCGGCGTCGTTCGCGTAAGCCCCGCCGTGGTTCCGTCTGCACAAATGATGCCGTTGTTTCCGCCCGTGTATCCATAAGAGATAGTCCCGCCCGTGGGGAGCGTTATAGAAGCCAGGCGACCGGTGACATAGTGCGGACTGTGCGCATCGCCGGGCGTGACCTCATACGTGAAGCTGTAAGAAGTGTTGTCCGGGAGAACGATGCTGCTCACCAAGTCCACGGAATTGGGCCCGTATTCGCTGATTCCGCTGCAACCAAAATTTGTCTGCACCGTGTAGGTCGTGTAATTCACTGTGAAAGTCGACGTAGAGCCTGCTGCATTGGGGTACTGGATCGTAATGGGGCTCGAAGCGGTTCCGCTTCCGAAACCACTGATAGTGGTTATTCCGAGAGTGTCAATAATAGCGCCTTGAGGGTCCGTAATCTGATTCCCGTTTGTATCCGTGAGCGGGCCAAAGGTGCCCCCCGAGTACAGAGGGTTAAGCGAATCGCCAGAGCGAAAATAGATCGTCGCTGCTGGCTGGGCAGTCACAGCGATGGTGATGCCTGACCCATCGGTTGCGGTTGCTGTGGCCGAGTAGGGCGGGGCACCTGTGCACGGCGTTCCAATGGAGGCATCGGAGACGGTGACCGAAAACGAAGCGAGGGAGCCGCCGTGTGAGGGAGGACTGACGTAGTTCCAGGAGGAATAAATATTGTAATAATAGGTCGTACCGCCAGATGTGCAAGAGCCCTGCGTTGTGCCGTATTCGGCGGAACCGAAGGTGGGTTCGTTGACACCTCGGGGCCAACCCCAGTCGAACACAGGCGCCCAGGAAGAGAATGGCTCCCAAACGGTGCTGTTGTAAAAGTCCGGATAACTGAAAGGCAAGCCCCGCCCATCCTTATTCAGTATCGGAATTTCGAAATGGACATTGAGGTTAGCATTGTTCACGATGTCAAACGGGCCGCCACTGAAACTGCCGAAAGGCGGCAAACCGGGACTGATTTCCCAGGTCAGCGCAGTGTGCGTGATCAAAAGTACGAGTGCGAGAGCAACGACGATTCTGATTAATGTGCGATTCATGTGATGTCCTCCTCTGGTTGCTCTTGTCCTGTATCAAATGGTGAAATCGCTCTGAGGGAGCCCGGTGTTTACCGAAATCGTGACGCCGCTGAGATCGAGTGTCAGACTTCCTTGCAGGAATTTCTGAATGCGCGAAGGTACCTGAATTCCATTCACGGGTTGCCAGCCGGAGAACTGCACTTCGAGCGGGAGATCCAAACCTGCATTGGTTTCAGGATGAACGTTGAAACCTATAGCGACAGGCAAATTGGTCGTGGAGTCGAGATAGATATCGACTTGGCTCAACCGTTGAATAAGAGAAGTGGCGGTAGTGGTCTGTCCTGGTACAACACGTGACATTCGGATGTGCTGAACCGCGACGCCCGCCTTCGTCTCCTGACCGAT
>Ga0209350_1000085_pt1 | contig 59086 bp, 41 predicted proteins | sample GraSoi013_2_20cm_2_FD_185822 | JGI IMG/M metagenome (GOLD analysis project Ga0209350, IMG submission 185822) | Grasslands soil microbial communities from the Angelo Coastal Reserve, California, USA - Sample 09_27_2013_2_20cm (SPAdes) (version 2) | ecosystem: Environmental > Terrestrial > Soil >...
CCTGCCGCAACCGCTCCTGTGGCTCTACATCGTGCCGATCGTGATCGCGGGCGCCATCGGCTCGCGCCACATCCACGAAATCGCGCCCGCGCTGCTCATCGTCTTTCAGGGGCTCGATTTCGCCAATGCCGCGGCCTACCTGCGGGAGTGGGTGGCGAAACCACTGCTCATGGTGGTGTTTGCGCTGCTGGCCGGGGCCGCGGTGGCGAAGTCGGCGCGGCCGGAGAAATGGCTCATCCCGGTGATCATCTCGATGTGCGTCATGGCCGTGCTGGTGCCGGTGTATGTGGCGCACTCGGGCATGTCGCTCAACCAGCTCGCCAGCAGCGAGGCGCGCGAGTTTCTCTCGCCGCTCGGGCTGCACGCCAACGACCTCGGGCGTCTGTACGCGAGCGCCGTTGCGCTCGCGCTGTTCACCTGGTCCGACTCCGGGAGCCGTGGCTTGCGGCTGGCACTCCTCCTCGCCCTGGGACTGAGCCTGGTGGCGCTCGTCCTGACCTTCTCGCGCGGCGGGTTCGTTGCGATGGCGGTGGCGACCGTGCTGTACGTGCTGCGGCGCTTCAGCGCCAGGACTCTGATCATCACCTGCGTCGCCGTGGGCGGCGTCCTGTTGTTCGCGCCGCACGCAATCTACGAGCGACTCTCCGCCGGGCAGGGCCAGGGTATCGATGCCATCAGCGCGGGACGGGTGAACGGGCTGTGGCTGCCGCTGCTGCCGGAGGTGCTGCACCATCCGCTGTTCGGCAACGGCATCGGCGCGATGCTCTGGTCGGATACCATGCGCCGGGGCGCCGGATCCATGACGCTGGCGGTGACGCATCCGCACAACGCTTTCCTGCAGGCCGCGCTCGACATGGGGCTGACGGGGCTGGTACTGCTGTGCGCCTACTTCGCGCATGCGTGGAAAGGACTGCGCGCCAGGGCGAATGATCCCGACATCCCCGCGGGGCTGCGCGGATTCTTTCAGGGAGCGGCAGCGGGGCTCGTGGGTATGCTCATTTCCGACTTCACCGACAGCAGCCTGACGCCGCGCCCCGAGCAGGCCTTCCTCTGGCTCGCGATCGGCATGATGTACGGCTATCGCGGGCGGCAGTCCGGCGCTGCGGACATCGCGCAGGACGAGTCGCGCGGTGGGCGCACGTGAGCTCGGGGACCGGCGCCCCCGCGAGCTCGGGGACCGGTGCCGCGGCCGCCCTTGCCGTTCCGTACCGGCTCGGGCACCGGGCCATCTCGCTCGGCGCCGCCAACGCCATCGATTACGCGATCCAGTTCCTGCTGCCGGTCGTGCTGGTGCGCTACCTGACACCCGAAGCCTTCGGCAGCTACCGCTTGCTGTGGCTGGTGGCGGGAACCGTCATGGCGGTGGTGACCCAGGCGATGGCGGGCGGTCTCTACTACTTCCTGCCGCGCTCGGGCGACGAAGAGAAGCGTCTCTACATCAACCAGGCGCTGTTGTACCTGAGCGCGGCGGGGCTGATCGCGGCCTGTGCGGTGAGCGGGTGGAATCCGTGGCTGCCCCAGAACGTGCGCCAGCTCTCGTCCAACGGCGCGCTGCTGCCAACATTCGTGATGTTCTGGGTCGTGTCGTCGCTGCTCGACCTGATTGGCAGCACCGAAGAGCGCGTGAGGTGGCAGACGAGAACGATCATCGGTCTCTCGGCGCTGCGCGCCGTCGCGCTGTCCGCGGCGGCCGTCCTGACGCGCCAGCTCGAGCCCGTCCTGCTGACGCTGCTCGGCTTCGCGATTTTCAAGTTCGCGCTGTTGCTCACCTACGTGGCGCGATACCACGGCCTCAAAGGGCCGTTCCTGCGCCGGCGCGCCTTCACTCGGCAGTTGCGGCAAACGGCGCCTTTCGCGTTGACGGGCGCCCTCTACGGCCTGCGCGCGCAGGCGGATCAGTGGGTCGCGACCGCATTGTTCTCCGTCGGAATGTTCGCTTCGTTCTCGATCGCCGCGCTCTTGAGTCCCCTCGTGCACCTGTGCCGGGTGTCGGTGCAGCAGGCGTTCCTGCCGAGCATCAGCCGCCTGGAGGCCGCCGGCGATCTTCGCGGCATGCTCGAGCTCAACAGCCGCGGGAGCGTCCTCGCCGCGACACTGCTGTATCCGATGCTTGCCTTTGCGTTTGTGTTCAGCGCCGAGATCGTGACCATCATCTATACCGGGGCGTACGTCGCCGCCGCGCCCGTGATGCGCATCTACATTCTCGGGCTGATCGCGCTGGTGATCGAGCCGGCCACCCTGATGCTGCTGCTGCGGCAGGGCGCATTCAGCATGCGGCTCGGCGCGCTCGCGCTCGCGCTGTCCGTGACTCTCAGCTGGACCTGCGCGAGCGCCGGCGGCCTCGCGGGGGCGGCGGTCGGCAGCGTGACTGCGATTTACCTCGAGCACGTGGGCGCGCTGTGGCGCATCTCGCGCTGCACCGGCATTCCCTGGCGCCACTTGCAGGACTGGCGCTCGCTGGGACTGCTGCTGCTCTCCGCGACGCTCGCCGGCGTCATCTCGTGGGTGCTCGTGAGGGGCGTGCCCGCGGGGTTTGGGCCGGAGGTGCGTGTCGCCGCGGGCGGTGTGCTGCTGGCGGTGGCGTATCTGGCGCTCATCGTCATGTGCGGCCTGGCGCGCGACTGGCGCGCCGCCTTCGAGGGCCTGCGGCGCAGGCAATGAGGCGCGAAGCGTGAGCGGAGGTGCGGCGCGGTGCGACTGCTGATCCTCACCGGCTCGCTGGCCCACGGGGGCGCGGAGCGGCAGGCTGTCACGCTCGCGAACCGACTCGCCGAGCGGGGCCACGAGTGCCACCTCGCCTACGTGAAGCCCGAGGGCGACCTGCGTGCGCGGCTGCGCCTGCGAGGCGCCGGGACGACGTTCAGTCTCGGGGCGTGCCGCTACCTCGACCTCAAGGCACTCGGCCGCCTTGCGACGGAGGTGGCGCGCATCCAGCCCGCGGCGCTGCTTGCGGCGAACGCCTATGCGCTGATGTACGCGACACTCGCTCGCGGCTGGTCGCGGATACGAGCGCCGCTGATCCTGATCTATCACTCGACGAGCTCACCGGGCCTCAAGCAGGAGGCTCAGCTGCTCGCCTACCGGCCGTTGATGTGGGCGGCGGACTGCACCGTGTTCGTATCCGAAAACCAGCGCCGCTACTGCATGCGTCGTGCTCTGCTGTCACGCCGCAACACGGTGATCCACAACGGCATCGACACGCGGCATTTTCAGGACCACCGCAGCGCGCTCGAGCGGCACACGTTGCGTACCGGGCTCGGCTACGCGGATACCGACTACGTGATCGGGATCACCGCGGTGCTGCGGCCCGAGAAGAACCACATCCAGCTCATCGAAGCCATCGCGCGGCTGCGCCGGGCAGGCCTCCCCGCGAGAGGATTGCTGATCGGCGACGGCCCGACGCGGGGCGTGGTCGAAGCGCGCGCTCGCTCGCTCGGTGTCGAGCGCGAAGTGACCGTCACCGGCTTCCGCGAGGACGTCAGGCCGTACCTCGCGGCCTGCGATGTGGTGTGCCTCTGCAGCCTGACGACCGAGGCGTTGTCGCTCGCGGCCATCGAGGCCATGGCCATGGCCAAGCCGCTGGTGCATTCGCAGGTCGGCGGAGCCACGGAGCTGATCGAGCCCGGGCGCAACGGACTGCTGTTCGCGCCGGGCGATACCGGCGCACTGGTGGAATGTCTGTCGCAGCTCACGGACCGTGACACCCGGCTCGCGATGGGTCGCAGCGGGCGCGCCAGGGCCGAAGCCGCCTTCGACGAGCAGGCGATGATCGACCGTTACGAGCAGCTGCTGCTCGGGGTGTGCGGCGCCTCAGGCGGTGAAGGAAACGCCTTGGCATCCCGAGGTCGGCATGCAGGCGCAGTCGGGCGAAGCGCTGGCGACCGTCCGGGCGTGAGCTCCGCGGTGCAGCGACCCGTCGCACTACTCCTCGGGCCGCGGCGCGAGGCGTTGAGCGGGGTGAGCACGCACCTTAACCTGCTCCTCGCCTCGCGCCTCGCCGAGGCATTCACGCTTATCCACTTCGAGGTCGGCAGCGAGGGTCGGAGCGAAGGTGCCGTCCAGCGCGCCGTGCGGCTCATCGTGAGTCCCATCCGGCTCGGGGTCACGGTGTTGGCTCACCGCGCGGCGATCGTGCACCTCAATACGGGGCTCACCCTGCGCAGTTACTGGCGTGACCTCGTGTACACCGTGGTAGCGAGGCTTTGCGGTGCACGGGTCCTGCACCAGGTCCACGGGGGCGCATTGCCCGAGGAATTCTGCCGCGGATATCGGCTCCCGATGGCGTTCGTGCGGGCGACACTTCGCCTTTCCGATGCGGTCGTCGCCATGTCGAGATCCGAGTGCGAGGCGTTCCGGCGCTTTGTGGGCTCGACCCCCGTTTTTACTTATCCCAACGCCGTCGACTGCGCCCCTTACGCCGCGCTTGCGCGCAACGGCTCGTCGGCGCAAGAGCCGCTGCGTCTCTTATATATAGGTAGGCTCGTTCGGGAGAAGGGTCTCTACGAGCTCCTCGAGGCGCTCTCGCTCGCGGGTCTCCAGGGCATCCCGACAGCGCTGACCATCGCCGGCACGGGCCCCGAGGAGGCGGCGCTGCGAGAGACGGCGGCCGCGCGCGGGGTCGGACGCGTCCACTTCGTCGGACCGCTGCGCGGGGCGGGCAAGATGACCGCGCTCGAGCGAGCCGATGTCTTCGTGCTGCCGAGCTACGCCGAGGGACTGCCGTATGCGTTGCTCGAGAGCATGGCCGCGGGCGTCCCCGTGATCGCGACCCGCGTCGGAGCGATACCGGAGCTCGTCGAGGACGGGATCAACGGTGTGCTGGTCGAGCCGCGCTCGGCCGTGGGCCTGGCCGGCGCGATCGGGAGGCTAGCCCGCGATCGCGCCGCGCTCTCGAGAATGGGCGCCGCGGCCCGCGCGACCATCGCCGCCCGCTACTCCGTCGAGCGCCTCGCGGCCGAGCTTTGTCGGCTGTATGCGCTCCTGAGCGCACGCGCCGCCAGTCGCCGCATCGCGCGCGCCTGAGGCGACGGACGGAGCAATCGCGATGCCAGCCGGTTCTTTCTCCGCAACCTTCGGGCGGACGCTGCGGTGGCGGCTCAATCGACTGCGCTGCATGTCGCCGGCGGAGCTGCCCTACCGCGCCGCGAGGCTGATCGCGGCGCACGTCGAGTCGATTGCGCCGCGCCGCAGGTCGATCCCGCCAATGGATCGGGGTCCGTGGAGCAGGCGATGGGTGCATGTTCCGGAGGGCCTCGATCCGGCGCCGTACGTGGCGGAGGCGGACCGCATCGCCTCCGGTGCCCTGACGGTCTTCGCGCTCAGCTTCGCCGACGGGGGCGCGCCGCCGCGCTGGAATCGCGATCCCAAGACCGGGGTCGAAGCCCCGCTCACTGCGGGCAAGCTCCTCGACTATCGCGACCGCCGCCTCGTCGGGGACATCAAGTACCTGTGGGAGGTGAATCGCCATCTGCACCTGGTGACGCTGGCCCAGGGCTACGCGCTGACCCGGGAACCCCGGTATCTGCGCATTCTCAAGGAGCACCTCGAGAGCTGGATCCGCGCCTGTCCAACGGGGCGGGGCCCGAACTGGTGCAGCGCGCTCGAGGCGGCCATCCGGCTCATCAACTGGTCGATCGCCTGGCAGCTCTCGGGCGGCGCGGCCGCGCCTTTCTTCGCCGGCAGCGGCGGGGCGGACTTCAAGCGGCTCTGGCTCGATTCCGTCTACGAGCACGCACGTTTCATACACGGATACTTCTCGCGCCACTCCTCGGCCAACAATCATCTCATCGGCGAGGCGGCGGGACTCTACATCGCGGGCCTGACATGGCCGTGCTGGCCCAGGGTGCGGGACTGGCGTCGGGTGGCGCAGCAGATTCTCGAGCGCGAGGCGCTGCTGCAGAGCTCGAGCGACGGCGTCAGTCTCGAGCAGGCGGTGTGCTACCAGCAGTTCGTGCTGGATTTCCTGTTGCTCGCACTGCTCGCGGGCCGGAGCGCCGACGAGCGATTCTCCGCGGCCTACGAGCAGCGCCTGGCCGCGATGCTCGTCTGCCTCGCTTCGATCATGGATGCGGGCGGCAACGTGCCGATGATCGGCGACGCCGACGACGGCGCGGTAACCCGCCTGGCGCAGAGCCCCGACTTCTCGAGCTATCGGTCGCTCCTCGCGAGCGGGGCGATTCTGTTCGGCAGCGGCGAGCTCAAGGCGAAAGCCGGGAAGCTGGACGACAAGACGCGCTGGCTGTTCGGATCGCGGGCCGGGGAGCTGTTCCGCCGGGTCGAGGAGCCGCGCGCGCGGGCGCCGCTGCGCCGGGCTTTCCCGGGCGGCGGCTATTACATCCTCGGCTGCGACTTCGAGACCCGCCACGAGATCCGTCTGGTCGCGGACGCCGGTCCCCTCGGCTATCGCAGCATCGCCGCCCACGGACATGCCGATGCGCTCGCCTTCACGCTGTCGCTCGGCGGGCTCGAGTTCCTGATCGATCCCGGGACCTGCGCGTATCACGGTGGCGGGGAGTGGCGCGCGTACTTCCGCGGCACCGCCGCGCACAACACGCTGCGCATCGACGGCGTGGATCAGTCGCTCCCCGGGGGCGACTTCATGTGGGTGAAGCAGGCGCGGGCTCGGTGCGACACCTGGGAGAGCTCGGACGCCGCCGACGTCTTCGAGGCTTGGCACGACGGGTACCTGCGCCTTTCGGACCCGGTCCTGCACCGCAGGCGGATCACCCTCGACAAGCGCGCGCGCCGCGTCGTGATCGAGGATCGACTGCAGATGTCGGGCGCCCACGACGTCGAGCTCTTCCTTCACTGCGATGAGCGCTGCACGGTCGAGGCCGTGCCGGCGGGCTTCGCCATCCGGCGCGGACAGTGGACGCTGGTGGCGGAGCTGCCCCGCCACCGCGACGCCGACGCGCGGCTCCACCGCGGGAGCCTGCAGCCGCTCTGCGGCTGGGTTTCCCGCCGTTACGATGAGCGGCGACCGTCGCCGACCGTCGCTTGGCGGGCGCGACTCGAAGGAGACGCGCTGCTCCGGACCGAGCTCATGTGCCGATCGGACTATCCGGCGCAGTCGTAAATGACAGCTTGAGGATCGATAAGTAAGAAGGGTCGGTCGAGGAGGAACGAGTCATGGACGGCGCGGTTACGCAGGAGCGGGTGCGAGCCTACTGGGACCGTCAGCCCTGCGACTCGGAGTTGAGTGCGCGCGAGCGGCTGTCGCGCGAGTTCTTTCTGGATGTCGAGCGCCAGCGCTACGCGCTCCAGCCTCACATCCTCGAATGCCTGTCCTGGATCGACTGGCCCGGCAAGCGCGTGCTGGAGGTCGGGGCCGGCGTCGGCACCGACGCCCGCCGGATCGTCGGCGCCGGCGCCATCTACACCGGCATCAACGTCGACCGCGGCTCGGCGGAGGCGACCGAGCGGGCGCTGCGCGTGTTCAGCATGCCGGGGGTTTCCCTGCAGCGCGACGCCAGATCGCTCGATTTCCCGGACGGCAGTTTCGACGCCGTGTATTCCTTCGGTGTGCTGCAGCACATTCCGGAAGTCGGCCGTGCCGTCACCGAGATTTACCGGGTGCTCAAGCCGGGCGGCGAGCTCCTCCTCATGCTGTACAACCGGACATCCATCAACTACGCGCTCGAGATCAAGTTCCTGCGCAAGTTGGGGCTGCGGCTGCTGTGTCTCCCCGGAATGATCCCTTTGCTCGAGCGGCTGGGGCTCCCGCGCGCCAAGCTCGAGCGGCACCGTCAGATCTATCTCGAGCGCGGCTTCCCCTCCGAGGGGGAATGGCTGAGCCGCAACACCAACGGGCCCGACTATCCGTACTGCCGGGTCTACGACGCCGATGGAGCTCGGGATCTGCTGGCGGGATTCGAGATCGTGCGCCACGAGATCCGCTTCTTCGACCATCGCCACTGGGGCGTGCTCGGCCGGGTGATGCCGGGGGTGCTGCGCCGCGCGCTCGGACGGCGCTGGGGCTGGCATCGCATCGTGCATGCCAGGAAGCCCGCGCCGCGGAGAGTGGAGGCGGCGTCCGGCGGAGCGCGCGCATGAAGATCAGCGTCCTGGGACTCGGCTACGTCGGCACGGTCGTCGCCGGGTGCCTGGCGCGTGCCGGCCATGAGGTGATCGGCATCGACGCCGAGGCGCGCAAGGTCGAGCTCGTCAACGCGGGCAAGTCGCCGATCATCGAGAAGGAGATCGGCCAGATCATCGAGCGGGAGGTCGGCGCCGGCCGGCTCTCGGCGAGCACCGAAGTCGGCGTCGCGGTCGAGCAATCCGACCTGATTCTCGTGTGCGTCGGGACGCCGAGCCGCGGCAACGGCGACATCGATCTCAAGCACGTGCGGCGCGTCTGCGAGCAGATCGGCACGGCGCTGCGCTCTCACCCCGGGGCGCCGGTCGTCGTCGTGCGCAGCACGCTGCCTCCCGGGACCACCCGCGAGCTGGTGATCCCGACGCTCGAGGCCAGCTCGGGACGGCACGCCGGGACCGATTTCGGCGTGTGCGTGAATCCCGAGTTCCTGCGCGAGGGAACCGCCGTCCACGACTACCTCGATCCCCCGAAGACCGTGATCGGAGAGCTCACCCGCGCGAGCGGCAACCTGCTCGCGAGCCTGTACGCCGGGGTCCCCGCGCCGCTGATCCGCACCGACATCGAGACCGCGGAGATGGTCAAGTACGCGGACAACGCCTGGCACGCCCTCAAGGTCGGCTTCGCCAACGAGATCGGCAACGTCTGCAAGGCCCTCGAGATCGACAGCCACAGCGTGATGGATATCTTCTGCCAGGACTTGAAGCTCAACCTGTCTTCGTATTACCTGAAGCCGGGCTTCGCGTTCGGGGGCTCGTGCCTGCCGAAGGACCTGCGCGCACTGCTGCACAGGGCGAAATCGCTCGATGTGTCGCTGCCGATTCTTTCCTCGATCCTGCCGAGCAATGCGCTGCAGGTCGAGCGCGCCGTGGGGGCGGTGATCGAGCAGGGCAACCGCAAGGTCGGCATCCTCGGCTTCAGCTTCAAGGCCGGCTCCGACGACCTGCGCGACAGCCCGGTCGTCGAGCTGACCGAGCGGCTGCTCGGCAAGGGCTTCGATCTGCGCGTCTACGACAGTAACGTCAGGATGGCAAGCATCCACGGCGCCAACCGCGACTACATCCTGAACCGCATTCCGCACATCTCGGGCCTGATGGTGTCCACGATCGACGAGGTGCTGGAGCATGCCGACACCATCGTCATCGGCAACGCCGCGCCCGAATTCCGGGATGTCCCACGCCGACTGGGGCTTCGTCAGACCCTCATCGATCTGGTGCGAGTCTGCGACTCGCGCAGCGCCGCCGGCGTCTACGAGGGGATCTGCTGGTGAGGCGTGTCCTCATCCTGGTGGAGAATCTGCCGAGCCCGTTCGACCGGCGGGTATGGCAGGAGGCCTGCACGCTGCGCGACGCGGGGTACGAGGTCTCGATCATCTGCCCCACCGGAGGCGGCTGCGAGAAGAGATTCGAGCTCATCGACTCGATCCACATCTATCGATATCGGCTGCCGGTGGAGGCCTCGGGTGCCCTTGGGTACGCCCTGGAGTATGCGAGCGCGATCGCGCAGGCCTTCATCCTGTCGTGGCGCGTGCTCCTCACGCGCGGCTTCGACGTCGTGCACGCCTGCAACCCGCCGGACCTGTTCGTGCTGATCGGGGGATTCTTCAAGCTGTTGGGCAAGAAATTCCTCTTCGATCACCACGACCTCGCGCCCGAGCTCTACGAGGCGAAATTCGGACGGCGCGACTTCTTCTACCGCCTGTTGCTGCGCCTCGAGCGCCTGACGTTCCGCGCCGCGGACGTCTCGATCGCGACCAACGAATCCTATCGACGCATCGCGATCGCGCGCGGCCGTCTCCCTCCCGAGCGGGTCTTCGTCGTGCGCAGCGGCCCGGATCTGGCGCGCCTCAGGCGGCTGCCGCCGGATGAGCGGCTCAAGTGCGGACGGCGCTACCTCGTCGGCTACGTCGGGGTGATGGGGCGGCAGGAAGGAGTGGATTATCTTCTGCGGGCGGTGCACCACATCGTCTACGGTCTCGGGAGATGCGACATCCACTTCGGACTGGTCGGCGGTGGCACGGCGCTGAAGCATATGCAGGACCTCGCCGAGGAGCTCGGCGTGGCCGAATTCGTCACCTTCACCGGGCGCGTGCCGGACCCCGAGCTCTTGGGCGTGCTCAATACCGCCGACGTGTGCGTCAACCCGGACGTCGCCAACGACATGAACGACAAGTCGACCATGAACAAGATCATGGAGTACATGGCGCTCGGCAAGCCGATCGTGCAGTTCGACCTGACCGAAGGGCGATTCTCGGCGCAGAGCGCCTCTCTATACGCGCGCCGCAACGATGCGGTCGACCTCGCGCTAAAGATCGTCGAGCTGCTGGACGATCCCGAGCGGCGCGCCGCCATGGGCGCCCTCGGGCGACGGCGCGTCGAGGAGCGGCTCGAATGGCGTCACGAGGCGCCGCGGCTGCTCGCGGCTTATCAGGCGCTCTGGGGAGGCGGTGTGCGTCTGCTCGCGCCGCGCGCGGACACGCCTCGCGCGGCCACGAGGCTGCGGAGCCGCACGCGCCTGTGGAGCCGGGAGTCCTCGACATGATCCTCCGGCCGCTCGAATCGGCCTCGGATTTCGAGCTGACCGCCGCCTGGCTGCAGCTCAAGGAGAACTCCCAGTGGCTCGATTTCGGCGGCAACCGGCAGGCCGTCACACCGGCGCTGCTCAAGATCATGGTGCAGCGTCAGACCAACTTCATCCGGGTCTACACCTCGTACGAGGACGACGCCCCGCTCGGGATCGTGGCGCTCAACAACGTCGACCGCAACATGCGCACCGGAACTCTGTGGGGCGTCGCGGGAGACAAATCCTTCCGCTGCCGCGGCTGCACGCAGGTCGCTGCGTCGCATCTGCTCACCGTGGCGTTCCAGGAGCTCGGACTGCATTCGGTCAATACCTGGACCGTCGAGCACAACGCCTCGCGGCGCGCCGTCGAGCGGCTCGGCTTTCGCTTCATCGGCAGGCAGCGGCAGTGCCACTTCATCGACGGGCAGCCCTACGATCGGCTGCTGTTCGATCTGCTCGCCAGCGAGCACCGTGAGCTCGATCCGGCGGGGTTTGCCGCGCTTCGAGCACGAGCCGACGCTACTGGCGCGACCGCGCAGCTGCCGGCGCACGCGGCGCCGTGAACTTCGCTTCCGCCCGCGGCGCCATGGGACGGACGCAGCAACTTCTCGCAGCGCTGAGCGCCGTTGCCGCGGCGCTCGCGCCGCGCGTGCACGCCGGCGCGGACGCGCGGTTCGCGTGCGGATTTGAAACCTCGTGGAGCGCCTGCGGATTCGGCGAGCAGGCGAGGGCGCGGGATCGGATCAGTCTCATCGAGGTAGCGGGCCGGTCCGGCGTGCGTCTGCGGACCTTGCCGGGCGACCGCGAGATCGCCGGCAGCGGGGAAGCGGAGCGCGCGGACCTGGCGCTCTCACCCGAGGCGACCGGCTGTGTCGAGGGACGGGAGCAATGGTGGGCGCACTCGCTGCTCTTTCCTTCCGACTACGAGCTTCCGGTCGTGACCGCTGCCGACTCGTGGCCGTGGGGGGTGGTGTTCGACTTTCATCATACCGGCTCAACGGGCCAGGCGAATTTCCAGGTCGATGTGGCGGACTTCCCGCCGCGGCTGCGTTTCGCCATCTCCGCGGGGCCGGTCGTCTCGAGCGGCGCGCCGGGCTCGCCCACCCGGCGCTGGGAGATCGGCCCGATCGTGAAGAACCGCTGGTATGACTTCGTCTATCACGTGAAATGGTCTGCGCACGGCGACGGCTGGTTCGATGCGTGGGTCGACGGCAAGCAGATCGTGCATTACCTCGGACCGACGCTCTATGCGGGGCAGGGGTGTTATCTCAAGCTCGCCAACTACCACACTCCGGTGGGAAAGCCGGTTTCGGTCGTACATGGGCGAGTGCTGCGCGGCCCGACGCGGGAAGCGCTCGGCTCAGGCCCCCTGCCGTAGGGCAGGGACGGGTCGCGGCGGGTGCCACGCGCGCCGCCTTTCGCGCAGCGCAAGCCAGAGCCGGCCTCGCGGCGTGGCCGGAACCGTGCATTCGTAGTGCACAACGCGCTGTCCGCCGAACATGCGCTTGAACTGGTTGATGCCCGCGCGCTCGGGGGTCGACTCGTCGGCGAACACCCCGCCCCAGTCGTAGCACTCGAGGCCCGCTTCCTTGAAGTGCAGCATGTCGTGCCAGTGCAGCCAGCGATTGGCGCGGCCGACCAGAGAGCGGTAGCCGCTCTCCATGCCTCTGAAGCAGGACGCAGAGTATGCGAGGCGGACCGTGCGGCCGGAGCGCAGGTGCGCGTGCCAAACGAGCGGCTTGCTCCCGCGCCAGGCGCAGCTCAGCACGAGCTGACCCTCGACCGCGACGCGTGACAGCCAGTGGCGGTCCGCCAGCCAGAGCGCTTTCTGCCTGGCGAAGCCATCGTAGAAATCGGCGAATTCGTCGAGACAGTCGCCGGCATCCCGGATCACTTCATGCCGCAGTCCGTCCTTGGCCTCTGCGCGGCGGACGAGGTAGCGGCAGCCGCCGTGAAATCCGCCCACGATCGCCTCCGGCGGCGCGGTGAGATCGGTCTGGAGCGAGAGCAAGGTCGCGGTGCGGGCATTCGGGATCGGGTTCGGCCGGCACCGGTACTCGATGATGTCGACACCCGCGTGAGCGGGTGGCGGTGGCTCCTCATCGAACCACACCTCGCCATAAATCACCGCCCGGCCCTCGAGGCGGATCACGCCGCGGCCCCCACGGTGATCGGGGTGCGGGCCGGCGCGGGCGCCGGCGCTATCATTCGGGCATGGAATTCACTCAGTGTCATGCCGGTGCACCAGGTGGAGAGCTCCTCGAAGATGATCTCGAGATTCCCGTACAGGCGCTCGATGGCCGCGGCGGTGGGGAAGCTCGGGCTGCCGCCCGGCATCAGCTCCGAGGAGTGGAGCGTCAGCTGGAGATAACCCACACCGCGGGCGCGGGCGCCGCGCACGGCGCGCCGGAGTCCCCGTAGCCCGTTCTCGGCCGGGGACAGCCAGCTCCGCCGGGGCGAGATCCGGTTGGCGATCCCGCGAATGATCGGCGGGCGGTACAGCCACGGCGCCCGCAGGAACAGGCGGCTGGTCTCGATCGTGTTGGGGACCTCGAGCAGCCCGCTCGCGGCCGGCGCGGCGATGTCGCGGGGCCTGAGAAAGTAGGCGCGCTCTGGAAAGCCGCGATAGTCCGGTCCGCCGCCGCCGCCCGGCGCTCCCCGTTTCCCGCTCCAGTCGATGCCCGGCGCCACCGAGCAGTCCACCCGATAGCCGTGCTCGAGCAGCATGGCCGCGTAACGGCCGTCGAAGCCGAGTCGGCCGGCTTTATGGCTCACCGGCGATTCCCCGAAGCGCTCCCGCAGCAGCTCCGTCATGAACCTGATCTTCTCCCTCATCACGGCGTCCGGGTATTCGGTGAGGTACGGCTGGTAGCGGAAGTCGTCGTCGCTGAGCGGCAGGATCGGCGGCGAGTTCCACGCGTGCAGGTGCATGCCGATCTCGCCCGCGCGGCGCGCGCTGACATCGCGCCCGAATTCGAGGAAGACGTCGCACATCGCCATCTCGTAGTTGGTCAGGTACACGGGGCGGAAGCCGAAGCGCTCGCACAGCGACTGGAAGCGCGGCAGGAAGCGGGCGTTGTGCGTGGTGATGACGCGCGGCTGCGACCACAGGTTGTCGCCCTCGGTGTCGATCGTGATGATGAAGGCGGTCTCAGACATGGCGCCTCGCGCTCGTGGCCGCAATTCCCGCGGTGCGGATGCGATTACGGATCAGCTCCTCGAAGGCGGCGAGATAGGGCGCGAGGATCCGGTCCTCGGCGCACTCGCGCTCCATGAAGGCGCGGCAGCGCGCGCCCGCCGCCGCCAGCGCGCGCCGGTCGCCGAGCAGTCGCAGCACCTCTGCGTGCATCCCGAGCGGCGACCCGACGGTCGCGCCCAGCCCATTGCGGGCGATGACACCGCCGGGGTCGAGGTAACTGACGACCGGAACGCCGTTGATCCAGGCCTGGAGATACGAGTTCGGGAACCCCTCGACCTCCGAGGTATTGACCAGCAGCCGGGCGCGCGCGTACAGCGCGCTCGCGTCGTGATAGGACAGGCGGCCGTGGAAGACGAGATTCGGCCGGAGCGAAGCTTCGCGCCGGACTTCCCGGTAGAGCGCCTCCTCGCCGGGGAGCGGACCGCCCACCATGTGAATGGCGGCCTCGGGCAGCTCCCCGGCGAGTGCCAGCATGCGGTCCGGTCGCTTCAGGCGGCGGATGTTTGCGACCCACAGCACGTCGATGTCGCGCTCCCGCTCCGCGGACGCCGGCTCGACCAGCATCCCGGTCACGCGGCTGGCAAGGCCGAAGTGACGTGCCAGAGAAGCGGCCTGCGCGGCGCTCTGCACGAGAATCGCGTCGGCGCGACGCAGCCCCCACGCGTACAGCCAGCGGTCGCGCGCGTAGCGGATGAGGAGTTTCGAGCGGTCGCAGTCCGAGTCGCTCGCGCTCCGGAACACAAAGCGCCTGCCGCGACGCGCGCAGAACAGAGCGAGCAGCGCCACCTGCATGCCGGCGCAGCTCGTGTAGTAGAGCTGCGCGTCGGCGCGCGCGAGCGCCGACCACAGGCCGCTCCACCGCGGGTGCACGAAGCGCAGTACCGGAAGTCCAGATTCGGGGCGATACGCCTTGTGAACGCGGATGCCCTCCCAGACCGCGCCATCCGGCTGACCGTAGTCCGCCGTGACCATGCTGACTTCGTGGCCGCGCGCGGTGAGGGCGCGCGCGAGCAGCGTCTGCTGCACCGACTCGCCGCCGACGTAGTGCTCGCGGTGCTCCGGCGAGAGAACCGGAAGATTGTCGAGACCTAGGAAGCAGATCTTCATTCTTGTGAAGGGTCGTGCCGGGGGCGCTCAGGCGTTGCCGTGAGCGCGGCTCGCGTCCGCCTCGCCCGCCGCCACCGGCGGCCGGGGCAGCCAGTGAGCCCGGCGCAGTGCGCGATACGCGTGGTGCTTGATCCGATCGCGCGCCGGCGAGCTGTTCCAGGGAAGGGGCTCGACGCCGAGCTGGCGCAGCACCGCGTTCATCCGGTACACGTCGCCTCGCGCGAGCGACGCGCGCGTCTTGAAGGACGCGCTGAAGGAGATCGACACCGTGTCCCCGTGCTTTACCCAGTGCGGCGCGGTGGTCGGGATGTGCAGGCCCTGTCCCTCGCACAGCTCGAACACCGTGGCGCGCTCCTGGTAAGCTTCCGCAAAGCGCATGTTGCGGTGGATCGCCGGGCCGGAGAAGTACTCCTCGAGGTCCTCTTCCGACAGCACCGCGGCGTCGTCAGCGTTGAATACGCTCACGCTCTGGGCGCCGCGCAGCTGCAGGAGGAAGTTGATCTCGTGATCCATGTGGTAGGGCGTCACGGAGCCGGGCGACGATACGAAGACGGCCGCCTCGCGCTCGCACATCCCCGGTTCGATCGGCTCGGAGAGCGGAGCGATCTCGTCGAGGCACGCGTCCAGCAGCCTCTTGAAGTCGGGACAATGCTCGGCGCGCTTGAGCTCCATCCACGAGCAGATCTCCGCCGTATTGTGGATCGTCTCCTCGGCCGTGAGACCGGTGTGCGGCGCGTCCTGCCAGTTCGGCAGGCTCACCGGGATCCGCCCGGCGTTGTAGTCGACATAGCTGCGGTCCAGTGTCTTCGCCAACTTGACGAGGCGCGGCAGCTGGACCAGCGGGTGCCGCGACAGGTTGTGGGAGAACAGGAACGGTCGGAGGTTGAAATGGCTGCGGAAGGTATCCGCATCGATTTTGAGACAACTGCGGGGGGTGTCCATGGTCTCACGAAGCAACATGGGTTGAGGTGGGGTCTGAAACTCGCTTGATGAGCCGCCGGTTCGTCCAGCGCAGCAGCCGGAGGCCCGAGATCACGAGCTCTCCGAGCGGTCCGCTGGCGATCGCGAGGCTCTCGATCGTCCTCGAGTCGTTGCAGATGCGGTTGAGGAGCGTGTTGTCGGGGGTGGTGCAGGAGTCCATCCACCACAACCCCTCCAGGCCATCGAGCTGCGTCAGGTTGTCGATCTCCAGGATCGCGCCCGGAGAGTGACTCGCAAAGCACTCGTCGTGCGCCGTCTTGAAGGCGAAGGAGCCCGCCCCCGCGCGGAACGCGCAGCGCCGCGCAATCGGCTCGCCGTCGAAATCAAGGCCGACCATCAGCAGGCGGCCGCGGCGGAATGCGGCAGTCGCGATGTCCGCGAAGTAGCGGCGGCCGGAATCCGAGCAGGCGAGCGCGGTGCCGGAGGCGCCCTTCCAGCCGCCCGCCTCGAGGCGCAGGAACTCCTCGATCCAGCGCGCGACGTCATCGCCGGGGCTCAAGACGACATGCTCGACCCGGCCGTGCTCGGCGAGGCGCCGCTCCTTGCGGCGCAGCTGCCGCCGCAACTCGCCCGAGACGGCCGAGTGCGCGCCGCCGGTCGCGTGGGTCGCCTGCCGCCACAGCCCTCGCTTGTGGCTGTCGGTCCTCCAGCTCGTCAGGCCCAGCTCGTTGCACCGCTCGAGCAGCAACTCCCTGAAGCGACCATCGCCCGAGATCCACGGCAGCTCGAGGAACCGCGCCTGGCGGCTGCGGCGCAGCCACTCGAGGAGCGTCGTGATGCAGTCGCCGGCACGATCGGTGCGGATCAGCGGCGTGCCGAGATAGCAGTGCAGGTGCCGCCAGACACTCACCGCGCTGACGTTCAGGTTTCTGAAGCTCGGAGTGAATTGCACCGGGAACAGACCCGCGAGGTCGCCGCCGGCCAATACCAGCACGACCCCAATGTCGAGGCCGGCGCCAAACGCCTCGAGCGCCGGCAGCAGCATCCAGTGCTCGTAGAAGACGTTGGGCTCGAGCGCCTGCGCGGCCAGCTCTTCCCAGTCGGGGATGAAGCCGGTGAGCCCGCGGAGGTCGCGCACCACGACGACCGAGCCGCTTCCGGCCCCTGTCGAATCCCATGGTTGATGCAATGCCGTCGTAAGAGTGGTCACGGTACGTTGCCCCAGACCCTAGCGCCCGTGCATTACACGGATCGAATCTCGGCAGCGCTCAGTTTGAGCCTTTCGGCCCAACTGAGCTTTTCGGCTCAGCTGAGCCTTGCGGCTCAGCCCCCGAGGAACCGCAGCCACCACTCACCGTCCAGACGGGTGAACTCGGCGGCGCCGCGCTCGATCGCGGACACGACGTCGTCATGGCGCGAATGCACCAGCGTCCAGGCGCCTTCACGGCGGAACCAGCAGTGCCGGTCGGAGTACTCCTGGACGTGATGCGGATCGAGGCGCCCCCGCAGCGCCGTGGCGCCCTGCCGCCAGGCGTCGACCAGCAACCGCTGCAGCACGCGGTCGAAGGAATCGCCGCGCGCGGTGAGCTGCAGGACCTCGTTGACCTCGCCGACGCGGGCGTAATACATGAACCATCCGAGCAGCTTCTCGCCCTCGAACACCGCTCGCGCCCGCAGCTGACCGTGGCGGACCTTGTGCGCGGCCTGCTCCAGCAGCCAAGCGAGCGATCGCTCATCGTACAGGGGGCGCAGCGCCCCGTTGCGACCCGCGATCCCGGTCATGTGGGCGAGCATTTCACGGGCGCCCAGCGGCCGGTCCGAGAGTCCGTCATCGCTGCGATCGAAGCGGTTCGGGCGGAGCCTTGCCGCCACGGCGTCGACCAGCACGCACGGCGCGAGCGCCGCGCGCAGCAGGGGCCGCCGATGCCTCGCCTTGTCGAGGAGCGCGAGCACGTAGCGCGCGGGCCGCAGCAAGCGCGTCCAGTCGAGGTTCGGCAGGATGGGCACCGCGCCACCGATCCCGAGCCACATCCGCCGCACCTGGTCGTTCGAGCCGTCGGTGATGAACAGATCCTGCGCGCCCGAGACCAGGGCTTTCGCCAGCTGCAGCGCGATCAGGCTGTGGCGCGCGCTTGGGTGGACGATGAACTGACAGCCGACCGCGACCTTCAGCGGCCGTGTGCCGAACGTCATCTGGCGTGGCACGACTCCCGCAAAGCCCGCGATGTCGCCGCGCTGATCGGCGACCCACGAGGGCAGGTCGAGATGTCGCCAAGGATTCCCGAAGAAGATCTCGCGGAAGTACTGCTCGCACGCCGCACGCGTGGGCCAGCGGTGCTCGGGATAGACCTGCCCGAACAGCGCGACGACCGCCGGCACGTCCTGCTCCGTGAACGGCCGGATCCTAACCACGGTGATTCAGCTCGCGCCGGCCTCCAACGGCGGCGCCGCGCACGGGCTCGGGCCGACGAGGCCGGACCTCGCTGCTGGTCGATACCGCGCGGGCATCCGGGGTGGACGCCGCAGAGGTGCCGACCAGCTCCGCGAGGCGCGCGAGCGTGCGCAGATCATCGAGCTCGATCGCCTGGAGCGAAATGCGCTGGCCGAACTCCTCCTCGATGAGCAGCAGCAGGTCGACGAGCTGCAGCGAGTCGAGCATGCCGGTCTCGAGCAGGTCGGTATCCGGGGAGGGCACCTCCACGTGAAAGTGCTGCAGAAACAGGGCACCCAGGCGCTCGAGTGCGACGCGGCGGTCGGACATGCGGCCCCGCGCCTTAAGTGAGCACCGGGCCCGATGCGAGGCGCGGCGTACTCGCGCTCGACTGGGCCTCGGCCGTGAGGAACCGCCGCTGCAGCTCCGGGCGGTCCGCCTTGCCGTTGGCGTTTCTCGGCAGGGCGTCGCAGTGCATCCAGCGGGCCGGCAGCATGTAGGCGGGGACCGCGCTCGCCAGGCTCTGCCGCAGGCCCGACGGCGGGATGTCGGCGCCGCGCGCCGTGACATAGGCGCAGCAGATCATCCAGCCCTCGAAGCCCTCGGTCCGCACGGCGACCACGGCGCACTCGCGCAGGCCCGGCAGCGCATTCAGCGCGCTCTCGATCTCGCCGAGCTCGATGCGGTAGCCGCGGCTCTTGATCTGGGTGTCGGTCCGGCCGGCGAAATACAACAGCCCGTCCGCGCCGCGCCGCCCGAGATCGCCGGTGCGGTAGACACGCTCGTCGAGACCCGCTCCCCCGGGGCGGGGCAGGAACACGCTGCGGGTCTTCTCCGGATCGTTCCAGTAGCCGGGACTCAGGCCCACGCCGCCGATGTAGAGATTGCCGATCTCGCCATCCCGCACCGGACGCATCTCGTCGTCGAGAATCATGAGCTCCTCTCCGTCGCAGGCGGTGCCGATCGGGATCGGGGCGCGCTCGTGCGCCGGACAGCGCGGCACCGTGTAGTAGCTGCTCGCGATGGTTGCCTCGGTGGGACCGTAGAGATTGGTGAAGCGCGCGTGCGGCAGGCGACGCATCCAGTGGATCAGCGTCGGCGTCGGCAGCACCTCGCCGCACCACATCACCCGGCGCAGATCCGGGAAGTCTCCGGGGCGCACGACGTCGAGCTTCGCCATGAGGTTGAGGACCGAGGGCACCGAGAACCACTGCGTGAGGCGTGCCTTGCGGATGTACTGCCCCATCTTGTGCGGCAGGAGGTTCACTCCGCTCGGCGTCAGGTGCAGCTCCGCGCCCGCGCCGAGCGTGCTGAAGATGTCGAAGGTCGACAGATCGAAATGCAGCGGGGAGTGCTGCGATGCGCGGTCCGACTGGGAGATGCCGAAGTACTTCCACGCCCACTCGAGAAAGCGCAGGACGCTGCGGTGCGAGACCATCACGCCCTTGGGAACTCCCGTAGAGCCCGAAGTGAAGAGAATGTGCGCGAGATCCGTATCACTGTTGAGCGATTCAACGGGCGTGGCGGGAAGGCCGTCGAGGTCCGCCGCCGTGAATGCCGGGGGCGGGTCGCCGTTCCAGGGCGTCGCGGCGTCCAGCCAGCCGAGGAGCGGCTGCTGCGCGAGCGTGGCGCGCGCGAGCGCCTCACGCAGGATCGGCGCGGCGGACCCCGCGGCCAGGATGCTGTGACAGCCGCACACCTCGAGCATTCGCGCCAGCCGCGGCGCGGGTCCCGCCGTATCGAGGGGCACGTAGGCGGCGTCGGCCTTCAGCACGCCGATGAGGCTCATGATCGCCTTCGGGGACTTCGGCATCAGCAGCACCACGCGATCCCCACGCCGGCAGCCGAGCTCGCGCAGCATGTGTGCCAGACGGTTGCTGCCGGCATCCAGCTCGCCGTAGGTGAGCGGGGCGGCGTCCTCGGCGAGCACGGCCGCCGCTTCCGGGCGCGCCTGCGCCCGCTCCGTGATCGCCTGCTGCAGCAGGTGAGCGCTCATGCGGCCACCCGATCGACGGCGAGCCCGAACACCCTGCCGATGTGCGAGAGCTCCGCGGGGCTCGCCGGGACGTCGAGCACGAAGGTGCGGTAGCCGGCGTTGACGTAGCCGGCGACCGCCTGGGCGACGGCCGCGTAACTGCCGACGAGATACGGGCAGAACGTCTTGTAGTTCTCGAACGGCACCAGCCAGTAGGGATTTTGCTCCGCCTCCCCCTGGGCTCGGGCGCCGAGCTTCGAGAGCTGGCGGTGCCACGAGGAGTCCGACGTCTTCATGGCAAGCTCGTGGGTGAGCTGGCCCTTGCGATCCGGCGGGAAGCGTTCGTGCGCATCGCGCCACGCCTCGGCCTCGGTGCCGCGCGCGATCAGGCCGATGCGCAGTCCGCGCGATGGGCCGCCCCGGCGCGCCGCCGCATACTCCGCGACCGGCTTCGGATATTCGATCGGTGTCGCGCCGAGGCGCCGTGCCGCCTGCATGCCCGCTTCCGACGAGCCGGACATCAGGACGCCGGGCTGCAGCTCGGGCGGCAGCGGCGGCGTCAGCCGCAGGTTGTGGACCTGGTAGTAGCTGCCGCTGAAAGTGAAGGGCTCAGCGGACGCCAGCAGCCCCTGGATGATCGCCGTGTACTCGCCCAGCCGACTGTAACGCTCATCGTGGGGCGTATGGTCGTTGAGCGCCGCGAGGTCGTTCGTGAAGCCGCCCGCCACCATGTTGAGGTACACGCGGCGGCCATGGAGGAATGCCAGCGAGGTGACCATCTTCGCCACGCTGTAGGGATGCATGTAGGCGGGTTGGATCGCGACCAGCGGGCAGAGCGTGCGCGTCGCGCGAATGATCGCCTGCGCGACGAGCCATGGGTCCACCTGAGCGTTGTCGGTGTAGACCAGGATCCCTTCGCAGCCGGCATCCTCACTCCAGGACGCAATCTCCTGCACCTGGCGCAGATACTCGTCGCGCGCGGCGCGGGCCGAGGGCGGGCAGGTCGAGAAGATTCTGAGTCCGAGATCATTGCGTGCGGCAAGCATTGGCTCATCTCCCGTGGCGGGCTCGCCACGGTCCGACAGTACGCGCGGCAACCTGCACGCCACACCTGCGCTTGCGCTCGCAGACTGGTCCGTTCGGTTCATGGCCCCGGGGCGCAGCGACTGGGCGCCTCGGTGTTGTAACGGAACAGCGACTTTCTGACACTGAATTGCTACACGGCGATCGGGCGTGCGAAGGATAGTGAGCTGCGCGGGCAACCACTAGGATGAAAGGAATGCTCATCAGACCCCGGGGCGCGTCGCCGAGGCGGCGGCGTTCCGCAGGGGAGGGTCAATGAACGATCTGCATCTTGCTCCGGAGACACTCGATCGCCGGGCGTTGCTGCGCGCGCTGCGCGCGCTGAAGAAGGGCGACTTCACGATGCGCCTGCCGCTCGACCTGACCGGCATCGACGGGCAGATCGCGGAAGTCTTCAACGACATCGTGGAGATGAACGAGTCGATCGCGAGCGAGATCGCGCGCGTCTGCAAGACCGTCGGCAAGGAAGGCCAGATCAATCAGCGGCTGCGGGTTGCGGGGGTGGTTGGCGCCTGGGCGAGCGAGATGGACTCGGTGAACCAGCTCATCGGCGACCTGGCGCGTCCGACGGCCGCCGTTGCGCGGGTCATCGAATCGGTAGCCGACGGCGATCTGTCGCAGCGCATGCTGCTCGAGATCGACGGCCTGCCGCTGCGTGGAGAGTTCCAGCGCATCGCCAAGGCCGTGAACACGATGGTCATCCAGCTGAACGGTTTTGCGTCCGAGGTGTCGCGCGTGGCGCGCGAAGTGGGCACGGAGGGCAAGCTCGGCGGCCAGGCGCGGGTGCCGGGCGTGGCGGGCACCTGGAAGGATCTCACCGACAACGTGAATGCGATGGCGGCCAATCTCACCGGCCAGATGCGCAACATCGCCGAGGTGACTACCGCGGTCGCCAAGGGCGACCTGTCGAAGAAGATCACGGTAGACGTGCGCGGGGAGACTCTGGAGCTGAAGAGCACCATCAACACGATGGTGGACCAGCTGAACGGCTTTGCGTCCGAGGTGTCGCGCGTGGCGCGCGAGGCGAGCACGGAGGGCAAGCTGGGCGGTCAGGCGCGGGTTCGGGGGGCGGCGGGCATCTGGAAGGATCTCACCGACAGCGTGAACGCGATGGCGGCCAGTCTCACCGGCCAGATGCGCAACATCGCCGAGGTGACTACCGCGGTCGCCAAGGGCGATCTGTCGAAGAAGATCACGGTGGACGTGCGCGGGGAGATTCTGGAGCTGAAGAGCACCATCAACACGATGGTGGACCAGCTGAACGGCTTTGCCTCGGAAGTATCGCGCGTGGCGCGCGAGGTCAGCACGGAGGGCAAGCTCGGCGGCCAGGCGCGGGTGCCGGGCGTGGCGGGCACCTGGAAGGATCTCACCGACAGCGTGAACGCGATGGCGGCCAATCTCACCGGCCAGATGCGCAACATCGCCGAGGTGACTACCGCGGTCGCCAAGGGCGATCTGTCGAAGAAGATCACGGTGGACGTGCGCGGGGAGATTCTGGAGCTGAAGAGCACCATCAACACGATGGTGGACCAGCTGAACGGCTTTGCCTCGGAAGTATCGCGCGTGGCGCGCGAGGTGGGCACGGAGGGCAAGCTCGGCGGCCAGGCGCGGGTGCCGGGCGTGGCGGGCACCTGGAAGGACCTCACCGACAACGTGAACGCGATGGCGGCCAATCTCACCACGCAGGTGCGCGCGATCGCGGAGGTCGCCACGGCCGTGACCCAGGGCGATCTCACTCGCTCGATCATGGTCGAGGCGCAGGGCGAGGTCGCGGCCCTCAAGGACAACATCAACGAGATGATCCGCAACCTCAAGGACACCACCCTCAAGAACAACGAGCAGGACTGGCTCAAGACCAACCTCGCGAAGTTCTCGCGCATGCTGCAGGGGCAGGGCGACCTGGTCGCGGCTTCGCAGCTGGTGCTGTCGGAGCTCGCGCCGCTGGTCCACGCGCAGCAGGGCGTGCTGTACGCGCAGTCGGTACAGGACGGTGAGTCGACTCTCAAGCTGGTGGCCAGCTATGCCGCGGGCTCGGAGGAGCAGCTCCCGAGCGTGGTGCGGCCCGGGGAGGGGCTGGTCGGTCAGTGCGCTCTCGAGAAGAAACGCATCCTGCTCGAGGACCTGCGGCAGGACTACCTGCGCATCGAGTCGGCGGTCGGCTCGGCCGCGCCGCTCAACGTGGTGATTCTCCCGGTGCTGTTCGAGGGCGACGTCAAGGCCGTGATGGAGCTCGCCTCGATCCGGCGCTTCAACGCGACGCGGCTGCTGTTTCTCGATCAGCTCGCCGAGAGCATCGGCATCGTGCTCAACACGATCGGGGCCAACATGCGCACCCGCGATCTGCTGGCGCAGTCGCAGTCTCTGACCCGGGAGCTGCAGAAGCAGCAGCAGGAGCTCAAGCAGACCAACGAGCGGCTCGGCTACCAGGCGGGAAACCTCCAGAAGTCCGAGAGCCTGCTGAAGATGCAGCAGGAGGAGCTGCGCCACGCCAACGACGAATTGCAGCACAAGGCGGAGCTGCTCTCGGAGCAGATGCGCCAGGTCGAGTACAAGAACCGCGAGATCGAGCTGGCGAAGGCGGCGCTCGAGGAGAAGGCCGAGCAACTCGCGCTCAGCTCGCGCTACAAGTCGGAGTTCCTGGCGAACATGTCGCACGAGCTGCGCACGCCGCTCAACAGCCTGCTGATCCTCGCGAAGCTCCTCGCGGACAACCCCGACGCCACCCTCACGCCGAAGCAGATCGACTATGCGCAGACCATCTATGCCGCGGGGGCGGATCTGCTCTCTCTCATCAGCGATATCCTCGACCTGGCCAAGATCGAGTCGGGCACGGTTACGCTCGACTTCGGCCCGCTGCGCCTCACGGACCTCAAGGACTACGTCGAGCGCACCTTCCGGCCGACCGCGCTCGAGCAGAAGCTCGATTTCAGCGTCAGCATCGATCCGGGGCTGCCCGTCACGATCGAGACCGACGAGAAGCGCCTGCAGCAGGTCCTCAAGAACCTGCTGTCGAACGCCTTCAAGTTCACCGCCCGGGGCTCCGTGCAGCTGCGCATCGCCGCCGCCGAGAGCGGCTGGTCGCCCGGCCGGGCGCAGCTGGCCACGGCCTCGGAGGTGATTGCCTTCATCGTCTCGGACACCGGCGTCGGCATTCCCGCGAACAAGCAGAAGGTCATCTTCGAGGCTTTCCAGCAGGCGGACGGCACGACCAGCCGTCGCTTCGGCGGCACCGGCCTCGGGCTGTCGATCAGCCGCGAGCTGACGGCACTGCTCGGCGGCGAGATCGCGGTCCAGAGCGTCCCCGGAGCGGGCAGCACCTTCGTGCTCTATCTGCCTTTGCCCAGGGAGCCGGTCGTGAGCGCACCGCCGGCTGCAGCCATCGCGGCGGACGAGATCGCGCCTGCGCTGCCGGAAGCTCTGCCGGACATCGCGCCGGACGCCCTTGCGGATACCCTTGCGGACGCCCTTCCGGACACCGTGCCGACGGTGGAGCCGCCGCCCGCCGCGGCGGAGGTGGCTGGCGCCGTGGACCGGGTCAGCGATGACCGCGACGACATCGAGCCCGGCGACCGCGTGGTGTTGATCGTCGAGGACGATGCCGCTTTTGCCGGCACGGTGCTCGACATCGCCCACGAGCGCGGGTTCAAGGCAGTCATCGCCCCGGACGGCGGCGCCGGCCTCGCGCTGGCCCAGGCGCTCAGGCCGGACACGATCACGCTGAACCTGAAGCTGCCGGACGTGGACGGATGGACGGTTCTCGAGCGGCTGAAGCGCACCGCGCACACCCGGCACATTCCGGTGACCATCGTGTCGCTGGCCGATCACACGCACGACAGCGTGCACCTCGCGGCCGTGGCGATGGTGTCCAGGGAGGAAGCCCGGGAGGCGCTGCAGGAGGCTCTGCTCAGAACCCGCGATCTCACCGGGCGCGATGCGACGGCGCTGCTGGTGGCCGACGGCGACGAGGCGCGCCGCGCGGACGTCGAGTGGTATCTGCGACGCGAGGGTGTGCGCGTTGACTCGGCCGCTCTCGGGGCAGAGGCGCTGCAGGCGGTGCGTAGCGCTGCCTACGACTGCGTGCTCCTCGGTCCGGAGCTCGGCGACATGGGTCCCATCGAGCTGCTGAAGCGACTCGTCGAGTCGGAAGCCATCGCCGAGATGCCGTTCGTGATCTACGGAACGGAGGGTCTCGGGGGCCCTGAGCAGGAGCAGCTGCGCAGGCTCGCGGAAGTACTGCTCCTGAAGCGAGGGCCGACGCGCAAGGCCATGCTGGACGAGATCACGCTGTTCCTGAAGCACACGCTCGGCACCCACAGGGCCGCCGGCCACGAGCGCGCCGCGCCACCCGAGATCCAGCAGGGGCTCGCGAACCGCAAGGTCCTGATCGTCGACGATGACGTGCGTAACGTGTTCGCGCTCACCGGCGCACTCGAGCAATGCGGGATGACGGTCCTCAATGCGGAGAGCGGCAAGGAAGGGGTCGAGATCCTCAAGAGCGAGCCGGACGTCGAGCTGGTGCTGATGGACATCATGATGCCGGAGCTCGACGGCTACGACACCATCCGGATCATCCGCGGGTACCCGCAGTTCAGGACCCTGCCGATCATCGCCCTGACCGCGAAGGCGATGAAGGGCGATCGCGAGAAATGCCTCGAGGCGGGTGCGTCGGACTACATCGCGAAGCCGGTGAACGTCGAGCAGCTGACGTCATTGTTGCGGGTGTGGCTGAACCAGTAGGCCGGAGAGCCGCCGACCGATGACCTCCCTGACCGATTCCGCCTCCGCCAACATCCTCGTCGTCGATGACGAGCCGCACAGCCTCAAGGCTCTCGAGGCGCTGCTGTCCGGGCCCGACCGCACGGTCGTGACCGCTTCCTCCGGGCGCGAGGCGCTGCGCTCGATCCTCAAGTCCGCCTTCGCGCTCATCCTGCTCGATGTGCGCATGCCCGAGATGGACGGCTTCGAGGCCGCCACGCTGATCCGCAGGCTCAAGCGCTCCCGCCACACTCCCATACTGTTCCTGAGCGCGGCGGGCGAGCACACCGAATGGGCGCAGCGCGGCTACGGGGTCGGTGCCGTCGACTACATCGTGAAGCCCGTGGATCCGCAGGTGCTCAAGTCCAAGGTGGCGGTCTTCGTCGACCTGTACCGCAAGAGCGCCGACCTGGCAACCCAACTGGTCCTGCACCGGAGTGCGCAGCGGGACCTGCTCAGGGCGAAAGACGACCTCGAGGTCAAGATCCGCCAGCGCACCTCCAGCCTGATCTCGGCTCACGACCGGCTGCGCCGCGAAATGCGCATGCGCGAGCGCGCCGAAGCGGAGCTGCTGGTCGCCAAGCAGGCGGCCGAGGAAGCAAACCGGGCGAAGTCCGACTTCCTGGCCAACATGAGCCACGAGATCCGCACGCCGTTGAACGCGATCATCGGCCTCACTCAGGTTGCGCTGCAGACCGAGCTCAGCGCCGAGCAGCGCGAATATCTCGAGCTCGTCCGGGCCTCGGGCGAATCGCTCCTCGCCATCGTGAACGACGTGCTCGATATCTCCAAGATCGAAGCCGGGCACCTGAGCGTGGAGACGATTCCTTTCTCGCTGCGGGAATGCATCGATGACGCGATGAAAACGCTGGTCATCGGCGCCGGCGCCAAGGGACTCGATCTCTCGTGGAAGATCGCGCCGGAGACGCCGGACGCGCTTCTCGGCGATCCTCTGAGGCTCCGGCAGATCATGCTGAACCTGGTGGGTAACGCCATCAAGTTCACGCAACAGGGTAGGGTCTCGGTGCGGGTCAGGCCGCAATCCACTGCGGGGGACGAGCTCTGTGGCCATTTCTCGGTGCGCGACACCGGTGTCGGCATCGCTCCCGAGAAGCAGGCGGCGATCTTTGCGCCGTTCCAGCAGGTGGATGCCTCCACCACGCGGCGCTACGGCGGCACCGGGCTGGGCCTGACCATCTCAGCGCGCCTGGTCGAGCTGATGCGCGGCCGGATGTGGCTCGAGAGCGCACCGGGCAAGGGCAGCACCTTCCACTTCACGGCGCGCTTTGCACTTACCGATCGCGTGGCGGCCGCGGCGCCGCTGCGCAGCGGCGCGCCAGCGCTTGCCGGTCCGGCACGAGAGCCCGCCCGCACCCGCAAGCTCGCCGTGCTGCTGGTGGAGGACAATTCAGTCAACCGCAGGCTTGCCCAGATCGTGCTGGCGCGCCGCGGGCACACCGTCACGGCAGTCGACAGCGGAGCCGCGGCCCTGGGGGCGCTACGCCAGGGGCGCGTCGACCTCATCCTGATGGATGTGCAGATGCCCGGGATGGACGGCATCGAGACCACCCGCGCGATCCGCCGGTCCGAGGAGCGCCTCGGACGACACGTGCCCATCATCGCGCTCACCGCGCATGCGATGGCCGAAGACCGCGAGCGCTGTCTGGGCGCGGGAATGGACGGCTATCTCGTCAAACCGATCCAGCCGGCGGCGCTGCTCGATGCGATCGAGCGGATCGCGGTGGAGCCCGAGCCGCCGGCAGGGGCCGCCGATTGGGGGGCGGTCGCGGCCGACGAAGCGGAGCTGCTCGAGCAAGTCGGGGGCGATGCGCGGCTGCTCGGCGAGATCGCTGACCTCTTCGTGCGCGAGTCCGGCAAGCACCTCGCGGCTCTCCGGCAAGCGATCGGGAGCCGCGACGCGGAAGCGTTCGGGCGTGAGATCCACACGCTGCGCGGCATGCTGCGCGGCCTGCGCTCTGGCGCGGCCGATCAGCAGGCCGCGCGCCTCCAGTCGCTCAATCTCGAGGGGCAGGGGGTTGAGGCCGCTGGGGCCTGCGACCTCCTCGAGCAGGCGGTGGCCTCGTTCAGGGAGCGACTGGTGAAGCTGGCCGGCGAAGCTCTTTCCGCCGAATCGGCCGAGCACCCGGTCGGGCGGCAGGCGGTCCCCGCGCCCGTGGGCGATGGGCCGTAGGAACCATCCCCGGTGGTGCGTTGCGTCGCAGCAGGCATGGTACTACCCGTATGGGGATTCTTGCTGTCCCGCGCCCATGGTGTACCGGATTACAGCCGAACGAGACTACCTCCGTGCGGACCTCTTCAACCGGGAGACGGCCGAGGAGGCCCGGGAGTTCTTCGAAGCGGTCGCCGACTCCGCCTCGCGGTACCAGCGCTCGTGCATCCTCATCTCGGTGCATTCCTCCATGGCGGTGTTCACCGTGGAGCGCTCCGGGTTCCTCACGCGCTTCACGAGTGTCGGCGACGATCCTGCGCACAAGATCGCGCTGATCGCGGACAACCAGGAGCTCGATCACTCCCACGAGTATCTCGCGCTGCTGGGCCGGCTGCACGGCATCAACGTGCGGCACTTTCGCGACGAGCCGTCGGCGCTCGAATGGCTCAAGCACGGGCCCGCAATCGAGCGTGATGCGCGCTGCTCGCATGGCTAACATACTGGTTCTCGACACCAAGTCGGTCAGTCGCCGTTTCGTAGTCGCGCTGCTGCGCAATCACGGACACGCCGTGCGGGAAGTCGGCGAGACGTCCGAAGCCCTGACGCTCGTGCGTGAGCAATGCCCCGACCTGCTGATCGTCGATATCGCCGCGCCCGACATGGACGGCTGCCGGTTCGTGGTGCAGATGCGCTGCGAGCCGCGCCTGCCGCAGCCGCGGGTGCTGATGCGGGCGGTCGCGGGCGTCGAAGCCGAGGCGCGGGCCCTGGCGCATGCCTTCGGCGCCTCCTTCGTGGTGAAGCCGACGAATCCGGAGCTGCTGCTCGCGACGGTGAGCGCCACGGTCGGGGAACCGGCGCCACAGCAGCGTGCGCCGCCTTGCGACGGCCAGCCGGTCGAGACGATGGTGCAGCCGATCGCGAGGCTGCTGCGACGCGTCGCGGAGCGCAGCGCCCAGCTGGAGGTGGCGCGGACGGCCCTCGATCTCGAGATCAAGAAGCGCGTCTGGGCGGAGCACGATCTGATGCACGCCACGCAGCGGCAGGACGATCAGGCCGTGCGGGACCCGGTGACGGGCCTCTACAACCGCCGCTTCCTCGAGGAATCACTGAGCCGCGAGGGCAGTCGCGCCAGGCGCCACGGCCAACCCCTCGCGCTCATGATGTTCGACGTCGACCATTTCAGGGAATTCAACGACACGCTCGGACACACCTCGGGGGATGCGATCCTCAAGTCCGTCGGGCAGTGCATAGTGTCGCTGTCACGGGGCGAGGACCTGGTCGCGCGCTACGGCGGCGACGAATTCGCACTGATGATGATGAACGTGTCGGAGGAGCTGGTGTGGCAGCGTGCGGAGCTGATTCGTCAGCGTGCCCGCAGCCTCGAGGTCGGGGGGAGCGACCAGCAGCTCGGGCCGGTCACGCTGTCGGTGGGAATCGCAATCTTTCCGGACCACGGCGACGGCACCGAGGCGCTGCTCAAGGCTGCCGACGAGGCGCTCGCGACAGCCAAGCGGGGCGGGCGCAACCGCGTCGCGATCGGAGAGCGGACGGCTGCCGCTCAGGAGCCGGCCGGCGCGGAGCGTCGCACGGCGGTCTCCGCACGAGGCGCGGTGGCCACGCTGCCGGTGCAAGAGACAGGCGACGCAGCCTAGAGCGCCCCGGGAAATTTCAGCAAGGCTCACGCCGGCATACCTCTGCCGAAGCTGAAGCTCGCGAACAGCTGGCTTGCGCGCGCGCCCGCTCGGTGTCAGACGGTAAAGCCGGCGACGCGGCCGGCCGGCAGTCACCGGGTCGATCGCGTCCCATCGGCTCACGAACCACCCGGCCGATTCGAGACGAAGGAGAATCGGGTATACAGGGGTACGGGGGAGCGCAAGCCTGTTCAATCGATATTAAGATCGACGCCCTTTAGAGGACTCGAGACCCAGGGGCTCCAAGGAGAAGACATGCGATCTCGTTACGTTGCGCTGGGCGTCGTGGTCCCGCTGGCCATGGCGGTGATCGACACCGAGGCTGCGTCCGCGCCGGTTGCGGTGGTGCAGGAGACTGCCTCCGCCGTGAACCCCAGCCTCTTCAACGCGCTGCAGTGGCGCTGCATCGGCCCCTATCGCGGCGGTCGCGCGCTCGCCGTCGCGGGCGTTCCCGGCGAGGTCAATACCTTTTATTTCGGTGCGGTCGCGGGGGGAGTCTGGAAGACGACGGACGGGGGCGCCACGTGGCGGCCGCTGACCGACGGAACACCGATCTCGTCCGTGGGCGCGCTCGCCGTCGCGCCCTCGAATCCGGACATCATCTATGTCGGCACCGGGGAGGCGGCCCCGCGCGGCGACATGACGTACGGCGATGGCGTCTACAAGTCGGTCGACGGCGGCAGGACCTGGAGCCACGTCGGCCTCCGGGACACCCGCCAGATCGGCGCGCTGATCGTCGACCCGAAGAATCCCGATATCGTTCTCGTCGCGGCCCTCGGCCATGCCTTCGGCCCCAACACCGAGCGCGGCGTGTTCCGCACCGCCGACGGCGGCAAGTCCTGGAGCAAGGTCCTCTACAAGGACGAGCAGACCGGCGCGATCGATGTCAGCTTCGATCCGCACAACCCGAGCATCGTCTATGCCGCGCTCTGGCAGGCACGACGGCTGCCATGGAACTTCTCGAGCGGCGGTCCGGGGAGCGGCCTGTACCGCTCGACCGACGGCGGCTCGAGCTGGACCCACCTGTCGGGCAACGGCCTGCCCGCGGGCATACTCGGGCGCATCCACGTCTCGGTCTCGGGCGCCGACTCAAGGCGCGTCTACGCGATGATCGAGGCGGCCGACGGCGGCCTCTACCGCTCGGACGACGCCGGCGAGCACTGGGGGCGCGTGAACGACGACGGCCGGCTCACTCAGCGCGCCTGGTATTTTTCCACGATCCTCGCCGACCCGACGCGCCTCGACACGGTCTATGCGGAGAACACGGGTCTGTTCCGCTCGACCGACGGCGGCAAGACCTTCAATCTCCTGCCGGCGCGGCACGGCGACCACCACGGACTGTGGATCGACCCGGGCAATGCGGACCGGATCATCGAGGCGAGCGACGGCGGCGCCTCGATCTCCTTCGACGGCGGCAAGACCTGGTCCACGCAGCACAATCAGCCGACGGCGCAGTTCTATCACGTGTCGGTCGACAATCGCTTCCCCTATTACGTGTACGGCGCCCAGCAGGACAACACGAGCGTCGCGATCGCCAGCATGGATGATGAGGGCGCCATCGTGGAGCGCGACTGGTATGACGCGTTCGGCGGCGAGAGCGGCTTCGTGATCGCCGATCCGCGCGACGCCGACATCGTCTACGGCAGCGCCGAAAACTTCGTCGGCCGCTTCGACAAGCACACCATGCAGCTGCAGGTCGTCTCGGTATGGCCTATTGACGCCTCGGGCCACGCCGCCAAGGACCTGCTGCATCGCTTCAACTGGACTTCACCGCTCATCATGTCGCCCTTCGATCGCGACACGCTCTATTACGGCATGGAGCGCCTGTACAAGACGACCAATGACGGCGGCAGCTGGACGGCCATCAGCCCCGACCTCACCCGCAACGACAAATCCAAGCAGCAGCCGTCCGGCGGTCCCATCACCAAGGACATCACGAGCGTCGAGTACTACGACACGATCTTCGCCATCGCCGAGTCGCCGCTCGCGAGGGGAATGATCTGGGTCGGAACCGACGACGGGCTGATCCACCTCACCCGCAACGACGGCGGCAGCTGGACCAAGGTGACGCCGCCCGAGATGCCGCCGTGGAGCACGGTGAGCATGATCGAGCCGTCGCGTTACGACGCCAACACCGCGTATGTCGCGGTCGACCGTCACAAGCTCGATGACCTCAAGCCCTACATCTTCAGGACCGGCGACGGCGGCAAGACCTGGGCGCCGATTGGCGGCGGCCTCCCGGAGGGCGCCTTCGTTCACGTGGTGCGCGAGGATTCGGCCAGACCCGACCTGCTGTATGCGGCCACCGAGGCCGGTGTGTTTGCATCCTTCGATGGCGGACGACACTGGCAGAGCCTGCAACTCAATCTGCCGCGCTCTCCGGTTCATGACCTGGTGGTCAAGGGAGACGACCTGGTGGTCGCAACCCACGGACGCTCATTCTGGATTCTCGGCGACGTGGCTCCGCTGCGCGAGGTCTCGGCCGCGGCGCACGCCTCGGCGGCCTACCTCTACACGCCCGAGACCGGCTATCGGCTCTACTATCCCGACCAGGTCGATGATCGTCCGCCTGCGGGTCAGAACCCTCCCGCCGGAGCTCTCATCGATTACTACCTGCCGTCGCGGCCGACCGGTACGGTCAGCCTGGATATCCTCGACGCCGCCGGCAGCGTGGTGCGACATCTCACCAGCGTGAAGCCGCAGGGGGCTGAGCAGCCGCCGGAATGGCCGGACCAGGTGCATCCGGTGGATACACTGCCGGCGTCGGAGGGCATGAACCGCTTCGCGTGGAATCTGCGCTACGACGATCCAACGCAGATTCCGGGCGCGTTCTATGCCGGGCTGCCGCCGCGCGGGCCGATCGCGTTCCCCGGGGAATACAGCGTCCGGCTCACCTACAACGGGGAGACGCACACGGCGCCCCTCGCTCTGCGGGTCGATCCGCGCGTCAAGGGCTCGCTCGAGGGACTGAAGCAGAAGTTCGCGCTGTCCATGCAGGTCTACCATGATCAGGACGCGTTGCATCGCGCCGTGAACGACATTCGCGCGCTCAAGAGCGAAGTCGCGACTGCGCTGAAAGAGGCGAACGGCAAGGCCTCGGCTGCGGCGCTCACCGCCGAAGGCGGCGCGCTCATCAAGCAAGCCGCGCAGATCGAGGGGCTGCTGATGCAGGTCAACATCAAGGGCTCCGAAGCCAACCTCAACTTTCCCGGCATGCTGAACGAGCAGATCTATTCCTTCAGCGGTCTGCTCGACGACGCCGACACGGCCCCCAACGCCCAGGAGATCGAAACCTACGCCGGCCTGCACGCCCAGCTGGTTGCGCAGCTTGCCGCCTGGAACACTCTGGGGAAGAGCGGAGTCGCGAGCTTCCGGGCCCACGCGCAGGGCGCGGGCCAGCGGGCCGGCGCGACGAGCACGGCTCGATAGCGGTGCCGGAGTGCGGGTCGGCCGCCTGTTGGGCTTCGACCCCACCCGCCGACCCCCCCGACTTCGATACGACAAAGTGTGACCCGCGTAGCGTCAGCAGCGCGTTATGTTGACCGACTGCGGGCCTGGAGGATTGAGTTCCAGGCTTGTGCGTAGCTCGCGCACGGAACTCGGCTGAATCGCCAACTGGAGCAAGGCCCGGTGCGCACGTGGTTTGAGATCGTGCAGGCCTCAACTACGGAACAGCAGCGGCCCCCGGGGATGACTGACCGAAGCCATCAAGCTCAGGAGACCGTCGAGCCATCGGCCTCCTTCGAGCCCTATTTGCAGCTTGTGCGGTCCGTGCTTCCCCGCGCAACCAGCGTGGCGCTCTACGACGCCGCGGGCAGGTTGCAGTGGACGACGGACGGTACGGCCGGGCCTGATCTCCACGATCTCATCGAGAACGCGCTGCAGGCCGCAAGTCCCGAGGGCCCAGGCCAGATGCGCCTGCTGGAGGGCGGGCAGCCGGTGTATCTGTGCTGGCTGCGCGATGACCGGGAGCAGCTGATCGCAGTCGTCGTGGTGGTGTGCCGTGCGAGCGGCGATCCCGACTCCGAGGCCCGCGGCTTCTCCATCGCCCACGCTCTCCTGCGACCGGTGCTCGAGTGCCTGCGCCGCGAGCTGCTGTCGCGCACCGCGATCGAGGGGCTCTCTCGCGCCGTCAAATCGCGCGACAGGGATCTCGAGCTGCTGCTCGGCAACGGCACGGCAGACCAGCCCGCGAGCGACGGCGGGGATGAGCTGAAGGGGATCCTGCTGCAGGCGATCGAGCAGGTGGGCGCTTCCACGGCCGCTCTGATCGTCCCGGACAAGAGCATTGCGTTGTTGCGCTCGAAGAGCTCGAAGAACAAGAGCCGAAAGGATACACAGCTCGTGGCCCGCGCTCACCGGCAGCTGCTGTCGCTGGCGCAGATACGACACGGGCCCGTCATCATCAACAAGCTGGCGCCCGACAGCGCCATGGGCATCCTTCCATACAAGATCCTCTCGTGCGCCCTGCGCTCCACCGTCGGCAAGACCATCGGGGTACTGGCGTTGTTTCGCGAGGATTTCGGCGAGCTCTTTACCGAGCGCGATGCCCGGCTGACGGGAATCCTCGCGCGCAAGGCGGTCGGCATCATCGAGATCAGCTACGACGCCCTGTGCGGTCTGTACAACCGGCCGGCATTCGAGCGGCGCTTGTGGTTGGTGGTGCCCGCCACCCGGGGCCTGCGGCATTGGACCGCCCTGTACATCGATCTGGATCGGCTGCATATCATCAACGACAGCTTCGGGATGCACGTCGGGGACTCGGTACTCGGCAAGCTCGGGGAGCTCATCCGGCTGCGGCTGCCGCCCGGAGCGCTGGCGGCGCGCATCTCCGGCGATCGTTTCGCGGTGGCCCTGCCGACCGAGCTGGACACCGCCGCGCAATTCGCCGAAGCGCTGCGCGAAGGTGCAGAGCAGCTGCGCACTTCGCACGACGGGTCACGCCTTGACGTGTCGCTCAGCATCGGGGTCGCGCCGCTGGACACGGATGCGGGCGAGCTGATGCATTCGCTGGCGGCGGCCGAAACGGCCTGCAAGGCGGCCAAGGACCGGGGGCGGAACCGGGTCGAAGTGTACGAGTCCGGCGATGCGAGTCTGGTGCGCCGTTTCACTGACATCAAGGTCCTCGGACAGCTGCGCACGGCGATCGATGAGGGCCGCTTGTGGCTCGCGGCGCAACTCATCCTGCCGTTCGCCGGCGCGGAGAGCCAGCGGCCGCATTTCGAGCTGCTGTTACGCATGATCGACGGGGACGGCAACTCGGTCGGGCCGGATCGCTTCCTGTCGGCGGCCAATCGTTACCAGCTGATGCCCGAGATCGATCGCTGGGTCATGAACAAGGCGATCGAGATGCTGAAGCCCCACGCCCAGCTGCTCGCCCCCCATTCGATGTCCTTTGCCATCAACTTCTCCGGGCAGTCGCTCAAGGACGAGGAGTTCGTGGATTTCGTGATCGAGCGGATCGGCTCGAGCGGCCTCGCCCCGGCGCTGTTCTGCTTCGAGCTCACCGAGAGCGCCGCAATCGCGAATGTTGCGCGCGCCGAAACGCTCATGCGCAAGCTCCGGCAGCTCGGCTGCGGCGTGGCGCTCGATGACTTCGGAACCGGGCTATCGTCGCTCGCGTATCTGCGCCAGCTGCCCGTGACGATGCTGAAGATCGACGGCAGCTTCGTGCGCGATGTCCTCAAGGACCCGCGGGCCGAATCGATGGTCGGCGCAATCGCCCAGCTCGCGCGCAGCCTGTCGCTGACCACCGTGGCCGAGTACGTCGAAACGGCCGAGATCGCCACCCGCGTTGCGGCGCTCGGTGTGGACTACGGGCAAGGCTACGCCATCGGCAAGCCGCGGCCGCTCATCGATGTGCTTGCGGAGCTGCCGCTGCTCGGTGCAGCCGCGCCGGTGCCGCGGGTGGCCGGCGAGCTCGCGCTCGAACCTGCCGAAAAGATCGTCCACTGACGACGACGCCCTCGTTCTGATGGTGTTTGGCTTCGGGTCGTGCGAAACCGAAGCCGGAGCACCCGCGCTGGAGGTACGATCCGAAGCCGGACGGGTGCAGAACAATGAACACGCTGGTCAATGCATACCGCGATGCCTACCGCCGCGCACACGAGGACCCGGAGGGCTTCTGGAGCGAGCGGGCGGAAGCGCTCCACTGGGAGCGCCGCTGGGATCGGGTGCTCGATGCGAGCCGGGCGCCGTTTTATCGCTGGTTCACCGGCGGGCGCATCAACACCTGCTACAACGCGCTCGACCGCCACGTCGAGCAGGGGCGCGGCGAGCAGGCGGCGCTCATCTACGACAGCCCGGTCACGGGGACGGTCGTGCGGCTCACCTATCGGGAGCTCCGCGAGCGTGTTGCGCGCTTCGCCGGAGCCCTCGCGGCCCAGGGCGTCGGCCGCGGCGATCGCGTGGTCATCTACATGCCGATGGTGCCGGAGGCGGTGGTGGCGATGCTCGCCTGCGCGCGCATCGGGGCCGTGCACTCGGTCGTGTTCGGGGGCTTCGCGCCGCACGAGCTCGCCAAGCGCATCGACGATGCGTGTCCGGTGATGGTGATCTCGGCGTCGTGCGGCATCGAAGGGCAGCGGGTGATCCCGTACAAGCCGTTGCTCGATGAGGCGCTCAAGCTCGCGAGCCACGAGGTCGGAGGCTGCATCGTACTGCAGCGGCCGCAGGCGAGCGCCGCGCTCACGCCAGGGCGCGACCTGGAATGGTCGGAGGCGCTCGCGAGCGCAGCGCCCGCCCCGTGCGCGTCTCTCGAAGCCACCGATCCTCTTTACATCCTCTACACCTCGGGCACGACCGGCAAGCCGAAGGGCGTGGTGCGCGATCACGGGGGGCATGCGGTCGCCCTCGCGTGGTCGATGGAGGCGATCTACGGCATGCGGCCGGGAGATGTGTTCTGGGCGGCCTCCGACGTCGGCTGGGTGGTCGGCCACTCGTACATCGTCTACGCGCCGCTGCTCGCCGGCTGCACCAGCATCCTCTACGAAGGCAAGCCGGTCGGCACGCCGGACGCCGGCGCCTTCTGGCGCGTCGTCTCGCAGCATCGGGTCAACGCCTTGTTCACGGCGCCGACCGCGTTTCGCGCCATCAAGAAGGAGGATCCGGCCGGAGCGCTCATCGGGCGCTACGACCTCGCGAGCCTGAATACGCTGTTTCTCGCCGGTGAGCGCTGTGACCCCGACACCGTGCACTGGGCCGAGGAGAAACTCGGGGTGCCGGTGATCGATCACTGGTGGCAGACCGAGACCGGATGGCCGATCGTGGCGAACTGCCGGGGGCTCACGCCGCTCCCGGTCAAGCCGGGCTCGGCGAGCGTGCCGGTGCCGGGCTATGACGTGCGGGTACTGGACGCGGCGGGCGCGGCCGTGCCCGCCGGGCAGATCGGCAACATCGTGATCCGTCTGCCGCTGCCGCCCGGCACGTTGCCGACGCTGTGGCGGAACGATGAGGGTTACCGCGAGAGCTACCTGAGTCGCTACCCCGGCTACTACCTGACGGGCGACGCCGGCTTCATCGATGGCGACGGCTATGTCTGGGTCATGTCCCGCATCGATGACGTGATCAACGTGGCCGGCCACCGCCTGTCGACCGGCGCCATGGAGGAAGTGCTCGCCGCTCACCCGGACGTGGCGGAGTGCGCGGTCATCGGCGTCGCCGACTCGCTCAAGGGCCAACTCCCCCTCGGCCTCGTGGTGCTCAAGGCGGGCGTCACGCGTCCCCACCCGGAGCTGCTTCGGGAGCTCGTCGACCGCGTCCGCGAGCACATCGGCGCTATCGCGGCGTTTCGGCACGTCGCGATCGTGGCGCGCCTGCCGAAGACCCGATCGGGCAAGGTGCTGCGCGCGACCATGCGGGCGATTGCCGATTCGAACGAGTACACGGTACCGCCGACGATCGACGATCCGCGGACTCTGGAGGAGATCGCCGAGGCGCTGCGGGCACTCGGCTACGCAGGGCCTGCAACGAGTCGCTGAGAGCTTCGCGGCGGCCTCGTCCTTCAGCCGATGGAGCGCATCGGGCTAGTCGGTGACCTGCTGTCAACGGCGCTTCAGCATCTCGGTGAGAATGATCACATCCTGCTGATCCTGGGGGCGATTCGATGCAAGCTTCGAGCGCAAGATGTCCTTGAGGCTGGCGGCGCGCACCTTGACACCAAAGGCCCGAAAGCTAACAGCCGACCTGGCGAGGTCATCGTAGCCCCCGGTGCCGCTCGGCTTGAAGACGAGATCCAGCCGCCCGGCGTCGGTCACCAGGTTCCAGAGCTCTGCCCGCGACAGGGTTTCGGCATCACAGCTGAAGGTCAGTCCTTCTGGCAAGGACTCGGTGTAAACGCGCGCGTGCAGGTCGCGCAGTGCGGTCGCGAGGCGCTTGAGATTATCGGGGTCGGTGGCTGGCGCAATGTCGGCATCGGCCGTAAGGCGCGGAAACCCCTGCAGACGCGCAGCCGTGGCGCCCACCAGCACGTAGCGAACTCGCCGCCTCGACAGGGTACGCAGTATCCGCTCGGGGTCAAACGCGCCCATCGTCGACACGCACCGCAGCCGCGAGGAAGCGCGCCGCGTTACGCAGCTCAAGCAGGCGCTCCTCCGGTGTCAATCGCAATATGCGGGGGACATCATCGAGCATGTGGGAGCGGCCGCGAACCCTCGGTTTGAGAGCGACGTGCAAATCAAAGCCGGCACTGCTCACCAGGCGCAGCAGCGTCTTCCAGCCTGGACTGGTAGCACCACACTCGATGCGTGCAATGACGGACTGTGAGGTGCGCGCACGGCGCGCGAGATCGCGTTGCGTTAGCCCGGCACGCCGCCGGGCGGAGGCCAGCAGTCTCGAGGCTTGGGCCGCAGCCATCGTAAAATGATAGCTAAAAAGCTATCAACCGGCAAAAGGTCCACCCCCACCGGGCGGTATACGCGGATGCCGGTATCGGCTCGCGTCCTGTCTACCATCGACCCCGCGCCTGAACCTGACCTGGGTTATGGCGAGCTGCAGGCATGTCGGTGACGCTCGCGGGCAGCGAGTAGAATGCCCCCATCGATCGGTTGCCGCCCCCATGAACGTTCAAAAACCCAGCGTGTGCCCGCTCGACTGTCCGGATACGTGCAGTCTCGCCGTCACCGTGGCCGACGGTGAGGTGCTCGCCGTGCGGGGAACGAAGGCCAACCCCATCACCCACGGCGCCATCTGCGCCAAGGTGGCCCGGTACTATCCGCAGTTTGTCCACGGGCCCAACCGCCTGCGGCATCCGCTCGAGCGGATCGGCGCCAAGGGCGAAGGCAGGTTCAGGCAGACCACCTGGGAGAGTGCGCTCGAGCTGATCCAGCGGCGCGTCGGCGCCGTGATCGAGCGCTACGGCCCCGAGGCCGTGTTGCCGCTCAACTACGCGGGACCCCACGGGATGCTGGCGGGCGACTCGATGTCGCTGCGATTTTTCCACCGCCTGGGAGCTTCGCTCCTCGCCCGGAGTCCCTTGTGCGGTGGCATTCGCAGCGCCGCCTATGCCGCGACCTTCGGGGCGACGCCGGGCACGCCGCTACAGCAGGTGGCGCTCGCTCAGCTCATCATCGTCTGGGGCAACAACGCGAGCGCGTGCAATCTGCATCTGATGCGCCAGATCAACGCCGCCAAGCGCCACGGTGCGCGGCTGGTGGTGATCGACCCTCGCCGTACCCAGGTGGCCGAGCAGGCGCACCTGCTTCTGCCCGTCCGCCCGGGCACGGACGTGGTGCTGGCGTGGGCCATCGCGACGGAGCTCGAGAGAATCTCCGGCCTCGATCAGGAGTTCATCGGCCGCCACGTGCTCGGGTTCGACGACTTCATGCGAGCCGCCCGCGCCTATCCGCCCGAGCGCGCGGCGGAGATCTGCGGTGTCGGCCTCGACGATGTCCGCACGCTCGCGCGCTGGTACAAGGAGTCAACGCCCGCGGTCATCGCGTGGGGGAACGGACTCGAGCGCAATCGCAACGGCGGGTCGGGGCTGCGCGCCATTGCGGCCCTGCCTGCGCTTGCGGGGAAATTCGGCGTCCCCGGCGGCGGGCTGGTCGGCGGCGCGAGCCATGCCTTCCCCAAGACACTCGACCGGCTGACGCGGCCCGATCTCGCGCCGCCCGGCACCCGGACGATCAACATCCTGGACGTCGCGGAATCGATACTGGATGAGCAGTTGACTCCGCCGATCAAGGCCGTGTTCGTCTACAACCACAACCCGATCATCGTTCATCCCGATCAGAATCGGATGAGAAAGGCACTAGCGCGGGATGATCTGTTCACGGTCGGCATCGAGGTTGCCATGACCGACACCATGGCCTTCGCGGACGTGGTCCTGCCGGCCTGTACCCATTTCGAGCACGCGGATCTCTACCCCGCGTACGGACAGCAGTATCTGCAGCGCGCCGAGCCGGTGATCCCACCCGTCGGCGAGAGTCTTCCTAACACGGAGATCTTCCGGCGACTGGCTGCGCGCTTCGGCTTCAGCGATCCGGCATTCACGGCGAGCGACGCCGAGCTGATGGACGCGGCGATGAATGCCGACGATCCGCGCCTCAAGGGTCGGCGACCGAGCCAGCTCCCGCTCGATAGCGCCCTCAAGATGGAGTACGGCGGTGTCGAGCCGGTGCTGTGCGACACGGTCTGGCCGCGCACACCCAGCGGCAGGATCGAGCTCGTGTCAGAGACGCTCCGAGCTCGCCACGGCGCACCGCTTCCCGGTTTCCGGCCGCTGCAATCGTCCTATCCCCTGACACTCATCACGCCCGCCTCCGACAAGCGCATTACCTCGACCTTCGGCGGTCTCCCGGCGAGCGATGGGACACCGGTGCTCGAGATGCATCCGGAGGATGCGGCTGCCCGGGGACTCAAGGAAGGAGAGCTGGCAAAGGTCTGGAACGATCAGGGAGAAGTATTCCTGCCGCTGCAGATCACCCCGGCCGTGCGACCCGGGGTGGTGTGCTCCGAGAAGGGCGCCTGGCTGCGCACCAGTCTCAACGGACAGACCGTGGCGGCGCTCGCTCCCACACACAAGGCGGACATCGCGGATGGCGCCTGCTTCAACGACACTCGGGTCGAGGTACAGGCCGCGCAACGCAGCGCGCCGGCGGGCCCCGGCTCCTAGCAGGCTCAGTTGGCGGCTCTGCAGCCCCTCCGCCCGCGCCGGCGACGTGCGCGCAGCCGTGTCAAAACCTCTCGAAGCGGTACGCGAGCTCCGGCCCGCCTTGTCCCTCGTATGCAAGCTGGGCGACGAGCAGCGCGAACGGCTCGGTATGACGGGCGATCCGCAAGGGTCCCGCGTCCACGGGATCGAAACCCACGTCGCGGATCAGCCCGGCGGCGAGCCTCTTGCTCCGAGAATCGTCCCCGCAGTACACGAGGCTGGGTCGGGTGAGTTTGCGCCGGGCTTCGAAGACGGCAAACAGCACTTCGCTGGGAACGGTGTTGAAAGCTGAGACCACCTTGGCCTTGGGAAGCCTCTCCGCCAGCATCTCCGCGCCGGAGGAACTGTGGGCGACGACGAGCTCGGTGTTGTCGTCGTTCATCGGGAGGGAGCACGTCACGATCACCTTGCCCGACAGATCGCCCGTTTGACTCAGCACTTCGTCCAGCCGGGACCAGTGCACGGCCAGCAATACCGCGTCCGCTTCCTGCGCGGCCTCACGTACCGTGCCGTGCCGGGCCTTAGCCCCGGCCTCCCGTGCGAGCTCGCTCAGCTTCTGCTCGCTGCGGGCGTAGCTGAATACGACCTCGTGTCCGGCGCGCGCGAAGAGCGTTCCGAGCTTCGCGCCCATCAAGCCCGAACCGACGATGCCGACTCGCATGGTGTGGGAGCTTACAGCTCCTGGCAGGTCGGCCGGAACAGGACGGTCCGGGGCTGTCGAGCGACAATGTGAGGGCCGGACAGGGAAGGCGATCCGCAGCCTGAGGTGGATTCCCCGCCGAGGTGTAATGTTCTCGGGTGTTGCGCGGTCTATTAGGTCATCGCGGTTTCCGGAGACTCCCCATGATGCGCCCGATTCGGCAATGCTTGCTGCTCGGCGCCACACTTGGCTGCGCTCTTGCCGCTCACGCGCAACCTCGGCCCGTGGTGGTCGAGCTCTTCACGTCACAGGGCTGTAGCTCGTGTCCCCCGGCGGACGCCTACGTTGGACAACTGAGCAGGCAGTCCGATGTTATTGCCTTGGCGTTTCACGTGGACTACTGGGATGACCTTGGATGGCGTGATCGGTTTGCCCTGCCGCAGTCCGCAGAGCGGCAGAACGTCTACGCTCGAAATCTGCACCGCTCATCGGTATACACACCGCAGCTCGTCGTCGATGGGCAGGTCGATTCACTCCGGGATCCACAGGCAGTTGCGAGGGCGCTGAGCGAGCACCGTGACGGCGTGCCCGTCACGGTCACGGTGCGTGCCGCGCAAGTGCGGGTCGAACTCGGTGCGCACCCGGGCGCCCCCAATAGCGATGTGGTGCTCGTTACGTACCTGCGCCATGCAGTTTCCGCGATTGGACGCGGGGAAAACGCCGGCCGCAATCTCGAGGAGTTCAATATTGTGCGTGGCATTCGCACCCTGGGCACGTGGAAGGGTGAGGTCCGGGGCTTCGACGTGCCCGTGTCTGCGCTTCCGCCGGATGCCACCGACGCGGCGGTTCTCGTGCAGCCACATCGACAGGCGCCGATCATCGGCGCAGCCGCTCACGCGCTTCGCTCAAGTGGCGTGACGGTGCGGGCCGCGCAGCCGTGAGCGCCACGCCCTTTTGATAAGATCGAATTCGGCCCGCCATCGAAACGGAGCGAACATGATGCCGCCGCGGCCAGACACGTCCGTTATCCGTGCGTCGTTCAAGGGAAGTCAGGGTTTTGAGCTCAGCGCTCGTGTCGACTTGCCGGCCGGCCCGGTGCGCGCCTTCGCGCTGTTTGCGCACTGCTTCACATGCACGAAGGACGTGGTCGCTGCCAAGCGCATTGCATCAGGCTTGGCGGCGGCTGGCATCGGAGTCTTGCGCTTCGACTTCACCGGGCTGGGGTCTTCGGAAGGGGAGTTTGCCAACACCAACTTCTCCTCGAACGTCGAAGATCTGGTGAACGCCGCCATTCATCTGCGGGAACATTTCGCTGCTCCGGCCATTCTCGTCGGGCACTCCCTGGGCGGTGCGGCGGTGCTGGCCGGCGCCCACGATATTCCCGAGGCGCGCGCCGTCGTTACCATCGGCGCACCAGCCGACGTCGGCCACGTCCTCAAGCACTTCGGCAGCTCGCTCGAGGAAATCCGCGAGAAGGGGGAGGCGCAGGTAACGCTTGCCGGGCGCCGGTTCAGCATTCGGCACAGTTTCGTCGCGGACGCTGAGGAGCATCGCCTGCTGGATCGCATCGGCTCACTCCATAAAGCGCTGCTCGTCATGCACGCGCCGCGAGACACCGTGGTCGGCATCGAGAATGCCTCGAAGATTTTTCTGGCCGCCAAACATCCCAAGAGCTTCGTCTCGCTCGACGGCGCCGACCATCTGCTATCCGATGCCGCAGCTGCCGCCTATGCCGCGCGGGTGATCGAGGCCTGGGCGTCGAAGTACATCCCCCAGACGCCGGTGGTTCCTGAAAACGAGCCGGCGAGCCTGGCTGTCCCCGCCAGCCCTCCGACACAATAGGACTGCGTATGCGCTTCAAAACTGATAGCACCGGATCTGCCCTCGCTACGCTGGTCGGGAGTGGCGTCGTCTTGTTGCCGAAGGCCAGGTCATGGGAGATACGTTTCTTTCGCGGCCCGTGATGCACTGCGCCGACCGCGCGCCGCCGCCAGGGGCTGCGCCTCCCGAGTGAGCTCAGGCTATGTGTCGGCGAATATGTCCCGGCCTTTTACGGGCGTGGCCGGGACGACCGGAATGCCGCACAACGAAATGCGCCCCGGGATGGGATGACCTGCGCACTTCTCCATCTCCGCCCGTAGCCGAGCATAGTTCGCCGGATCGAGTCTGATTACGGGCGGTCGGCGCTGGAGCCGCGAACAGGCATAGACCTGGAGCTGCATGTAGGGATACTGCGCGCGCGGACAGCGGATTCGTGTGCCGCAGCGTTCCGCGACAAACCTTCCCCAAGACTCGTTGCCGGACCCGGTTACGATGGATCCGCCCTCAGCATCGGATGCAAATGCTGGCGATACCAGCACGCACAGCAGCGCGCACGGCAGGCAGGCAACAGCGAGACGCACAGCCGGATAGTGCGCTCGGCACTCGACGGACGGCAAGCCGGCAAGGCTGGCGGCGGCCTCATCAGCAGGAGGTCGAGCGGCCGTACCGAGCCGCGCACGCAGTGGGTTGATACGGCTCCTCACATTAGTTCCAATGGCCCACGGGACTTGCAAACACCAGCCGACGTACATAGCCAATGGGACGGTTATCCTCGCAGTAGCGGGGTAGGGGCTCCCACAGGGATAAGAAATGACCGGATAGAGAACATGAATCGGTATCTCGAAAGATATCGGTGGCCCCTACGATGGACTGGACCGACAGAGTCTATTTAGCTTTATCGCTCAGGTACTTATGCACTCTGAAAAAGGCCCGTCTCCTTTGCGTCTGCGTGGAAAACGGACTGCTGTGCGCTCCCTCGCAAGCGCAGTCATTTCCGAGGGCTTTCCAGTAGCGTTATAACGCGTAATAATATGGATATTTATGAAAGTATCATTACGGCGCATCGGAAATTCCCTGGGAGTCATTCTGCCAAGAGCGACGCTCGAAGCCTGGGGTGTGGGGGAAGGCGACGCGTTGGAACTCAGCGAGCAAGGCCTGCGCCCGCTTGCGCGCGGGGGATTTTCACATCAGGAATTAGACCAACTCAGACGTGCACTGTCCCTTGCGGTGGTTCGGCGTTGCACGCCGCGCGAGATCCGCGCACAGATTCTCGCAAACCTCCACCGCTGGGAGGGCCAAGGAGTGTGGGTCTCCGCCTACGACGAGTGGCGCAGAATCGCTCAGAGTGGCGATGACGGCACGCTATTCGCCGCGATGCTGGGGCGCGATGAGGAAGCTGTGAGGCTGCGGCAATCGATGCCGTATGTGGGACTGTTGCCGCAAGCCGAGGTGACGAAGCTCTATGAAGAAGCGGGAGCTTGATCACGTGCTGCGGGCTGCCGGCCGAATAACTGGCGAGAAGCAATTCATAATAATCGGCAGCCAGGCTCTTCACGGGAAGTACCCGGATCTTGCGGACGACATCGTCAAGTCTGCGGAGGTGGACTTGCTCGCTGCAAAGAGCCCCAAGCGAACCGAGTGGCTGAATGCGATCGGCGTTTACTCGCAATTTCACGAGACTTTTGGTTACTACGCTGACCCGGTTGACGAGAAGACCGCGACACTTCCCAAAGGCTGGAAGGGGCGATTGGTGCATCTGCCTCCGGGGAACACAGAAGGGGTCAAGGGACTGTGTTTGGAGCCCCATGACCTAGCAATCGCAAAGTACGTCGCTTTCCGTGACAAGGATCTTGTCTTTACCCGAGAACTCGCTCGCCGTGGGATCGTTTCCGAGGAGCGATTACTTACGTTGCTGGACCAGACCCAAATTGAGGAGCACCTGCGCAGTCGAATCCGCAACCAGATCACCCGCGACTTTCACGCCGAGCGAGGTATCGAGGAGCCTGCAGCTGAGAAGCAACCGCCGACGGCTAGCGCGGTTGAGGACCTGGAGGCTATCAAGGCACGTGGACGGGCGGAGTGGTTGAAGCTGCGACGACAGGTTGGCGTGACATTTCCGACTTCCAATCCAACTTGGGCGCGTGATTCGTCGAAGCGCAGCGAGTTAGAGCCTGACTCCGGCAAGGGACTGGATGACGACACGTCCGAGTAGTAACTCCTTCGGCGCGTCGACGTTAGACCGCCGCATCGCCGTGGCTCCCATGATGGACTGGACCGACCGGCACTGCCGCTATTTCCTGCGCGGTTTCTCGCCGGACGTGCTGCTCTACACCGAGATGGTCACGGCGGCGGCGATCCTGCACGGCGATCGTGCGCGGCTGCTGGCCTTCGATCCCGAGGAGCATCCGGTCGCGCTGCAACTCGGCGGCAGCGAGCCGCGCGAGCTGGCGGCGGCGGCGCGCGCCGGCGAGGAGGCGGGCTACGACGAGATCAACCTCAACTGCGGCTGTCCGAGCGAGCGCGTGGCGAGCGGCGCCTTCGGCGCCTGCCTGATGCACGAGCCCGCGCTGGTGGCCGAATGCGTGGCCGCGATGGTTGCCGCGGTGCGCGTGCCGGTGACGGTGAAGATGCGCATCGGCGTGGTCAGCGCGGGGGCCGGCGACCTGCAGGAAGCGGTCGCGGGCTTCAGCGAGTGCGACGCCGAGAGCTTGTGGGGGTTCGTCGGGAGCGTGCGCGATGCCGGCTGTCAGGCCGCGGTCGTGCATGCCCGCAAGGCGGTGTTGGGCGAGCTGTCGCCGAAGGAAAACCGCGAGGTCCCGCCGCTGCGCTTCGACGTCGTGCGGCGCCTCAAGGTCGACTTTCCGGCTCTGCCGGTCGTGGTCAACGGAGGCCTGCGCCTGCCGGGAATGGTGCTCGACGCGCTCGCCTGGTGCGACGGCGTCATGCTCGGACGCGAGGCTTATCACCGCCCCTATCTGCTCGCGGAGTTGCATTGCGCGCTCAATTCCGGGGCCGGCGAGATGCCCACGCGCGAAGCGCACCTCGCCCGCATGGAACGCTATGTCGCGCGCGAGCTCGCCCGCGGCGAGCCCCTCGCCGCGATCACGCGCCACATGCTCGGCCTCTACAGCGGGGAGCCGGGAGCCCGCGACTTCCGACGCACGTTGAGCGAGGGCGCGCGGGTGCTTGGGGCCGGGGTGGAGCTGCTGCGACAGGCGATTCCCGCGGCGCCGCGCGTTTAAGCCCGTCGGTAGCCTCCCCAGAGCGCTCGCGTATAATCGCGAGGCAACTCATGGGCAAGGACATCGAACTCGCGATACTGTTCGCCGACGTCGTCGGATCGACCCGGCTGTACGACACCATGGGCGATCTGCGGGCCCGCGACATGGTGGCGATCTGCATCGACGTGATGCGCGGCGCCACCGAGCAGCGCCAGGGCACGGTCATCAAGACCATGGGCGACGAGGTGATGGCCACCTTTCCGACCGCCGACGCGGCGCTGAACGCCGCCGCACAGATGCAGCAGCAGATCTCGACGCACGCGCAGCTCAATGTCGACGGCCAGCCGGTCGCCATCCGCATCGGCTGCCATTACGGTCCGGTGATGCTCGAGAACCGCGACGTGTTCGGCGCCGCCGTGCATACCGCCAACCGCATGACCAGTCAGGCCAAGGCCGGACAGATCGTGACTACGGCCGCTACCGTCGAGAAGCTGTCGCCCGAGTGGCGCGCCTCCTGCCGCCAGATCGACGTCGCGACACTCAAGGGCCAGGGAAGCGAGGTCGCCCTCTACGAGGTGCTGTGGCAGACCGAGGACGTGACCAGCATGGTGCCGGGGATCGCGACCGAGCCGCGCTCCGGACATCACCTGCGCCTGCGCCTGCAGTGGCAGGATCGCGAGCTGCTGGTCGACGAGCGCCATTCGAGCGTCACCATCGGCCGGGCCGAGGACAACGACATGGTGGTGAAGGGCAACCTCATCTCGCGCCTGCACGCCCGCATCGAGATCAGCCGCAACAAGTTCGTGTTGATCGATCAGAGCACCAATGGAACCTTCGTGCAGAGCGCCGACGGCGAGGAATCGTTCGTGCGCCGCGACAGCCTGCAGATCAAGGGCCAGGGCATGATCGGCCTCGGGCGCTTGCCCGAGCGGGGCTCGCCGCAGACGATCGGCTACGCCTGCGAAGAGGCCTGAGGGCGCCGCGTGCGCCTTAAGGGAGGCGCCGTTCGATCGAGTCGAGCTCCGCGAGCAGCGCCGCCGGGAGGCGGCTGCCGTACCTGCCCAGGTACTCGCGCATCTCGGCGACTTCCTTGCGCCACAGCGCCGCATCGACCGTGAGCAGGCCCGCGAGCCGATCCGCGCTCACGTCGAGCCCGCGCAACTCGAGATCCGCCGTCCGCGGCAGGCAGCCGATGGCCGCTTCGGTGGCGCCGGCGCGGCCGGCGCAGCGATCGAGCATCCAGGCCAGCACCCGCAGGTTCTCGCCGTAACCGGGCCAGAGGAGCTGGCCCTGCGCGTCGCGGCGGAACCAGTTGACATGATAGATGCGCGGCGGCCGCGCGAGCCGGGCGCCGATGTCGAGCCAGTGCCGCCAGTAGTCGCCGAAGTTGTAACCGCAGAACGGCTGCATCGCCATCGGGTCGCGCCGCGTGACGCCTACCTGACCGACGGCCGCGGCGGTGGTCTCGGAGGCGAGCGAGGCGCCGACCAGGACGCCGTGGCGCCAGTCGCGCGCTTCGTAGACGAGTGGCGCGACCTCGCGGCGGCGGCCGCCGAACACCAGCGCCGTGATCGGCACCCCGGCGGGATCCTCGGCGTGCGGCGAGTAGCTGGGATTGCGCCGGGCCGATGCCGTGAAGCGCGAGTTGGGGTGTGCCGCTGGCCCCTTGGCCGGGTCGTAGGGCCGTCCCTGCCAGTCGATCACGGGTCTCCCGGTCGACAGGCCCTCCCACCAGGGCTGGTTGTCGGCGGTGAGGGCGACGTTGGTGAAGAGCGTGTCGCGGCGGATCATCTCGTAGGCATTGCGGTTGGTTTCGGGATTGGTGCCCGGCACCACCCCGAAATAGCCGGCCTCCGGGTTGATGGCCCACAGCCGTCCGTCCGCGCCGGGGTGGAGCCACGCGATGTCATCGCCCACGGTGTACGCGCGCCAGCCCGGGAGCGAGGCCGGAGGGATCAGCATGGCGAGATTGGTCTTGCCGCACGCGGAGGGAAAGGCGCAGGCGAGATAGTGTGTCTCGCCGCGCGGGCTCTCGAGGCCGACGATCAGCATGTGCTCGGCGAGCCAGCCCTCCTCGCGCGCCTGCCAGCTCGCGATGCGCAGTGCATGGCATTTCTTTCCGAGCAGCGCGTTGCCGCCGTAGCCGGAGCCGAAGCTCTCGATCGCGTGCTCCTCGGGAAAGTGCATGATGAAGCGCCGCTCGGGATCGAGCTCGCCGATGGAGTGCAGCCCGCGCACGAAGGCGCCGTCGTGCGCGATGCGCTCGAGCGCGGCGCGGCCGGCGCGAGTCATGATCAGCATGTTGAGCACGACATAGGGGCTGTCGGTGATCTCGACGCCGCAGCGCGCCAGCGGCGAGTCGAGCGGCCCCATGCAGTAGGGGATGACGTAAAGCGTGCGCTCGCGCATGCAGCCGCGGAACAGCTCGCGCATCTTGGCGTGCGCCTGCTGCGGCTCAATCCAGTGATTGTTCGGGCCGGCATCCTCCTGCGAGCGCGTGCAGATGTAGGTGAGATGCTCGACCCGCGCGACATCGTTCGGCGCCGAGCGGTACAGGTGACAGCCGGGGAAGCGTTCTGCGTCGAGCGCCTTGAGCTCGCCGCGTTGCAGGAGCTGCGCGGTCAGCTCCCGGGCCTCGGCATCGCTCCCCTGGCACCAGTGAATCGCGCGCGGCTGCGTCAGCTCGCGCACCGAGTTCACCCAATCGGCCACGGCGCGGCTCAACTGGGGCAGCGGAGTCAGTTGTCGTGCGGCAGTAGCCACTCCGTAGCTCCCCTTTTATTAGTCATGCTGCAGAAACCAGCAAGTGTATCCCGGGCCGCCCCCAGACCCTGATACAGTAACGATGCAGCCGCCATTCTCGTCCATCGGCGCAGCGCGCACCAGTTTGCAGGAAATTCAGATAGATATGCCTCTCGACACGCCCAGGGCTCAGGCGCGAGGATCGTAGCCGGGGCGCCGAGAGCGCGAACCCACCGGCCCAGGACATGTTGGATCTCGAGGAGATTTTCGGCCACGGCGGACCGCTCGAGCGGGCGCTGCCGGACTTCAGGGTGCGCCGCGGCCAGCTGCTCATGGCGCAGCGCGTCGCCGACGCGCTCGCCGCGCGCGAATCGCTGGTGGTGGAAGCCGGAACCGGCACCGGCAAGACCTTCGCCTACCTCGTGCCGGCGCTGCTGTGCGGCGCGCGCGTCCTGATCTCGACCGGCACCCGGACGCTTCAGGACCAGCTCTTCTCGAAGGATCTGCCGCTCGTGGCCGCAGCTCTCGGCCGGCCGGCGCGCGTGGCGCTTCTCAAGGGGCGCGCGAACTATCTGTGCCGTTACCGTGTGGCGCGCGCCGAGGAGAGCGACGGGCAGCTCCCGCTCATCGGGCCGGCGTCAGCGCCGCCGCGCGCCGGGCGCGCCATGCTCGCGCGCATCAGGCGCTGGGCGCGCACGACGCGACGCGGCGACCTGGCGGAAGTGCGCGGCCTGTCGGACTCCCATCCGGTCTGGGCGCAGGTCACCTCGACCCGCGAGAGTTGCCTCGGGATGCGGTGCCCCGAGATCTCGCGCTGCCACGTGGCGCTCGCGCGCCGCGAGGCGTTCGATGCCGACATCGTCATCGTCAATCACCACCTGCTGCTCGCGGACCTGGCGCTGAAGGAAGACGGCTTCGGCGACCTGCTGGGATCGGCGGACGCGGTCATTCTGGATGAGGCTCACCAGATTCCCGATCTCGCCACGCAGTTCTTCGGCGCTCACGTGAGCAGCCGTCAGCTGGAATTGCTCCTCAGGGATCTCGCCCTCGAGCTCTCGAAGCACGCGCAGCTCGCGGGCGCGGCGGCGGTCGAGGCCGCCACGGTGCAGCAGGCGCTCGAGTCGCTGCGCGCCGCTGACGAAGCCCTGCGCGACCTGCGCAGCGCTTGCGGCGGCGCCCCGGGAAGGCGGCCGTGGACTCCCGACGGCTCGGTCGCGAGCCGCGCCGTGCACGCTCTGATCGGGTCTCTGGACGAGCTGCCGGGGGCCCTGGCTGGCGCCGGTGCCGAGGAGCACGGGGCGCTCGCGCTCCTCGGCGGGCGCGCCGCGGAGCTCGCCGCGAGTCTCGCGCGGATCGCGGCGGTTGACGAGCTCGAAGGGGCGCGCACGCTCGAGGTGACGGCGCGCGGCTTGACGCTGAGCCTCATGCCGTTCGACATCTCGGAGCGATTCCGCGCGCTGATCGAGGCGCCCCGCGCGGCGTGGATCTTCACCTCCGCGACGCTCTCGCTCGGCGAGGAGTTCGGACATTTCACCGGCCGTCTCGGACTCGCCGAGACGGCGACGCTCAGGATCGAGAGTCCGTTCGATCACGAGCGCCAGAGCCTGCTGTACCTCCCCGCGGGACTCCCCGAGCCGGCGTGCGCCGGTTACGTGGGGGCGGTGATCGACACCGCGCTGCCGCTGATCGCCGCCTCCGGTGGCGGGGCGTTCGTGCTCTTCACCAGTCATCGCGCGCTCGGCGAGGGCGCGGCGCTCCTGCGCTCGCGCTGGGCGGATGCGGCTCCCTACCGGGTGTTCGTGCAGGGGGAAGCGCCGCGCGAGCGGCTGCTCGAGGAGTTCCGCGCCGACGGCAACGGCGTGCTGCTCGGCACGGCGAGCTTCTGGGAAGGGGTGGACGTGAAGGGCGAGGCGCTGCGACTGGTCATCATAGAGAAGCTGCCCTTCGCATCGCCCGAGGATCCGCTGGTGCGCGCGCGCATCGAGCATCTGACCGCGAGCGGCGGCAACGCGTTTCGCGATTATCAGCTTCCGGAAGCGGCGCTGGCGCTGAAGCAGGGGGCGGGGCGGCTGATCCGCAGCGAGGAGGACTACGGCGTGGTGGTCGTGTGCGACCCGCGCCTCGTCGGCCGCGCTTACGGCCGGGTGTTTCTCGAGGCGCTGCCGGCCATGAGCGTGACGCAGGATGCGGGCGAGGCGCTGCGCTTCCTGCGCCGACACGCACGACGCGCACCTGGGGGTGCGCGCGCCGCCGTTGCGCCGTGAGAATTCTCGCGCTCGATACCGCCACGGAGAACTGCTCGGCGGCGCTCCTTATCGATGGGCGGCTGAGCTCGCGCGAAGCGCTTCTCGAGCGTGACCACGCCGCACGGATCCTGCCCATGGTCGATGAGCTGCTGAAGGAGGCCGGCATCGCTCTCACGGAGCTCGGCGCGATCGCCTTCGGGCGCGGCCCGGGCGCTTTCACCGGTGTGCGGCTCGCCGCGAGCGTCGCGCAGGGACTGGCCTTCGGCGCCGGCGTGCCCGTGGTTCCGGTCTCTGACCTGCGTGCGCTCGCCCAGCGGGTGATGGATCTCGATCCGGCCGCAACGCGCGTGCTCGCGTGCAGCGATGCGCGCATGCGCGAGGTGTACTGGGGTTGTTTCGAGCGCTCGCCCTCGGGGATCGCCGCCGCGCTCGCCGACGAGCGGGTCGGAAAGCCGACCGCGGTAGCGCTTCCGGAGCGCTGGCACGGCGGAGCCCCGCCGCACGCGGCGGGCTCGGGCTTCGCGGCGTACCCGGAGCTGCGGTCCGCCCTCGGAGGACATCTGGATAAGGTCCATGAGGGGCTGCTCCCCCGGGCGAATGAAATTGCGGTTGTGGCCGCGGCCGAAGTCGCGCAGGGGCGGACTTTCCCTGCCGAGGAGGCCGTTCCGGTATACCTGCGGGACGACGTGACACACGGCAGCAGGAACAGTCATTAAACTGACATGCCGCTTCAGGCACTGTCATGAATCTGCAATACGGAACCTCTGTAATACACCCGCGCCTCAGCCGGCTTCCATGCCTACCATGCCCGCGAAACAGGTACTGATCGTCGAGGACGAGCGGCCGATCCGCGAGATGATTGCATTCGGCTTGAGGCGCGCCGGCTTCGAGGTGCGGGAGGCGGAGGACTGCCGGGCCGCGCGGGCCGCCCTTGCCGACTCCCGCCCCGACCTGATCCTGGTGGACTGGATGCTCCCGGACATGAGCGGGCTCGAGCTGACGCGCGCCCTCAAGCGCGATCGCGAGACGCGGGAGCTGCCGGTCATCATCCTCACGGCGCGCGCCGAGGAGGGGGACAAGGTGGCCGGGCTCGAGGGCGGTGCGGATGACTACGTCACCAAGCCCTTCTCCCCGAGGGAGCTGCTGGCGCGCATCAATGCGGTGCTCCGCCGCAGCGGTCCCAACGGCGTCGACGAGCTGATCGAGTTCGAGGGTCTGGCGCTCGACCAGGGGAGCCATCGAGTGATGGTCGGCGAGCAGACGGTCGCGCTCGGGCCCACCGAATACCGCATGCTCGAATTCTTCATGACGCACCCCGAGCGCGTCTATACCCGCGATCAGCTGCTCGATCGCATCTGGGGCGGGAACGTGTACGTCGAGGAGCGCACGATCGACGTGCACATCCGCCGCCTGCGCAAGGCGCTCGAGGATTTCGGGTACGATCGCTTCGTGCAGACGGTTCGCGGCTCGGGGTATCGCTTCTCCGCGCGCACGGAGTAGGCACCATGCAACCGGCGACGCAGGCGTGGGGGTTCGCGGCGGTGCGGCTGCTCGGCACCGTGGTGATCGGCTGCGGCGTCGGGTGGCTCTTCGGCAACCCCTGGGTCGGACTGGCGGGGGCGCTCGCGCTGCATCTCGTGTGGGTGCTCATGTACCTTTTTCGACTCGAGTGGTGGCTGCGCCACCGCAGCTACGCCGATCCGCCCGACCCCGGCGGCGTGGGGGGCGAGATCATTGCTCAGGTCGTGCGGCTGCATCGCCGCAAGCGCTTCCACAAGCAGCGTTTCGTGCAGCTCATGCGCCAGCTGCAGCGCTCGACCGCGGCGCTCCCGAACGGCGTCGTCATCCTCAACGCGCAACGCGAGATCGTATGGTTCAACCGCATGGCGGCGCGGCTGCTGAATCTGCGGCGCACCGGCGACCTCGGCATGAGGATCGAGAACCTGCTGCGGGAGCCCGAGTTCGCGCGCTACCTGGCACGGAAGGACCTCTCCAACCCGGTGGTGATCCGGCAGACGACCCCCGCGGACTCGTACCTGTCGCTGCAGGTGGTCCCTTACGGAGACGGGCAGCTGCTGCTGTTGGTAAGCGACGTGTCGCGCCAGATGCGGCTCGAGGCGGTGCGGCGCGACTTCGTCGCCAACGCCTCGCACGAGCTGCGCTCCCCGCTCACCGTGATCTCGGGCTATCTCGAGACTCTCAGCCACGATCCCGCGCTCGACTCGGATCTCCAGGGGCCGGTCGCGGAGATGCGCCGCCAGGCCGAGCGCATGACGGGCATCATCCGGGACCTCCTCGAGCTCTCGCGGCTCGAGGAGACCGGAGAGGCGCTCGGCGGGGAGCCGATCGACGTGGCGGCTTTGCTCGCGCTGCTGCGCAAGGACACCGTGGCCCGGCCGGTGCACCCGCGCGATATCCGGGTGCAGGTCGAGTCCGACGCGCAGCTGATCGGCGACGAGCCGGAGATCCACTCGGCATTCTCGAACCTCGTCGACAACGCCGCGAAGTGCACCCCGGCCGAGGGCTCGCTCGAGATGCGCTGGTGGGTGGACGACGACGGCGGCCACTTTGCCGTCAGCGACACCGGTATGGGCATTCCGGCCGAGCACATTCCCCGGCTCACCGAGCGCTTCTATCGCGTCGACGCCGGGCGCTCGCGCTCCACCGGCGGCTCGGGCCTCGGCCTGGCGATTGTCAGGCACGTGCTGCAGCGCCACGGCGCGACGCTCGAGGTCCAGAGCACGCTCGGCAGCGGCAGCACCTTCACGTGCCACTTCCCGCCCGGACGCATTCGGGCCTTCCGCCGTCCAGTAACTACTGTGTCAGCTTAGATATTATTCATAACTCCATAATTCGTAAGAAATACTTAGCCCGGGTGTCACGGAAGCGAAACACCGCCCGCGGACCCTGGAGGCGCTCAGTGGCAAAGCAGGAGCTCCAGGGGCGTATGGCGGGCAGCAAATCCACGCGCGCGGGCAGGACGAGTGCCCGCACGCTCTTTCTTTCGGACGTCCACCTGGGGTTTCGGCACGCGCGGGTGCGTGAGCTCAACGAATTTCTGCACGGGGTCGACGCCGAGCGTATCGTGCTGGTCGGCGACATCGTGGATGCCTCGAGCCTTGCGCGGCGCGCCTTCTGGACCGCCGAGCACACGGAGGTGGTGCGGACGCTCCTCGCGAGGCAGCGCGCCGGGAGTCGACTCATCTATATACCGGGCAACCACGATGCAAGCCTTGCCGTGCTCGCCCAAATGCTGCAGGGTCAGTTCGAGGTGCACCGCGAGTGGGTGCACCGGACCGCCCGGGGCGAGCGGCTGCTGGTTCTCCATGGCGACCAGTTCGACGGCGCCTTGCCAAGCCCCGGCTGGCTGACGCGCCTCGGTGATGCGTTGCATGGTGCGAACGTGATGATGAGCCACCGCGTCAACAATCTGCGCCGTGTCTTCGGCAGGCCGTACTGGCCGATCGCGGAGCGCGTCAAGCTCAGCATCGGGGCGAGCCTGCGCTACATCGAGCAGTTCGAGCGGCTCGCCGCGCATCACGCGCGTACGCAGGGCTACGACGGCGTGGTCTGCGGCCACATCCATCGGGCCAACCTCTGCCATATCGAGGGCACGCTCTACGGCAACACCGGCGATTGGGTGGAATCCTGCACCGCTCTCGCCGAGAGCGAGTGCGGGGAGCTGTCGCTCCTGCGCTGGCCCGAGACTGCGCACGCACGGCTGCGCCCCGCGGCTCCCGTGGTGGCCGACGCCGCGTGAGGATCGCGCTCGCAAGCGATGCCTGGGCGCCGCAGACCAACGGCGTCGTGACGACACTCAAGTGCACGGCCGAAACCCTGACCTCGCTCGGCCACGTGGTGCGCATCATCTCCCCTCAGGGCCTTAGCTGCTTCGCCTGCCCGAGCTATCCGGAGATCCGCCTGGCGCTCTGGCCGGGCCCGTACGTCGCGCGCGAGCTCAAGGCCTTCCGCCCGCACGCAATCCATATCGCCACCGAGGGTCCGCTCGGGCTGGCCGTGCGCCGCTACTGCCGGGCGCGGCGCGTGCCCTTCACCACCTCATACCACACGCGCTATCCGGAGTACGTGCGGGCGCGCTGGCCGATCCCGCTCTCTGCGAGCTACGCGTGGCTCCGGCGCTTCCACGGCGCCGCGACCCGCACCTTCGTCAGCAGCGCCACCCTCGAGGCGCAGCTGCGCGGGCGCGGCTTCGAGCACCTGCACCGCTGGCAGCGCGGAGTCAATCTGCGCACCTTCCGGCCGCTGCCGCCGCACCCGGAGCTCTCCCGGCTGCCGCGGCCGCTGATGGCCTGCGTCGGGCGGCTCGCCATCGAGAAGAATCTCGAGGCGTTTCTCGGCCTGGACCTGCCCGGCACCAAGGTGATGATCGGCGATGGGCCCGAGCGGCAGACGCTCGAGGCGCGCTACCCGGGCGCGGTGTTCACCGGGTACCGCTTCGGCGAGGAGCTCGTGCACTGCCTGTCGGCGGCGGATGTGCTGGTGTTCCCGAGCCGCACGGATACCTTCGGTCTCGCCATGATCGAGGCGAACGCCTGCGGTGTGCCGGTCGCGGCTTTCCCGGTGCCGGGACCGCTCGATGTCATCGAGCAGGATGTGACGGGCGTCCTGCACGATGACCTCGCCGAGGCGATACGCTCGGCACTGCGGCTCGATCGGCGCACTTGCGCCGCGCGCGCCGCGCGCTTCAGCTGGCACGCCGCGTGCGCGCAATTCCTGGCCGGGCTCGCACCCATCCCGCTGGCCCTGCGCGCGACACTGGCCGCCAGCCGCAGTTCCGTTATCATTGCGCGTATCACCGCGCGCCGGCAGACGAGCGGAGACGCCAACTGATGGAAACCGCCGACCTCAGCCACCACATCTCGCGTCGCTTCAACGAGGATCTCGAGCGGGTGCGCAGCAAGGTCCTCGGCATGGGCGGTTTCGTCGAGCAGCAGCTGCGCAAGGCCATCACCGCCCTCGTCGAGGGCGACAGCTCGCTCGGGGAGGCCGTGGCGCTCGATGACCACCAGGTGAACAACATGGAGATCGCCATCGACGAGGAATGCAGCCGCATCCTCGCGACGCGCGCCCCGGCTGCCGGCGATCTGCGCCTCATCGTGGCGATCATCAAGACCATCACCGACCTCGAGCGCATCGGGGACGAGGGCGAGAAGATCGGCTACATCGCGTCCAGGCTCGCGACCATGGAACGCCCCGCCGATAAGTACCGGGAGATCAAGCATCTCGGCCGTGTGGTGTCGGAGATGGTGCACGATGCGCTCGATGCCTTCGCGCGCCTGGACGTGGACTCGGCGCTGCGCGTGGCGCGGCAGGACCGCGTGGTGGACGAGGAGTACGAGGCCATCCAGCGCCAGAGCATCACCTTCATGATGGAGGATCCGCGCACCATCCGTCGCGCGCTCGACGTCATGTGGGTGGTGCGCGCCCTCGAGCGCATCGGCGATCACGCCAAGAACATCAGCGAGTACGTCATCTACATGGTGCACGGCAAGGACATCCGCCACACCTCGCTCGACGACGTGGAGCGCGAGCTGCGCGAGGGCCAGCGCGCGGCCGGCGCCGCCGCCGCACCCTCGGCTTAGAGCGCGACGGGAGACTTCCGCTTCGCGTGCGAGCCGACCGCCGTCTCGTCAATTTCTCGGGCTTCGTCGCGTGCGCGGCGCTCGTCGCGTACGCGCTCTACACACAGTTCTACCAGGGCCTCGAGCCCTGCCCGCTGTGCATCTTCCAGCGCATCGGGGTGGCGCTCCTCGGGCTTGTGTTTCTCGCCGCCGCCATTCACAACCCGCGCGGCCGCGGCGGCACTGTCTACGCGTGCCTGCTGGGAGCTGCGGCGCTTGCGACGCTCGGTGTGGCCGCCCGGCACGCGTATGTTCAGAGCCTGCCACCCGGGTCGCTCCCTTCCTGCGGCGCGCCGCTCGGATCGCTCCTGAAGTTCATGCCGCTCTGGCAGGTGATCCGCAAGGTGCTCACCGGCAGCGGTGAGTGTGGCGAGGTGAGCTGGCGCTTCCTCGGGCTCGCGATGCCCGCCTGGGTGCTGATCTGGGCTCTGATCCTCGGTGTCTGCGGCGTCGCGGCGAATCTCAGGCGAGGAGCGAGCGCAGCACGTTGACGTACATGCGGTGCAGGGCATCGATGTCCGACACCCGCACGCACTCGTTGACCTTGTGGATCGAAGCATTCACCGCGCCGAGCTCCACGACCTGCGCCCCGAGGGGCGCGATGAAGCGCCCGTCGGAAGTGCCGCCGCCGGTCGAGAGCCTCGGGCGCGTCCCGGTCACCTGCGCCACCGCTTCGGCGACCGCGTCCGAGAGCCGCCCCGGAGCGGTATGGAACGGTTCCCCCGACACGAACCACTCGAGCGTGTAGCGCACGCCGTGGCGGCGCAGGATCTCCTCGACGGTCGCCTCGAGCTTCTCGAGCGTCTGCGCCGGCGAGTAGCGCAGGTTGAAACGCGCCTTGAGCTCGCCGGGAATGACGTTCGGTGCGCCGGTGCCCGCGCTCAGATTCGAGATCTGGAAGGTGGTCGGCTGAAAGTGCTCGCTGCCCCGGTCCCACTCGCGGCGGGTGAGCTCGGCGAGCGCCGGCGCGAACGCATGCACGGGATTCTCGGCCAGCTGCGGGTAAGCGACGTGCCCCTGCACCCCGTGCACGGTGAGCCGGCCGCTGAGAGAGCCGCGGCGACCGACCTTGATGGTGTCGCCGACCGAGGCTTCGCTCGAGGGCTCGCCCACCACGCACCAGTCGAGCCGCTCGCCCCGCGCCCGGAGCACCTCCGCCACGCGCTTCGTCCCATCGACCGACGGGCCTTCCTCGTCGCTGGTGATGAGGAACGCGATCGAACCGGAATGGCGCGGGTGCGCCGCCACGAACTCCTCGGTGGCGGTGATCATGGCGGCAAGTCCGCTCTTCATGTCGGCGGCGCCGCGGCCGTAGAGCAGCCCGTCGCGGATCTCCGGGGCAAACGGGTCGCTGCGCCACTCCTCGAGCGGACCCGTGGGCACGACGTCGGTGTGCCCGGCGAAACACAATACCGGAGCCTTGACTCCGCGACGCGCCCAGAAGTTCTCGACGTTGCCGAAACTCAGCCGCTCGACGGCAAAACCGGCCGCAGCGAGCCGCTCCATCAGGATCGGCTGGCAGCCTTCATCGGCGGGGGTGACCGAGCGGCGGGCGATCAGAGCCTTAGTTAATTCAAGGGCTTGTGACACTGACTCGAGGTAACCTGGCGGCTTCGGCGCGCGCGTCGATGCGAAG
>Ga0209350_1000086_pt1 | contig 58934 bp, 58 predicted proteins | sample GraSoi013_2_20cm_2_FD_185822 | JGI IMG/M metagenome (GOLD analysis project Ga0209350, IMG submission 185822) | Grasslands soil microbial communities from the Angelo Coastal Reserve, California, USA - Sample 09_27_2013_2_20cm (SPAdes) (version 2) | ecosystem: Environmental > Terrestrial > Soil >...
CGACGAAGCACGCTCCATGCCAGGGGTCTCGCAGTTTCGTCGTCAACCTTCCGACTCGATCCGGGGAGCGAGGAGGAACTTGACGTCTCCCTTCCCGCCTGCGATCTTGAACTCGATCTTCACCGGGTAGTCGGATCCAAGGTACAAGGTCACCGTCGGCGCGGAGCTGATCGCCTTCACCATGTTCGAGAAGTAGTCGAGCGGGAAGAGCGAGCGGACCGCCTCCTTCGCCTGCAGCTCCTCGAGGAGGTCCTTCGGGACCATGTGCGTGACGTTGTCGGTGTCCCCCTCCGACACGATCTCGAAGCCTTCGGGGGAGGCCTTCAGGGCGATGTGGTCGCTGATGCTCTCCGACGCCCGGATCGCCTGCCTCAGCTCCTCCGTCCGGACGACGAGTTTCGCGGGCAGGTTCAGGCTCGGGACCTTCGGATCGCTCATCCCGGCGGTATCGACGAGGGCCATCCGGCGCGTCGTGTTCCCGACGTGGACGACGAGGCGGTTCTTGTCCTCGTCATGGCTGAGGGAGATCGTCTCCCCTCCCTTCGCGAGGCGCAGGATCTCCTTCATCTTGTCCATGTCCACCCCGAGCTCGCCTTCGTCGGCCTTGTAGGCCTCGAACGAACCGCGGTCCAGCGTGAGGTCGACCATCGCGACGTGGGCCGGATCGACCGCCTTGACGGTGATCGAATCCTTGCCGACGTTGAACTTCGCCTCGTCGACGAGGGTCGAGACGACGTCGACGACCTCCTTGAGGACATCCGCCTTGACCTTCCCCTCGAACAATCCTCGCTCCCCCGGAATTCCCTCGGAAATCCGGTCACCTGTTATAAAGGTTCCCGGGGTTGGTCGTCGGACTCAGTATTCCCGCCACGTGTGTTGACACTTGACGCATCGATAGATGCGCGTCGTCGGTTCGTCCGCGGCCCGGGTCTGCCGCATCACCCAGAAGGCCTCGTAGTGTCCGCACTTCGGGCATTCGACGCGCGTCTTCGGCAGCGTCTCCGTGATCTCATCGAGGACCAGGGTCTCGCTCGGCTTCTCCTTCCCCGGCCGCGCGACCTTCGCAATCGCCGTGTCTTTGCCGGAGACGGACCGCTCATACCCGCAGGAATTGCAGTGCAGCTTCCCATTCGCGGGGAACATGAGGGAGCTGCACTTCGGACAGAACATGGGGGAGACAGGAAGAAAGAGGGGCGTGCGATAAAAAGGTTCCTGGGAATTCATAGCTTGGCGTGGTCGTAGTTGCGCAGGGCCCGCTCGACGAACTTCTGGATCGCGCGCTCCTCGGCCTGGCTGCGGACGTGGGTCGGCCGGGCCGGCGGCTCGGGCCGCGCCTCGTCCTCGTCCTCCCGCTCCGCCCGGGCATGGGAAGGCCGCCGATGCTCGCGCGGTTCGCGAGGTTCCTCCTCGCGGCCATGGGAGATCCGATGGGTGCGGGTCGCGACGAATTCGTCGCCGTCGTCGTCTTCGTCGTCATCGGGGCGTCGTCGGCTCCGACCCGAGCGGCGCTCACGGTACTCGTCCGTGTCGGCGGAGAGCTTCCGGTATGACTCGAAATGGACGCCCCGATCGCGTCGTCGATGGCGGCCCTCCACGGCGATCGCGGGACGGCCGCGGGCCCTCGCCCGATGGGGCCGATGGGACCGGTGGATTTCCTCGTCCTCTTCGTAGGCCTCTTCCTCGTCGTCCACATAGGGGCGGGCCCCGATGACCGGCTGGACCAGGTTCACTCCGACCGAGGAACCGGACCCGGTTCGATAGGAGAGCTCGCGGCGGGTTTGCTCCCCGATGAGGCCGCCGATGTACGCGAAGATCACGACCATCAGGTAGCCGTTCGTCCCCATGCCGAACGTGGTCGCCAGGCCCTGCACGAACCCCTGCAGGTAGGAGATCATGAACTGCTTGTACGGGATCAGGAAGGGCAGGATGCTCGCCGCGGCGTCGCCGACCGCCATCGGCAGCTGGGCGACGAAGTCGGCCGGGTGGGACGCGAAGTTGTGCGCGTACGTGATGTTCGCGATGTAGATCGCGAACACCGGCATGAGGGCGGCGATGACCGCCTTGATTGGCGAACCCGCGCGGCGGCCTCCGACGTAGCCGGCGATCATCGGGCCGGCCGGCGGGATCCACCAGAGCAGGAAGGAGAGGATCAGGATGATCCGCGAAGACGACCAGAACGAGAACGGGGCGCCGTCCCCGTGGAACCGTCCCGCCTCGCCGTCGACCTCGATCCGATAGACGCCGGGGTGATGGGGCTGTGGCCGCCGTCGGGGTTGGCCTCGCGACCGCCTCCTCGGCGGCTCGTCCTCCTCATATTTCGGGCGACGAGGCCAGAGGAGCCATCGAAGTAATCCCATGCCCATCCCAGCAAGGTCAAGTCGGACCTTTGTCTGACGTTAATCAAGGCCCCGAACCGTATTAATAGATTTGGTCACGGACGCGAATTGACAAACGCGCGCAACGTGGATCCGCCCCGCCGTGGATGGACCCAAGGCCTCTCCCTCCGGAGCGGCAAGGCTAAGACGCTCCATCTCCATGCTATGCTGTCCATGGTCCTCTACGCAAAGGACATCGTCGAGACCGACTTCCTGTCCCTGCCGCCGGACACCTCCGTCCTCGAGGCCGCGAAGGCGATGGCGACCCGGCACCAGGGCTTCGCGGTCGTCACGTCTCCGGACAAAGGGCCGGTGGGAATCGTGACGGAGTGGGATGTGCTCGCCAAGGTCGTCGCGGAAGCCCGCGATCCCGCCCGCGTGCGCCTCGGCGAGATCATGACGTCCACGCTCGTCGCCGTCGATCCGAACGAGGGGATCGATCGCGTCGCACGGCTCATGGCGGAGGACGGGACGCGTCGGGTCCTCGTCGTGAAGAACGCGAAGGTCCTCGGCGTCATCCGCGCACGGACGATCCTCGCCCGGATGCGAGACTACATCGACGCCGTCAGCGCGCAGATCGCGCGATCCCAGGTCCCGCTGTTCTAGGCGGACCCGGAGGCGCGGCGGTCCGCCGGGATCTGTCAGCGGGGTTTCGGCCGGTATCGGTTCGGATCATCGAAGAAATCGATCACGCGGACGCCGGCCTTCAGTTTCGCCGCATGCGGCACGCCCGCGGGGATGAAGTACTCCTCGCCGGGCCGGTAGGTTCGCGTCTTGTCTCCGATCGTCAGGGTCATCTCGCCCGCGACGACGAACCCCCATTGCGCTCCATGGGAGTGGCTCGGGACCTCGGAGTCTTTCTGCGCTTCGACGAAGATCAAGGAGGCGGTCGGCCCGCGGAGCAGCCACAAGGTGATGTCTCGGAACGGCGCGTCGGCCTCCGGAAGATTCCGGACGATGTTCGGGAAACCCGGCATGTCCCAACGCAAGGAGGACGCGTTCTTGAAGCTGACCCTGCCGCTCCTACACGGTCGGCGAGAAGGGCTAGCCTCCGTAGTGCCACTTGAGTTCGTCGAGGGGCATGAGCTTGCCCGGACCGCTCCCGACGTCGACGACCTCGGCCAAGGCAATCCGGTGGTCCCCCTTGTCGAGAATGTCGAGCACCTGGCAATCGATCCATCCGGCGCCGCCAGCCACGACTGGGAGGCCTGAAGGAGTGCGCTCCGTTTTCACCTTCGCGAACGAACCGTCCACGATGCTCTCGGCGACCCCCTTCATGCCGGTCGCGAGGAACGAGACCGCGAATCGCATCGATCGCCGGACGTTGGCCAAGGTGCGGCTGTCCTCGGATAACGCAAAGGCGACGAGCGCCGGTTTGAACGACGTCTGCATCAGCCATGTCCCGAACATCAGGTGGTCCTTCCCTTCGGGCGTCTTCGTTCCGACGACATACGCGCCGTACGGGATCATCTGGAGGACTTTCTTCTTCGCCTTCTTGTCCACAGTACCACCGCTCCGGGCGATTGCATCGGTGTCTAATGAAGGTCCACGATTCGAGCCGTTCCCTGGGACGTGGCACGGAGAGTCCCGCCTACTTCGCAAGGTCACTCTGGCCCTATCGCGGACGTCCTCGACTATTTGAGACTGCCTGTGGAGCCTGGTCAGACTCGCGCGTCAGTCTATCGATATCCGAACAGTCGATCGTATTCCCCATGCGAGAGAATCTCGAGAATCAAAACCAGAGTGCCAGCTCCCGGAGCGGACTGGACCGTGTAGACGCCGCGGTACGCGAGTGGTAATTCAAAGCGCCAAGCGTTCGTGAGAGGAGAAGGAAGGCGACTACGCGTCGCGAGTTGAGGTGGAATCCGATTCTTCGAAATTTGGTCCCCAGCGAAAACGTCCTGCTTCAGGCGCGTGATCCACCACTGAAGCTTTTTCCGCTGTTGGGGCTGAAGCTTCTCTTCGCTGGAACGCGCACGAGGTCCCATTCGGACCTGGCTCGCGGTGAACCGAGGCAGATCAGCGGGCCTCCCACGCCTCCACGACCTTCCAGAACTCGGGCTCGACGTTTAGCGTCCACATAACGCCTTTCGAGCCTTCGGCTACGCAGCCCAGACGCTTGTAGTGGTCAATGGCCTGCCTGAGCGCAGCATGCATCATCTTTCGCGGCAGCAGGCCCTTGATCCGGTTCAAGCTCAGCGGTTCGTCAAACTTCCGGAGCACGGACTCCACCATGTGCAACGTGCCCAGAGTCGGCCCCTTATGGTCCAGCTTCGGGGGCATGGCCGGCGGCCGCATCGGTGTTAGGTATGAATCCATATAGTATATGAACATATACCTAGGATTGCGAAAGCGCTACCCAGGCGGAATGGAAAAGAGGATCCCGCCTGCCGGATTTGAACCGGCGGCCTGATGATGGCAGCGGGCACCGCACACATGCGCATGCGGGAGCACTCTACAGTCACCCGCTCTGACCAGGCTGAGCTAAGGCGGGACGCGCGACGAACGGGTCCCGCAGTAAAAAGCTTGCGAGCCTTCCCAACCGGTCGAGCGCCGTCAACGTCTCAGGATAAATATCGGACGTCCGCTGCCGTCCCCGTGACGATTTCCCGCCGCATGCGGAACTGGCTCCTGAGCGACGATGCGGATCCGAGCCTTCGGTTTCGCGTCCTCCGCGAATTACTCGACCGGCCGTCGGACGATCCCGAGGTCCTCGCGGCGCAGAAGCAGATCGGTCAGGAAGGATGGGCGGCGAAGATCCTCCAGCTCCAGCACCCCGGAGGCCAATGGGACACCGCCGGCAACTCCGCGCGAGAGCTGTACCGCCCGAAATACGTCGCGACGAACTGGCGCCTCCTCGTCCTCTCCGATCTTGGAGTCCGGGGGACTCACCCGCGAATCGTGAAGGCCGTGAAGCTGTTCCTCCGTCGTTTTGGCGGTCCGTCGGGGGATCTGGGAGGTCGGAAGAGCGAGGTTTGTTTCACCGGCAACGCCGTCCGCATGCTCACGCGATTCGGATACCTCGACCATCCATCGGTGCAATCGTCGATCGATTGGCTCCTGCGACACCAGAAGTCCGACGGTGGCTGGCACTGCTTCCGCTCTCGAACGGGGACCTTGGACGGCTGGGAGGCCTTAGCGGGCTTCGCGGCGATCCCGGAGGCGAAGCGTTCGGCCGCGATGCATCGAGCCATCGAACGAGGGGCGGAGTTCTATCTCGAACGCGGCCTGCTTCGCGAAGGGCGAACGCCGTATGCACCGTGGATGCGATTGCATTACCCGGTCCACTACTACTACGATCTATTGGTCGGCGTCGACGTCCTCACGTCGCTAGGATACGGCGACGACCCTCGCATGCGTTTGCCCCTCGGCCGCCTGGCGGGAAAGCGGAACCGGGACGGGACATGGAATCTCGACGCCCTCCACCCGGACACGGAGGACCCGAACTACCAAATCCGGGGGCCCTTCTACCCGTTCGGCCTCGAAGTGCCCGGCCGCCCGAGTCGGTGGATCACGGCGACGGCCCTCATCGCCTTGCAACGAGCGGGCCGATGAGTCTCCGTGCGACGCATGCCTTTCCGTAAGAAATCATGCCGCGGGCCGGGCTCGAACCGGCGACTTCGAGATCTTCAGTCTCGCACTCTCCCAAACTGAGTTACCGCGGCTCGCGCGGCCCATCCGTCAACGAGAGAAATAGTTTTTGTGCGGGAGAGTCCGCGAAGCGGGTGGGCCGCGAGCAGAGGCTTATCCTTTCGCGGTCGTTCTCCCGAGAGATGAAAGACGCCGTGCCGCCGGCCGTGCAACGGGCGTTGCGGGCCAGGTTCCCCGAGGCATTGGACTCCGCGCGGAGACTCCTCCGCCAGCCCTCCGTGAGCGCGACCGGAGAAGGCGTCGCCGAGTGCGCCGAGATGGTCCGGCAGATGATGGCCGAGATCGGTTGCAAGACCCGGATGTGGAAGAAGGGCGGACATCCCCTCGTCATCGGCGAACTGGATGTCGGTGCTCCCGTCACCCTGATCGAATACGAGATGTACGACGTCCAGCCCGTCGGCGATCTGGACGCTTGGAAGGTCCCTCCCTTCGCGGCGGAGGTCCGCACCGTCCCCGGGGTCGGGAGGGCGGTCGTCGCGCGCGGTTCGACGAACTCGAAGGGCGCCCTCGCGAATCACCTGTTCACGTGGAAGACGATTCGCGACGTGGACGAGATGCCCGTGAATCTGAAGATCCTCGCGGAAGGCGAGGAGGAGATCAGCAGCGCGAACTTCATCGAGTACATCCGGACGCACCGTCGGGAGCTGCGAGCGCAGGGCGCGATTGCGAACGACTACTCGGAAGATCTGCGCGGCGTGCCGACCGTGTACCTCGGGGTCAAGGGATGTCTCTACCTGACGATCTGGTCCCGCGGCAACCGCACCGCGGGCGGACCGATGGAGGGCGAGATCCACAGCTCGGATGCGGTCTGGATCGCCTCGCCGGTCTGGCGGCTCCTCCAGGCCTTGGACACGCTCGTCGACGAAGATCAGAGGCCGGTCATCGACGGGATCTGGGACGAGGTCCGGCGGCCGGCGAAGGCCGAGGTCGCGATGGTCCGCCGGCTCGCGAAGAAGTTCGACCCGAAGACGTGGCTCCGGGAGGGGAAGGTCGCGAAGTTCAAGTACGATCTGCCGAAGGTCGACCTCCTCCTCCGGTATCTGTACGAGCCGACCGTCAACATCTGCGGCATCCACTCCGGGTACGTGGACCATGGCGGGACGAAGACGATCCTGCCGCACGAGGCGTATGCGAAGGTCGACATCCGGCTCGTGAAGGACATGACGGTCGGGGGCACCCTTCGGAAACTCCGGGCTCACTTCGCGAAACGCGGCTTCGGCGATTTGCGGATCGACGTCCACGGCCCTTACGGACCGGCGCGGACCGACCCGACCTCGTGGATCGCACGCGCCGCGATCGAGACCGTCGAGGCCCACGGAAAGGTGCCCGAGGTGTGGCCGTCGAGCGGGGGCACGATGCCCGCGTTCGCGTTCGACGAGTACCTGCACCTGCCCTGGGTGGCGACGGGATTGGGCCATGGCGCCCACGCGCATGCCCCGAACGAGTATGCGTCGATCGACGGCATGCGCCGGTTCATCGCGGCCGAAGCGACCCTCGTCTATACGGCCGCGAAACGCGGCAAGGCCGTCGCGAAATGACGTCCGCCGGGGCCAAAAAAGTCGGCCAAAATTCGCGTCGAAATTTGGCCCGCTCCACATGGAGAAATCGACTCATTCTCAAGCTCAGATTTTCAGCGCGACACATATAAATAGCGTCATCCAGGATGGACCGATGAAAATGTCCACGGAGGATTCTCCTCAGGTGATTTCATGCGAACGCTGATCCGCGACCTCCGGTCGGACGAGCGCGGCGTGGCATCGACCGTGGGCACGATCATGGCCCTCCTCGTCTTCCTCACGTTCCTCAGCGTCATCGTGAATCAATACGTCCCGATCTGGATGACGGACTCCGAAAGCTCCCACATGAACGCGGCCTTGGGCCAGTTTGGGGGGTTCAAGGGCGCGATTGACCTCCAGATGTTGGCGGCGCAGGCCGCCCAGGATGCGGGGACGTTCAACATCCCCGTGACGACCTCGACGGCCATCTCCCTCGGAGTCGATGGTGTGCCGATCTTCTCGTCCCCCACGCCCGGCACGCTGGAACTCAATCCCGACGCAGCCCCCTTCACCGTCGCTTTCGATTACCTGATCAACGGACAGCGCCGGTCCGTCGCGGACCAGGCGAGTGGTTCGGTTGAATTGACCGCCGCGAACCGGTACTACACGCCCCAGAGGATCGCCTACGAGAACGGGGCGGTGATGCGGTACCAGACCGACGGGCAGTTCATCCGCGTCCATCCGACGTTCTCGGTCCTCCTGTCGAACAAGACGATGGACATTTCGTTCGCCCTGTTGAGCCTCTATGGCAAGGGGATCGTCACCGGCACGACGACCGAACTCGTCAGTTCGGAACTGTTCGCCTGGGACCGCCAGGAATACACGAACTTCCCAAGCAACGCGGTCCTCTGGGTCAACCACACCGCCTCCCGGTACGGCCTTTCCTGGTTCCGGTTCATGAACCAGACCCTCGCGGACACGCTGAAGCTGGGCGGCACGTACACGCGGACGTCCCTCGACGAGCGATTCATCGCGAAGTCCGGCGCCGTGACGGTCTATGACATCCGGTCGACGTTGAACCCGACGACGGGGCTCTACATCATGCGTCTCTCGATCTACAACAACCCGGGCATTATGGGGCTCTCCTACTTCCGGCTCCAGCACGCCCAAGTCCAGGTCAGCGTCGGCGATGCGACGACCCAGGTGAAGTTCTGAGGTGCCCAAGATGCCGAAGAGACGCAAGGTGATGGTGCCCCGCGGCGGGATCCAGCAGAAGGCCGAATGGTCCGGGAGCCGCGGATCGTACCTGACCCGCATCCCCAACCTGGCCCGCGACACCATGGAGGAGATCGAGGTGATGCCGATCCGCGAGCCCTTCACGTACGCCCGCATCCTCTACGATCACGATCGGTCCGAGTACATCTACGAAGTCTGGGAGCCCCACCTCGACGCGCGGGAGAAGGAGTTCCTGGACATGATCAAGGACTCCCTGAACCGCACCCTCGAGTACGAATGGGAGAAGATGGCGGAGAAGGACAAGAAGGAGTACATCGAGGAAGCCGTCGACTCGTTCATCCGCTCCCGGGGCATCCGCCTTGAGCCTGCGTCAAAGGACAAGATCGTCTACTACATCATCCGCGACTTCGTCGGCTACGGCCCGGTCGATGTCCTCATGGCGGACCTGCGGATCGAAGACGTCTCCTGCGACGGGACCGGCATCCCGCTCTTCGTGTTCCACCAGAAATACGAGTCGATCAAGACGAACGTCATCTTCGACGATGACGACGCCCTCAACTCGTTCGTCGTCCTGCTCGGCCAGCGATGCGCGAAGCAGATCTCGGTCGCGAACCCGATCCTCGACGGGACCTCCTTCGAGGGCCACCGCGTCCAAGCCACGTACGCCCGCGAGGTCACGACCCGCGGTTCGTCGTTCACGATCCGGCGGTACAAGGAGAAGCCCTTCACCCCGGTCGAGCTGGTGAAGTTCGGCACCGCGAGCGCCGAGATGGTCGCCTACCTCTGGGTGGCCGTCGAGAGCGGCAAGTCCATGATGGTCTGCGGCGGGACCGCCTCCGGAAAGACGGCGACGCTCAATAGCGCCGCGCTGTTCATCCGACCCGGCGCCAAGATCGTGTCGATCGAGGACACGCGGGAGATCAACCTGCCCCACGAGAACTGGATCCCCGGCACGACCCGGTCCGGGGTGGGCGAGCGCGGGCCCGACGGAAAGGCCGGCGGCGAAATCGACATGTACGACCTCGTGCGGGCCGCGTTGCGGCAACGGCCGAACTACATCGTCGTCGGGGAAGTGCGCGGCAAGGAGACGTACACGATGTTTCAAGCGATGGCCACGGGCCACCCAACGATGTCCACGATGCACGCGGATTCCGTCAAGTCGATGGTCAACCGGTTGGAGAACCCGCCGATCAACACGCCGCGAATCCTGCTCACCGCCCTGAACTTCGTCGTCATCCAGACCCACGCCCGGATCGGCGACTCGATCGTCCGGCGGATCAAGCAGGTCGTCGAGCTGGTCGGGTTCGAGCCGGAAACGAACGAGTTGATCACGAACACGGTGTACGAATGGGACGCCGCGACGGACACGTTCGTCTACAAGGGGCACTCGTTCCTGTTCGACGAGATCATGGAAATGAGGAACATGACGCACGAGGAGATCGAGGCCGAGTTCCAGCGGCGCGTCGACATTATCAACTACATGGTCCAAAAGGGCCTCACCGACTTCCGAGAGATCGCGAAGATCGTCGTCCAGTATTACCAGTATCCCGAAGAGACGGCGAAGCGCGTCCGCGAGGAGATGGGCCTGCCCGAGCACGGAGCCCCGAAGGCCGTCGAGGCCGGAGGTGAGACGGTTGGGTAACGCCTTCGACAAGCTGGAGACCCGCGGGACCCTCACGAAGACGAAACGGTTCCGGCCTGGGGACCAGGCGGGCAAGGCCAACCACCTCGTGAAGCTGCCGAAGGGAGCGAAGCCGGTGTCGGTGAGCCTGTCCCCGAAGGAACAGGTCGCATGGCGCATGTTCGGGAAGTTCGTCCAAGCCCGAGGGCGCCACGACCCCGAGCTCGAGGACAACCTGCTGAAGGCCCACATCAAGCTGCGGCCGGAGGAGTATCTCGCGGTCGCCTGGATGAACACGACCTTCGCCGCGGTCGGCTCCGTCGTCGCGGCCTTCGCACTCGCCCTCTTCCTGTTCATCCTGCGAATCGACATTTTCTCCCTCCTGATCTTCCTGGGCCTCGTGGCCGCCCTGCCGATCTTCTTCTCCTACATGCACTACTTCGGCCTCCCGGTCGGACCCAAGGGGAAGCCGCGATCCATGGCGAAGAAGCGGGGCACGAAGATCGACAAGCGGATCTCCGGCGCGATGTCGTTCATCTCCGCCATGGCGTCCGCCGACGTCCCGGTGGACGTGATCTTCAAGGAGCTCTCCAAGCAGACCGTCTACGGCGAGGTCGCCCGCGAGGCGGAATGGATCACCCGAGACACCGAGCTCCTCGGCCTGGACATCCTGAGCGCGATCCGGAAGGCGGCGCAGCGTTCCCCTTCCAGCAAGTTCCAGGACTTCCTGCAGGGCGTCGTCACGACGTCCACGAGCGGGGGTCAGCTCAAGCCGTACTTCCTCGTCAAGGCGGAACAGTTCGAGAAGGAGGACCGCCTCGAGATGCGGAAGAAGATGGAGACGCTCGGCATGCTCGCCGAGTCCTTCGTGACGGTCGTCGTGGCCTTCCCGCTTTTCCTGGTCGTGATCATGGCGATCATGGCCCTCATCAGCAAGGGAAGCTCGGGCAGCGTGCTCGTGCTCCTCTACGTGGTGGTCGCCCTGATGATCCCCCTCAGCCAGTTCGGCTTCATCTTCGTGATCTGGAACATGGAACAGGAGGCCTGAGATGGCGAACCCCGATCTGGAGAAAGCCCGCGTCCGCCTCTACGAGAAGGCCGACCGAAAGCCCGCCATCATGGCGACCGGCACCGCCCTGATGGTGCTCGCGGGATTCATCGCGTTCCTGAACCTGATCAACTCGATCAACCTCGGCTTCCGGGGGGACCAGCGGCCGATCGAGCGGTTCCTCTTCTGGCTCATCATCGCGATCCTCGGGTTCATCGGCCCGTACGGATTCTTCCTGGCGAAGAAGCAGCGCGAGATCAAACAGATCGAACGACGCCTGCCCGACTTCCTGCGTGACGTCGCGGAAGCGGGCCGGTTCGGCATGACCCTCGCCGATGCGATCGTCGTGTCGGGCGGCGGCCGCTACGGCAAGCTCACGCCGGAGATCAAGAAGATGGCCGCCCAAATCACCTGGGGAGTCCCCGCGACCGAGGCGCTCCACCTCTTCGCGACGCGCGTGAAGACCCCCATGATCGAGCGGGTCGTCGCGATCATCGTGAAGTCCTCCGACGCAGGTGGCGATGTCGCCGACGTCCTGACGATGGTCAGTCACGACACGAAGGAGAACCAGCTCACGGAGGACGAGCGGCGGATCGCGATGTCGACGTACATCGCGGTCATCTACATCTCGTTCATGGTGTTCCTGGTGACGATCTGGATCCTGAACGTGACCTTCCTCCCGAAGATGCTCGAGGCGAGCGGTGCCCTGGAGGGAGGCGCGGGTGCGGCCCTCGCGGGGGCCAGCCCTCTCGCCAATAACCTGCCCGAGGTCGTGTTCAACGTCAAGATCGCGTTCTTCATTGCCGTGATCGTGCATGCCCTCGGCGACGGGGTCCTCGCGGGCGTGCTCGACACGGGAAAGATCGCGAACGGCCTCCGACACAGCTTCATCATGCTCGTGATCGCCATGTTCGCGTTCCTGGTCATCTGAGGTGAACGAATGGCCCAATCCACCGGGAAGGAGATTCAACAGATCGAGGAGCTGAACCGAAAGAAGGCCGCGCAGACCAGCCGGGTGGCAGACCTCGACCGGGAGCGGAACGAGGCCAAGCAGGAGCTCGACAGCATCGAGACGAACCGCAAGGCCGCGGTCTTCGGCGCCCTCGACTCGATGAAGAAGCGGTACTTCAGCCGCCTCCTCGGGGAGCGCGGCGTCAAGGTCAAGGCCCCGAAGGTCAGCAGCGTCGTGGAGTCGAGCCTCGGCAAGATCACGACGATCCCCAAGATCGCTCAGCGGAACATGAATGAGATCGAGATCCAGCCGATCCTGAAGAACTTCGCCTACGTGCGCATCCTGTACGACACGATGGCGAACGAGTACTTCTACGAGGCCATCGAACCGAAGCTGACCCAGGAAGAGTCGGAACTGCTCGACGTCCTCAAGGAGATCCTCGTGGAGAGCCTGGAACTCCTCGATGATGCGGAGAAAGCCCAGAAGGAGAACTACCTCCGGCGCCAAGCCGACGGGGTGCTCCGCGAGCTCGGCGTGGAACTCCATCCGGTCTCGAAGGAGCGGATCATGTACTACGTCAACCGCGATTTCACCCGGTACGGCCCGATCGACGTCGTGATGACGGACCCGCAGGTCGAAGACGTCTCGTGCGACGGCGTCCGGGTCCCGTTCTACATCTACCACCGCAAATACGGTTCGATCCCTTCGAACCTCAAGTTCGACTCGGCGGAGGAGTTGGATTCCTTCGTCGTCTGGCTCGCCCAGCGGTCCGGCAAGCACATCTCCGTTGCGCAACCGATGCTCGACGCGACAATCCCGGACGGCTCGCGTCTCCAGGCGACGTTGGGCATGCACGTGACGAAGCGCGGCTCCTCCTTCACGATTCGGCGGTTCCGGGAAAACCCCTTCACCCCGCTCGACCTGGTCCGATTCAAGACGATGTCGCCGGAGATGATGGCCTACCTGTGGCTCGCGATCGAGAACGGGCAGAGCATGCTGATCTGCGGCGGCACGGCGTCCGGCAAGACGACGACGCTCAATGCGATCCTGCTGTTCATCCCGCCCCAGATGAAGATCGTCTCCATCGAGGACACCCGCGAGCTCAACCTGCCCCACGAGAACTGGGTGCCACTGCTGACCCGCGCCGGGTTCGGCGGGAAATCCGCCCACACCGGCAAGGCCGCCGGCGAGATCGACATGTTCGATCTGCTCACCGCGGCCCTCCGGCAGCGCCCGCAGTACATGATGATCGGAGAAGTCCGTGGACCCGAGGCGTTCGTCGTGTTCCAGGCGATGGCCACTGGCAAGTCTGCGTACACGACGTTCCACGCGGACGACGTCCAGGCGATGGTTCACCGCCTCGAGAACGACCCGATCAATCTCCCGCGGGCCCTCGTGGCCGCGCTCGATATCGTCCTGCTCCAGGCGCAGGTGAAGGTCGGGACGGACATGACGCGCCGCGTGAAGGCGTTGGTCGAGGTCGTCGGGACGGATCCGGAGTCGAACGAGCTGATCACGAACTCCGCGTACACCTGGAACCCGGCGGATGACACGTTCAATTACAGCGGCCACTCGTACGTCTACGAGAAGATCTCCCTCGCCCGCAACTGGAACCAGCGGCGGATGGAGCAGGAAGTCAAGAGGCGCCTCGACATCTTCGACTACATGAAACGGAACGACATCAAGAACTACCGCGACGTCGCGAAGATCGTCTCGTCCTACTACAAGGACCCGGACGGGATGATCAAAATCGTCCGCGACACCTTGGCCTCCCAAGGCATCCCGACGGCCGCGAGCTAGTTCGCTTCATGTCTTCTCGACCGTCGCTCCGATTCCGTAGGCGATCACGCCGGACGCGGCGATCGCGGCGCCGAGGGCCAGGAACATGGCCGCGGCCAGGCCTTGGGCCAAGAGCCATCCCGCGAGGACGGCGCCGATCGATCCCAGCCCGAAGACGCTGAAGAAGGACAGGCCGAAGGCGAGGCCTCGGGATTCGTGCGGGGCGGTCCGCGTCACGAGCGTGTTCTGCAACGCCTCGAGCGAGAACAGGACGAAACCGAAGGCGAGCCCTCCGAGGACGAACGAGGCCGAACCGAGGAACGCCGCCAGGAGGGCGAGCAGGACCGCCGCGGTCAGGCTGAGCGAGGTCAAGATCCGATCGGGCCGTCGCCGGTCGGCCAGGGTGCCCGCGACGACTTGCCCCACGGCCCCGAGGCCGAGGGCGACCGCGAACAGGCCGCCCCCGAGGAACTGCGGGAGGGGGAGGAAGCTCAGCGCGCCCTGGTAGGCGATCCCCGCGAAGAAGTAGACCAAGAGCACCCGCGCGAACGGGACGGAGGCGAGGGTTCGGCTGCGAGTCGCGACCGCCGTGGGAGGGCGCGTCCCCACGCGCGGGAAGCGCGTGGCGAGCAAGGCGAGGCCCACCAGGGGCGGAAGGACCAAGACCGCGACGGCGTCGCGCCAGGGCCATCCGGACGCGAGCGAGGCCGCCACGAAGGCCGGGCCGAGCGCGATGCCGAGGCTCCCTCCCATCCCATGCCATCCCATCGCGGCGCCTTGCGCCTCCACGGAGCGGGAGATCGCCGCGAGGGCCGTCGGATGGTAGATTCCCGACGAGAGGCCCAGGCCCGCGAGGGAGAGGGCCAACCACGGGAGGTTCGTGCTGAAGGCGAGGGACGCAAGGGAGACCGCGATCCCGCCGGCGCTGAGCATCAGGAGCCTCGTCGGGGGGCGACGGTCCGCCAGGAACCCGAACGGCACGCTGCTGAACCCGAAGCAGGCGTAGGTCGTCGCCGCGAGCAATCCGACGACCACGCTATCGGCATGGAACTCGCTGCGCCACGGGAGGTTCAGGAAGACGGGGATCGCGAGGAGGTTCGCGTGGACCGCGCCATGGAGGAACCCCAACAGGCCCACGATGGCCCGATCCTCCCGGCGCATCTCCGCGGCATCCTCCCGCGAAGATAAGGACTTCTGTCGGACCTACGCGCGGCCGACCGCGCGGATCGCCCCCGGGATCGCGAAGACGAGGCTGATCACCAGCGCGCCCAACCATGGCGCCAGCTCCCGGAGGTGCACGATAGAGGAGCCGCCAGGGACGGCTTGGCTCTTTGGAAATCGTTCGGCGAGGACCGAACGAGCTCCCGCTGACGGAGGAAAGGTGAAAAGGGAAAGGGGGTGAGGGAAGGCGAACTCAGAGTTCGTCTTCCGTTCCGGTGTCGCCGCTCGATTCCGACTGGCCGTCGCCGCCCTCGCCGCCGTCGGAAGGCTTCTTGATGACCTTCTTCTGGACGACGGGCTGCGGCGCGACCGGCTTGCGAATCACCCGGCGCGGGATCGCTTCGGTCCCGCTCGGTGCGCCTGCTTGGCCGCCCCCGAACGACGCGGCTTGCCCTCCGGAGGAGCCCTCCGGGCCCGGGCTTCCGCCGGGCCGGCGCGCCTGGATCACCGGGGCGGATCCGCCGCCTCCACCGCCGCTCGGCGGTCGGGTGGTCTCGCGCATCAGGGACCCGCACTTGTGGCAGACGGTGGCCGTCACGGAGTTGAGGGTGCCGCAGGTCGGGCACGGCTTCGAGCCCATCTTGCGCATCTCCTCTTCCTCGCGGAGCCAGTCCTCGAAGGTCACGAAGGTCGGCTGCTTGCGCCACCACTCCTGGAACTCGCGGTCGGACAGCGCGCGGCCGAGTTGCCGGGAGGCTTCCTCCTTGAACTTCTGCACGACCTCGTCGTACTGGAGGCGCATCTTCTCCTGGTAGTCGGCCATCTCGACTTCGCCGGTCGCGAACTCGACGCCGCACTCGGGGCACTGTTTCACGTCGATCGGGATCCAGGCCTGGCAGTTCGAGCACTTCGCCATGTCCTTCTCGAACTCGACGCCACACTTCGGGCACGACGTCGAGTCCTCGGGGATGAAGGCGCCGCATTCGCCGCACTCGACCATCTTGCCGAGGCCGTAGATCTTCCAGTACAGGGTGACGCCGATCACGGCGGCGGCCGCCGCGGCCAGGATGATGAAGAACAACCAGTACGGCAGGCCGAGGATCGGCACGGTTCGGTTCAGGAAGGGCACGGTCTTCGTAATCGTGATCGACTGCGTCTGCGGGGTGATCGAACCGGCGGTGGGCGTCACGACGACCGAGTACGCTCCGTCCTGCACGTCGGGCACGACGATCTCGCCGACGAACAGTCCATCCGTCCCGGAGCTCGTCGTGTTCGTCGCGATGACGGCGGTCGGGGAGCGCAGCTCAATCGTCAGCTGGATGCCGGAGATCCCGTTGTCGTTGGTCGAGTCCCGGACATATCCGGTCACGCTGAGCGCCGTCCCCGGGTCCACGGTCTGGCCGGAACCCGGCGTCCCGATCGCCACGTAGCCATTGGGCGGAGGGGTCACGTCGAGGGTCAGGTTCGCGTAGTTGTTGGCTTCCTGCGCCGCGCCGCCTTCGTTGATCGAGTTGCTCGGGTCGACGACGAGCATGATGCGCTGGGGGCCGATCGTCGCCAGCCCGTTGATGCTCAGGGACTGGTTGACCTGCGCGCCCTGCGCGACGTTGAGGTTGTTGACCCGGGCCAGCTGGTTCGCCAGGTCGCCGTTCAGGTAGGCCGCGATGGACACCGCGGAGGCGTCCGTCTGCCCTCGGTTGTAGATCTTCGCGACGACCGCGAAGGGCTGGTTCTGGATCACGTTCATGGTCGAGGTGTAGTCGCTCGGCCGCAGTTCGAGGTCCGGCAGCGTCCGCACCTGGAGATCGAAGGGATAGGTGCTCCATTGGTTGTTGTCGGCCGCGCTGACGGCCGGGTACGGGTTGAAGAACGCCCCTCCCGTGACCGTCGAGGTCGAGTAGGTCACGGTCTCCTGGTAGTTCCCGAACGACTGTCCGTTCGGCAGGGTCGCGCTCGTGATCTGGTCCGTGTAGAGCGGGATCTTCGCGACCCCGTTCAGGTCCGTCCGGTTCCACGCGTTGACGCCGCTCGCGCCGCGTCCGAGGTACCAGAGCGTGCGCGCACTGGGAGTCGTCGACGCGCCGTTGTCCGGATATTGCGCCGTCGCTCCTGTCGGGCTGGACGCCGACCAGATGGTGGCACCCGCGATCGCGAAGCTCGTGCGGTCCACAACAGAGGCCCGGAGCCAGCGGAACAGATTGATCGAGCCGCCGGCGGCCGTCGGCACGAACGCCGAGGTCCAGTTCGACAGGTACAGCGGGTCCTGCGTGCGGTCGATCGTCACGTTGTAGAGGTACGCGCTCGAGGTCCCGTCGACGTGCAGCTCGTTGTGGAGTCCGACGACGTTCGAATAGTCGACCGACAGGTAGGTGTCATAGGCGTACAGGGTGCTCGAGGCGGTGAGGGAGACGTTGAAGAGCGATCCTCCCGGCCTGCTTCCCTCCGAGAAACGACCGTCCTGGTAGACGCGGTCAATCGTCGAATGGAACAGGGTGGCAGTCGTCGACGCCCACGTGATGATCGGGCTGTCGTCGTTGAGCTCCGTGTCGAGGCCCGTGCTCGAAATCTCTTGGGTCGTGAATCCGGTGATCGTCGAGTCCGTGACGTTCACGGACGCGCCGGTCGCGTTGAACCATCCGGGAAACTTCAGCTTCGCTCCGTTCATCAGGACGAGCTGGCTGCCGGCGCCCGACACCGTCAGGGCGAGCTTCAGGTACGGGTTGATGGCCGTCGTCTGCGTCGTGACGATGGAGTTGTCGAGAATCAGCGCGCCGCCGGCGTTCACGTTGAGCGCGTAGCCGGCATGGGCGGCATCTTTCGAGAAGCTCAGGCCGCCGTTCACGAGCCTCAGGCTTCCGCCGGAGTTGATGTTGATCGATCCGTCAACGGTGAATGTAATCCCCGTACAGACCTGGGCCGTCGTGATCGTCCAGTCCCCGGAGATCACACCGACCTGGTCGCAAGGGCCGGCCCGCGCGGCAGGGCTGAGCGACACGATCGCCGCGAAGATCCCGCCCAGGGCGATGGACCAAACGATCAAGAGGCTCAGTGCCTTGCCATTCCGTCGGGCTCGGTTCGACATCCGGTGACCTCCCAAGATCGAGCCTTCGAGAACCTCGGCAAGACTGCGACCGGTGGGCATGTTGCGCGACCCATGCCGGCCCGGTTTATAAATAGGTTACCGAGCGATTATCTATCGCGATACGGACTCGTTCTCGCGCAGGAGAACGAGGCGTTTGCATGGAGAAATTATTATTATTCATTGACTAGTATGGAAATCACGAAATTGGGTCAAAAATGGGCCCAAATTTCGTCGATATTCGTGGTCCGTGCGGCCTGCGCTCGGCGGATCGACGGCTCGGACGGGACGGCTCAAATCACCTTCTTCTTGAGCACCTTCTTGACGCTCACGGGCGTCTTCTTGGCGCCCTTGTCGTCCTCGCTCGCGAGCCGGTGGCCGCAGGCGTAGCACATGATCGCGTCCCCGGAGATCATCGTCCCGCAGGCCGGACAGGGGATCTCGGACTCTCCCTCGGAATCGGTCGTTTCCTCGGCCGTGGATTCTTCGTGCAGTCGGTGGCCGCAGGCGTAGCACATGATCGCGTCCCCGGAGATCATCGTCCCGCAGGCCGGACAGGGAATCTCGGACTCGCCTGCCGAAACCGGCTCGGCGGCGACGGCCGGCTTCGCGGCAGGCTTCGCGACCTGGATCGTGGGAGCGGCCGCGGCCGGCTTCGAGGCAATCGGCTGAGGCGCCACGACGACGGGTTGGGGCCGAGGGGCGGTCGACGCCGGAGCCGGGCTCACGGCGGGACGGACCACGGGGGCTTGGGCGGCCATCGGTCCGGGGGTGCGCCCGGTCTGTTCCTGGAGGAGGAGTTGCTTCTCTCGCTCCAGGAGCCGCCTCCCTTCCTCGGAGAGTTTGGCGCGGGCCGTCGCGATGGCCTCCTCTTCGCCGATCAGCTTCTTCTCCCGGTCCATCAGGACGCGGTTCCGTTCAATCTGCGCCTCCAACGTGGCCTTCTGATCCTCGAGGAGCTTGACGATCTGTTCCTGGCGGCCTGCGATCTCCGCCTTGCGGGCGGCGATGTCCCGCGCGTGGGCGACCGCCTCGGAGTCTCGGTGGGCAATCTCTTCCTCGCGCTTCAGGAGTGTCTCCAGGCGTCTCCCGAGGTCCTGCTCCCGACCGATGAGCTGGTTCTCTTTCGCGAGGACCTGCTGCCGCGATCCCTCGAACTCCTGCTCCTTCTGGGTGATGTCGCGTTCCTTGAGCTCGAGTTCTTTCTCGCGCGCCCGGAGGCCCTTCTCCCGGCCGACGAGGGAGTCGCGCTCGTCCGCGAGCGAGGTGCGCTCCTGCTCGGCGAGGCGGCGGTCTTCCTCGATCCGCGTCGCTTGCTCCTGGAGGGACGTCTCGCGTTCCTTGTACTCCGCGTCTCGGGACTTCAGGCTTTCTTCGAGCTTTTTCAGTGCGTCCAGGGCGTCTAGGATTGACGATTCGGCCATTGGGGCAGCCTCCGATGTTCGTTCGATGAGCCGAGCCTTTCGGGCGTCGACCATGAAAGGGACATGGGGAGCAGCTACCCTCCCGCTTCGAAGATCGGCCCGAGGACGGTGAGGCCGCCCTTGCGGACTTCGATCGCGTGCTTCTCCATCGAGTGGTCGGTGGACCGCATCTTCTCCACCTGCAAATAGCGAATGAGCTTGCCGCGGGAATGGTCGAGTCCGAGCAACACGATCCCGTCGACGAGGAACCCCTCGTTCCCGAGGAGCTGGCTGTCGCCTTCCGCATTCCGTTCCATCACGACGAGCGACGTGAGTTCGTTGTCGCGGAGCATCTTGAAGAAGTAGAACATCCTCTTGCGCATGTTCGTCGTGTTCTCCATCAGGGAATACAGCGCGCCGAGCGAGTCCAGCGTGAAGAGCTTGAACTTCGGACCGTGGACCTTCCGATAGTGCGTGATCATGCGCTCGATGAACGCGAGGTAGTCGGTCTGATCCTCCGGTCCCACGACGGCATCGATCTCCCGGAGGTCGGTGAAGTCGCTGATCTGCATGTTCATGGACAGTTCGACCCCGAGCGACTCCATGTTCCGCAGATGGGATTGGACCGTTTCCTCCAACGTCGTGTAGAGCCCGAACTCGCCCGTGTCCTTCAGGTACCGGGACATCAGCGTGTAGCAGAAGGAGGTCTTCATCGAGCCGGGAGGTCCCGTGACGAGGATGACCTTGGGGGGCGTAATGTCGGTGCGGATCACTTTCTCAAGTCCGTCAATTGCATCGCGGAAGGCCATGGCATTGCCGTATGGAGACTCGACGGGACACGGCCGGACTTAATCGTTTTGCGCTGATTATCTGGCTGATGACTTATCATTCTCTGGACTGAGTACGGAAAGTCTTTGTACGCTGTTTAGGGATGAAAACCATGTCGACAGGATTCGAGGTGTCGGCTTACGCTACCGAAGGAAACGAAAGTCTGCCCCGTCTGCGATTCGTCGATCGCCGCAGACGCGCGCGTGTGTCCTTCGTGTCAAACGGACCTGACCTTATTCGACCTGGCGGGTTGGTCGCCGGATCCCGTCGAAGTCCCGGTCAAGGACGGCCGGAGCATCGACGACATCCTCGCCTCGATCATGGACGGCAAGGAGGACCACCGCGAGATCATCGAGTCCCTGAAGAGCGTGGCGCGCAGCTCGCCGGAATCGGGAGAAGTCGAGGCGGCGTCCGCGACCTCCGTGTCCCGGGAACTCGGCGAGAAATTCCTCTGCCCCGTCTGCGAGACCCTCGTGGCCGCCGATGCGACGGTGTGTCCGGCCTGCGGCGCGGAGTTTTCCGAGGGCGAGTCGACGGAATACGAATGTCCCGTGTGCAAGGCCTCCGTGCCCGCGGACGCGGATGTGTGTCCGAACTGCGGGGTGCGCTTCGCCGAGGAAACGGTCTCGACGAATGCGGCCCCGGCAATCGGTCATCCGCGCGCGCCTCCACAAATCCTGGAGCCATCGAGGCCGACGGCGACGAGGATCGTCTCGGCCCCCATCCCGCCCGCAAGGCCGTCTCGCTCGGCTCTCCAGGGTCGTCTGGACGCGTTGAGGGACGCCCGCAAGGAGGCGGAACGCCGCATCCCGTCGGGCGATCGCAAACTCCTGTACCGCGAACTCCCGAAGCTCGTGAACGAAGTCAAGCCGCTCCTCGTCTCCGCGAAACGGATCGGCCTCGAGATCGAGGAAGGGAAGCGGATCATCAACGACGCGATCCAGGCAGGCAAAGGGCGGGACATCGAACGCGCGGTCGCGTTGATCGCCGACGCCCGTCGCGCCCTCGACATTGCCTTCGTCGACTTCATCGGAGGCGGCATCGAACGCTTCGTCCAAGAAATCCGAGCGGCCAAGGGAGAGGCGGGCGCGAACGCCGTCACCCCCGGTCTCCTCGAAGCGGTCGGTCGCATGGAGGCGGGCGACTACGACAGCGCCTGGGACCTCTACCAAAGCGTCCTGACTCGGTTCGAGTCCGAGGCGAAGGACTTCCACGATGCCCGCAGGACGATCGATGACGGAGACCGCTTGGTCCAAGAGGTGCGAGCGATGGGCATGGAGGTCCAGGGCTCCGAACGCATGCTCCGCCAGGCCCGCGACTCCCTGGAGCGCCGGGATGTCGCAACCGCGACACGGATCGGGAAGCAGGCGTACGATCGCCTGGCGCGCGACGTGCCCGAGTTCGTGCAGGAGGAGATGCGAAAGGCTCGGAGCCAGCTCCTGGACCTCAAGCTCAAGGGGAACGATCTGGCCAAGCCGATCGGGATCCTGAAGGGGGCCAGCGCGTCTGTCAAGCAGGAGAATTGGGCCGAAGCCTTGCGGCAGCTGCGATCGTTCTACAAGGATATCGAACGAATCGGGTGACGCCAGGTCACGGGATTCGGATGACTTCCATCTCCCGCTCGAGGACCCTCAGTTCCTGCTCCTTGACGGTGGCGGGTCCGATCGAAATGATCAATGCGTAGCGGCTCTCAGAGACGGCATCGAGCAACCGTCGGACGAACTTGAGGACGGCGTCGAAGGAGTTGTTGGATACCAGGTACTCGACCCCGTCGATCAGGATCGCGCCGCTCGCCTGCTTCGTCATGAAGTCCTCGAGCTCGTACACGATGCGCTCCAGCGCGGGGGCGATCGTCTCCTCCGTCGACCCCTCGCGATCCGTCAACCAGAGGATCTTCTCCGAGGCGAGGTCGTACGTCTCGCGGATGCGTTTCGGATTCGTGCGCGTGATGATGAGCCCGCCGCCGCGACCCGCGAGGAACGCGGCGAGTCGGCGGTACGCTTCCGACGGTCGATCCTCCTCGATCAGGTAACTGCGGCCCGGGTGGAGTCCTTGGAAGCTCGGCGCCTCGCTCGGCTTCGGCTCCACCACCGATGCCTGCGCCGGTACCGCAACGGATTCGGACAAGACTTCCCGCGCGAGCTCCTCGGTGATCGGCCGCCTCATCATCGCGGAGAATGCGACGACGCGGTTGAGGGCTCCCCCCAGCTCCCGGACGTTATTCGGGGCGAGCGTCGCGATGACCTTGAGGACATCCGGGTCGATCGTCGCACTCGCGTCCTTGGCTCGGTGCTCCAGGATGGCGACCCTCGTCGCCAGGTCCGGCGGCTCCATCCCCGCGACGAGTCCGGCCTCGAATCGCGACACGAGCCGTTCGTCCAGGTTCGGAATGACTTTGGGGGGACGATCGCTCGCGAGGACGATCTGCTTCTCCGCGGTGTGCAGTTCGTTGAACGCATGGAACAGTTCCTCGTGGACCTCCGGCATGCCGCCCAGGAACTGGATGTCGTCGAGCAGGAGGCAGTCGACGCCGCGGACGCGTTCCCGCCATCCCGCGAGGCCGCCGTTCGCTCGGCCCTCGGCCAAGCCGGATGCGAAGGCCTCGCAGGTCAGGTAGAGGACCTTCGCCCCTTTCTCGTGCGCCATAATGTAGTTGCCGATCGCGTGGAGCAGGTGCGTCTTCCCGAGCCCCGGGCCCGACGTGATCAGGAGCGGGTTGTAGGCCTTGGCGGGCTGCTTCGCCACCGAGACGGATGCGGTGTGCGCGAAGCGGTTGCTCTCTCCGACGGTGAAGCCTTCGAAGGTGAAGCCGGCCGCAAGGTTTGTCGGGAGTTCGTTAGGCGGCGATGCCTCGTCGATGGCCTTGTCGACCTCCTCCGGCGTGGGCAGCGATCCCGGCGATCGGTCCTCCTGGCGCTGTTTGAGGACGAGCTCCAGGACCTTCTTCGTCCGTTCCTTGAAGTCGCGCTCGCGCGATCGTTCGAGGCGATTCTGGGACTCCATGCGCTGGCGGTTCTCCAAGGCCTCGCGAAGGATCTCCACCTCGGCATCGACGTCTGGATGACGGATCGGATCCCGGAGTTTCTCGCGGAGGATGGCCGCCCGGGATTCGAAGCCCCTCACGTCCAAACGCGCGAGGACTCCCGTTGCGGCCTCCGCCTTCTTCACGGCGTCCCGCATTGCGAGCAGCGACGCCGTCAGGATCCCGGGTTCCCCGTCGAGGTTCGCCTCGACCGCGGAGACGTCATAGGATCTTTCCTTCCAGACTCGGAGCTGTTTCTCGACGTCCGACCGGTCGATCGGTTGCGGCACCCGCGATCGCTTGAGGATTTTCGCGGGCCGTTCGAGGACCGCGTCCGCATATTCCCGCACGAGGCCGTCCATGTCCACGCGGGCATGGAGCTCGAGGACGCACGACTCGTCGTAAGAGTCTTGCCACACCTTCTTGAGCGCATTCCGTCCGCGATCCTGAGAATCGTCCCGTTGATGCAAGCTCGCTTCCGGATTGCCGGCGCGCAAGAGCACGATGCCTTCGGAGCGCCTCCCGCCCGCGCTGCGAACGGTCCGGACGTAGCCCGAGAACGAGTACTTCTTGAGATCGAGGAGGAGTTGCTTGAGCGCCTTCGACCCACCCCGGGTCGTCCGGATGAGTTTGCCCTCTGGAAGAAGGAGGTCTTGGGGCGTGAGGTTCCCTCGGCGGGCGTCCATCGGGCGGGCCCCCCTAAAAAGGTTCCAACCTAGTTTCCCTGGTTGAGAACACAGGCCTATTTCGCCGGAGGAGAACGAGCCGCCAGAGGCGTTCGATCGCACTCTCTTCAAGGGTGTTCCCGTGTCCCTTTGACCTCTGTTCCGGCAAAGACAGTCTATCCCTCCCCGTTCCGGTCCCTCGGATTCGGGGCTATGCCGTCCCTTCCGGAGAAACCTAACTTTTAAAGGCATGACATCTTCTGCTCGAATTCCGTAAGGAGGGATAGACCATAGGGGCTGTGCCCACGGAGGCGTCGCGCGTCCACCGTCCGACATCTATGGACCGTGGGCTTTGGATCTCACTCGGTGCGCTCGCTTTGATCCTGACGCTCCTGATCTCCTTGGTCGCGCTCCCGCGTTTCGCTCCTAACCAACCCCAGTATATCGGGAGGGACCTATACCCGATTGTTCTGGTCCCGAGGAGTACGACCGGCAACCCAACCTCCGGTTGGACGTACGCCATCACGGTCTCCCTCACGCCCAGCCTCGAGCGGCCCAATCTGGTCTGGGCCGACCTGACCGTGGTCCTCATCGACGAAACGGTCGGGATTAGGTATGCCGTCCCAGCAGGAACGACCTTGCGAGTCGTCTCCTCGACGCAGGGGACGGTCGCGGAGTACGAGTTCCCCTCGCAAACCTGGTGGATGGGGGCCGCTGCTGCGGTCGAGGATCAACAGGTCTTGATGCTTCATGGAATGATCCCACCTGGAGAAGCCGTCATCCAGCGCTCCGTCGGTTCGTTCCACGGAGTTGGCTTCTTCCTCGTGTACTCGACTGGAGTCAGCACCGGCGTGGATTTGCAGTAAGGGCGCATTCGACCACCCGATGGACTGCGTCCTCGCCCCGATGCAAAAAGACTATTACGTTCCGTCTTTCTGTCACACTTGAATGGCCCGGGATTTCTTCACGATGGACGACTTCGACCTCTCGGGCCGGACCGTTCTCCTCCGAGTGGACATCAACTCCCCGGTCGATCCCGCGACCGGACAGCTCCTGAACGACGCCCGGATCCGGGAGCACATGACGACGATCCGCGAGCTACGCCATTCGAAGACGGTAGTGCTCGCCCATCAGTCCCGACCGGGAAAGGACGACTTCACCACGCTCGAGGCGCATGCGGAACGCATCGGCGCCCTGCTCGGACGTCCGGTCCGTTACGTTTCGAGCCTCTTCGGACGGCCCGCCATCGAGGCGATTGAGGCCATGCATCCCGGCGACGTCGTCGTCCTCGAGAACACGCGCTTCTACGCCGAGGAAGAGGCCCTCGCCGACGCGAAGCTCGAGAAGATGGCGATGACCCACATCGTCCGGCGGCTCGCGCCCCTTGCTAGCTACTTCATCCTCGACGCTTTTGCCGCCGCCCACCGCGCACAGCCGAGCTTGGTGGGCTTCTGCGAAGTCCTCCCTTCCTTGGCCGGCCGCGTCATGGAGCGAGAGCTGACGATGCTCGCCCGGGCGGTCCAAGACCCCGCGCGGCCGAAGGTCGCCCACCTCGGCGGGGTGAAGGTCGACGATTCGATCGCCGTCGCCAAGCACATGCTCGAGAAGGACATCGTAGACACCGTCCTCACGTCCGGAGGGGTCGGCAACCTGTTCCTCGATGCGTCGGGAATCGACCTCGGCGAGCCGACCACCGATTTCATGCACCGCGAGGTCGAAGACTACGACGACCTCCGCGGCGAATGCAAGGAGCTGCTCCGAAAATATTCGCGGCGAATCCTCATCCCCACGGACGTGGTCTTGAACGACAACGGCGAGCGTCGGCCCGTGACGGTCTCGGGGCTGCCTGCGAAGCTCCTCCTGTACGACATCGGCCTCGACACGATTGCTCGATACGTCGACGTGTTCCACCGGGCGAAGACGATCTTCTTCAACGGGCCTGCGGGAGTCTTCGAACTGGAACCCTTCTCCGTTGGAACTCGAGAGCTACTCACTGCGGTCGCGGAGTCCGACGGGCTCTCCGTCGTCGGAGGCGGCCACACGGTCGCGGCGGTCGAGCAATTCGGGCTCCAAGATCGGATCGACCACGTGAGCACCGGCGGCGGCGCGTTGATCAATTTCCTTGCCGGGAAGGAGTTGCCGCTCGTCACCGCCCTGCGGCATTCGTACAAGAAGTTCGCAAAGGGCTCCGTGAAAGCCTGATTGGTCGGCGCTCCGCCAACGGGTTATAGCCCATTTGCTTAGGGACCGCCGATGGTGCGGTTGCGGAGGCCCCCGGAATGGGGGGTGGAACCCGTCCCCGATTCCCTCCGCGTCCTGAGGACGTTCGACCTCTTCGTGCTCTGGTCCAGCCTCGGCGCCGGGCTCCTCGTCTTCGCCGCGGGCGCGCTGCTCGTGCAGCTGTTCGGGCTCACTTTGTGGGAGGCGTTCCTCGTCTCCCTCGTCGGCTCGGTCCTCGGGAGCGTCCTCTTGGCCGGCGCAGGCCACCACGGAAGTCAGGCGGGCGTGCCGACGATGGTCAGCCTGCGGCCGATCCTCGGTCGTTCCGGATCCTACGCCCCCACCCTCCTGAATATCGTGCAGCTCCTCGGATGGACCGCCTTTGAACTCCTGGTGATGGCCCAGGCCACCGCCATCGTCACGGCGAATTTCCTCGGCCCATGGACCGCGGTGATCTTCGTTCCGGCGTGGGGGGTGGTCACGATGGCCTTGGCCCTCGGAGGGCCCTTGGCCGTCGTCCGGAATTGGCTCGAACGATTCGCGATCTGGATCGTCTACGGATCGACGATCGCGGTCGCGATTGCCCTTCTCATCCATCCTCTCGATGCGGGCCTTCGATTGCCCACCTTGACGGGTTCGTTCGGCGGGCCTGGTTCGCTCCTCCTCGGGCTCGATCTCGTGGTCGCCATGCCGATCTCCTGGTGGCCGTTGATCTCCGACTACAATCGGTTCGCCCGGGCTCCAAGGAACGCGGCCGCGGGCACCACTCTCGGATACATCGCCGCGAACACCTCCTTCTATGCCCTCGGCGCGGCCCTGGCCTTCTTCGGCATCACCGCGTTCGGAATCGACCCTGCGAATCCTTACGCCTTCCTAATCACCCTGAGCGTCCTCGGCCTGGGCGCTCTCCCGTTGATCGCGATTTTGGTCGATGAGACCGACAACGCTTTCGCCGACGTGTACTCGGCGGCGGTTTCGGTCCAGAATCTTTCGCCTCGGCGCCGCCAAGCCGCGACGATTGTCGCAGCGTCCCTCCTTGGAATCGCCGCGGCGGGGTACCTCGTCGTAACGGGCCAAGGCATCGGCGGCCCCTACGAGTTGTTCCTGCTCCTGATCGGCGGGCTTTTCGTGCCGCTCCTGGGGGTCGTGATCGCGCAAACGTTCGCCGTGCGCCGCGGGTCCTATGCGCGCGCCGACTTCTTCGAAGCCGCGCCGCGCTGGCGGTGGCCCGCCTTCGCCAGTTGGATCCCCGGCTCGGCCTTGTATTTTGCCATCGTCCTGTTCAGCCTCCCGATCGGCGCCACCCTGCCATCGTTCGCCTTGGCCGCAGGCCTCCAGGTCGTCTTCGCCAAGGTCGATCAGAGCCTCATGAGACCGTCGGCGACGACGTCGGGAGGCAACCCCTGAGCCTCGCAAATTCTGGTTCGGCAACGAAAGAACAAGTTGACTCAGCCGGGGGCGAGGCGGCCGGCATCTGCCGCGAAGTCCTATTCGGGCAACGCATCCGCGAGGGCCGATGGGACCGCTTCGTAGCCCATCCGTTTCAGGAACGCATCGCGGCCGAGGAGCTCGTAGTCACGTTCGAGCATCGCCACGACGGCCCCCTGTTCATCCCCCGCCTCGATCTTCGCCTGGGCCGAGGCAACGTCGGACGAGGTGAGCCGTCCCCGAAGGACCAGCGTCTCCCCGGTCGCGATCCACCGCTTCGCATCGAGGGGGCCCGTGCGCACCGGAACGCCCACGCGACCCCGAAGCCCGTAGACGGTCCAATTGGCCGTCTCCAGCATCGCCAGGTAGAGGATGCCCGAGTGAAGGCGCTCCGGCCAGCCCTGAAAGCGTCCCGATGCCGCGAAGGAGGTCGTGACGATATCTCCCTCGCGACGGAAGGCGAGCCGGAGCCCCGTTGGGTGTTCGGGGCCGCAGCCGATGCAAGGATTGCGGGGATCGTTTTCGAGCGCAACGGGGCCGGGCGGCGATGCCATGCCGAACGCAAGACGGCCCGTTGCAAGAGCCTTTCGCGGAGGCCTGCGATCGCGGAGAATCTCCGAAGCCACCGCAGGCATTCGAACCCCGGACCCGCAGTTTACGAAACTGTCGTTTGGCCGCACACCCACAAGTTTGAGAGGAGCCGCCTGAGGGCTTTGCTCCCTCGACCTGCAGTTCCTTCGGTGCAAGCGCCTTCCGCCTGCGCATACGAAACTGCCGCTCTGCTGGGCTGAGCTAAGGCGGCGCAACCGCGAGGAAAAGCTCCCACGCCATAAAGATTCCGAGGCCGCTTCGTCTCGAGCCGCCAACGTTTAAGGCGATTCGGCGATTCGCGCGAATGTGCAGCGGGTCGCGGGTTGGTTCTACGACGGACGCAGGTTCCGCGACGGGACGATCGGATGGGAGGACGACGTCATCGTCGAAGTCCGTCAAGGGAGGGCCCGCAACCCGCTCGCGACCGGCCTGATCGTCCCTGGCCTGCGGAACGCCCACACGCACCTGGGGGACGCCCTCGTCACACAGGAACTCCGTGGGACCATCGAAGAGCTCGTCGCGCCTCCCCATGGGCTGAAGCATCGGATCCTCGCCAAGGCGAAGGATGGCGCGGTCGTCGCCGCGATGCGACGCGCGATGGCGACGATGCTCCGGACCGGGACGACCGGGTTCTCCGACTTTCGGGAGGGCGGGCTCAAAGGACTCAAGCTCCTCTATGCGGCCTTGGCGACGATGCCCCTCCAAGGAATCGCCCTGGGGCGGCCCGCGGCTCTCGCGTACGACGCGAAGGAGGTCTCCGCGATCCTGCGCGCGTCGGATGGGGTCGCCGTCAGCTCGTATGTCGATTGGCCCGCCGATGAACTCGGAAAACTCGCCGCCCATGTTCGACGGGAGCGGAAGATGTTTGCGATCCACTGCTCGGAGCGAATCCGCGAGGAGATCGACGAGGTCCTCGACCTGTCGCCGGCCTTCCTCGTCCACATGATCCAAGCGACCGACGCGGATCTGGCGCGGTGCGCGGATGCCGACGTGCCGATCGTGCTGTGCCCGCGCTCGAACGCATTCTTCGGGATGACTCCCGATATTCCGCGGCTCCTCGGAGCTGGCGTGGAGCTCCACCTCGGCACAGACAACGCGATGATCAACACCCCGTCGATGCTGCGGGAAATGGAGTTCGCGTACCGAATCGGGCGAATGAAAGGCGGCGTCTCCGCGAAAGCGATATTCGAGATGGCCCTGCGGGGGCGACGTCTCGCGGATCCGAAGGCCTCCTTCGGCATCCGCGTCGGAGAGCGAGCCGATCTGGTTGTCCTCGATCTCCCAGGAGGGACGAGCGGCTTCGCGTCCATGATGCGGGCCTCCGCGAGCGACGTGAGCCTCGTGGTCTCGGGAGGGGTCCTATGGCCCGGCAAAGGAGCCGTGACACCGCAGGCTCCGCGCCGCCGACGCTGATCCTTGATCTTCGGTTTCCGTGGAGTCGACGCGAAACCTCACTCACCCCATCCTTTATCATCGGACCTCCCCTTCGGGCCCGGGATGGCCTCGTATGAGGACGTCCTGTCGTTGTCCGTCCGCCGCGGGTTCATCTGGCCGGCGGTGGACTTGTACGGCGGACTTGCAGGCTTTTACGACTACGGCCACAACGGCATCCTCCTCCGTCGGCACTGGGAGGACCTGTGGATCGAGTCCTTCCTTGGCCTGAGCGACAACTACCACCTCATCGACACGACGACGATTCTCCCGGAGGCGGCGCTGAAGGCAAGCGGTCACGTCGACCACTTCACCGACATCCTGGTCACCTGCACACGCTGCGGCGAGTCGTATCGCGGCGACCAGCTCCTCGAGGCCTCGACCCACGAGGAACAGGAAGGCCTTACGACGCAGGAGGTCGACGCGCAGATTCAGGAGCTCAAGATCCGATGCCCGAATTGCAAAGGCGTCCTAGGTCCGTCCCGCGAGTTCAACATGATGTTCCCCGTCGCGATTGGTCCGACCGGGAAGGACCGCGCCTACCTGCGGCCGGAGACCGCGCAGGGGGTGTTCCTGAACTTCAAGCGCGAGTTCGAGGCCCTCCGTCGAAAGCTCCCGATGGGATTGGCGATCGTCGGGCGCGCCTACCGGAACGAAATCAGTCCGCGACAGGGCGCCTACCGGATGCGGGAATTCCTCCAGGCGGAACTGCAGATCTTCTTCGATCCCGCGACGTTCGCGGACGCCTTGCCTTTCGACGCAATTGCCTCGGTCCCCGTCCGCGTCGCTTGGGCCGCGGAGAAAAACGGCCCCGGGGCCCACGAGATCCCCGCGAAGGACCTCGTCAACCGAGGGTTGCCCTCCTGGTACGTGTGGCACCTCGTGCAGGTCCAGCGGTTCTACCTCGATGCCCTCCGCATTCCGAGGGACGCGTTCCGGTTGGCCGAACTGGACGAGAAGGCACGTGCCTTCTACAACCAGATCCACTTCGACATCCAGGTGCGCCAGGAGAGCCTCGGGGGATTCAAGGAAGTCGGCGGCGTCCATTATCGAACGGACCACGACTTGAAAGGACACGAGGCCGGGTCTCACACGAAGCAATCGGTGACGGTCGGGGCCACGAAGCTGGTGCCCCACGTGCTCGAGCTTTCGTTCGGCGTCGATCGGAACGTCTGGGCCCTCCTCGATCTCTCTTATGCCAAGGGGGACCGCGTCGTCCTCCGATTGCCGGCACGGATCGCCCCCGTCCCGGTCGCGGTGTTCCCTCTCGTCAACAAGGACGGCATCCCGGAACGGGCCGAGGCCCTGTGGGCGGCCGTGCGAAAACGGATCGCAGCCTTCTACGACGACTCCGGGTCGATCGGGCGACGCTATGCTCGAATCGACGAGATCGGGACGCCGTTCTCGGTCACCGTCGATCACGAGACCCTCGAGGGGAAAGGCGTAACGGTGCGCGAGCGGGATTCCCAGAAACAGTTCCGCGTCTCGGAGGGTGAACTCGCGGATACGATTGAGCGACTCCTCTCCGGCGAGGCGACGTTTCCCGCGTGATCCGATGGAGACATCCCGCGACGCACGCGGATTCCTCCGGCGACTCGAGGATCGTATCGAAGAACTCGTCTCACGGGACGACCGTGTCTCCCTCGCGTTTTCCGGCGGGTTGACGAGCACCCTCCTCGCGACGGTCGCACGGAAGCGGTGCGACCTGATTTGTCTCGTCGCGGGGACCCCGGCGTCTCCCGATGTCCGCGCGTCGAACGCGGCCAAGCAACACTTTGACTTTCGGGTTGAATCGGTCCTCCTCGATCGAGAAATCGTTCGAAGGAATCTGCAGGAGATGCGGGCCTTGAACCGGACGATGTCCATGAACTCCCTGCGGACGTTGATGCCGGTCTACGCGGTCCTCGGCCGACATCCGGGAGCCGTCCTCTTGTCCGGTTTCGGAACTCCTAAAACGGACCTCTCCATCCGGAGGATGCTCCGCGCGTGGCATGTCGAAAGTCCGATCATGGAGGCCGCGCGAGGTCGGAACGTGTCGCGATCCGTCCTCCTCGAGGCGTCGATATCTTTGGGCCTCCCCGAAGAGTGGGCCCGGGTGGCCCATCGCCCTCCCGCCGACGGTTCCGGAATCGGCGACCTTTCCGAAGACTGAAGCGAGAGGCGACCGGTCCGGCATGTCGGCTGTTTTCCCGAGCGTCCGTGTGCAAATTCTGCGATGGGGCAGGGCCTATTCGCAAGCCTGACATTGAGTCAGCAAGCGTTATAAGCGTGGCCCAGGCATGGAACGGCAACGCGATGGTCGACGACCACATCAAGCGAAAGATCTTGCTCCTCGGCGATGGTGCCGTGGGCAAAACCAGCCTCATTCGCCGGTTCGTGGTGGACAAGTTCTCGGACGACTACATCACCACGATCGGGACCAAGGTCACGAAGAAGGACCTGCGCCTCGAATCGCCCGGCAAGGTGACCGACCTGACGTTCATGATTTGGGACGTCCTGGGCCAGAAAGGGTACAAGGGCATCCAGGAGAGTTCGTTCCAGGGCGCGAAGGGGGCCCTTCTCATTTACGACGTCACCCGCTCGGAGACCTCGGAGAGCCTCCAAGATTATTGGATCCCGCACCTCATGTCCGTCACCGAAGCCATGCCGATCGTCCTGGTCGGCAACAAGGTCGACCTGGCAGAGTCCCGCCGGGGCGCGCAAGAGGCCCTCGACGATCTCAAGGACGTGCTCGGGGTGCCCGGGTTCCTCAGTTCCGCGAAGACCGGACTGAACGTGGAGGCCGGATTCCTCGCCCTCGCGAAGTCGATCGTGTCCGACATGGACGCGAAGCTATCCGCGCGCGAGGCCGTCGAGGAGGCGGCCCACGAGTTCATCGTCGTGGCCGATCAGATCGTGATGGACTTCTGCGACGTCATGGGCGGCCACGAAGCGGCGATGCCGATCGTGCGTCAGCAACTGATGAAGGCCGGCGTGGACGTCAGGGCTCCGACGCGGGAGGGACTCCGCCTCGCGGTCGACTACCTCGCCGAGGCGGAATCGTCCTTTCGGAACGCGGCGGACGTCGAGGCGAGCAAGAAGAAGCGCCTCGGATGGATCAAGACGGTCCCGTAGTCAGAGCGGCCGTTCCATGTACGGATGCCTCAGATCGTATCCGAGCGACCGGTAGTATCCCCGGACGCCGACCCCGGACGTGACGCGGATCGACCGCAAACCGAACTCCTCGGCCGCGATCCGCTCGCATTCGGCCAGGAGGCGTCGTCCGAGCCCGCGGTGCTGCCACCGTGCCCCCGCCGAATCATGGATCGGCACGACCCGACCGACGACTTTCAGCTCCCGGACCGTCGCGGTGGAGCGGCCGATTCGGAGTCGTGCGTAACCGACGAGCACATCGCGGTTGGGGTCTTCGAAACTCAGGAAGACTTCGAGGCCCCCCGACGAATCGTACTCGATCCGGAGGAGGGACAGGGCTTCGGGTCGGGGATCGGTTCCCCGGAAGCCCACCTCGCGACAGCGGATGCAGTGGCAATCGAGGCCCTCCGAGCGGAGGCGCTCCTTGGCCAAAACTCGCAGGTCTCCTCGCCTCACCCCGTCCTCGATGTCGGGCGCGCCAATTTCCCGCTGCACCCGTTGGATGCGGCACCACCGGGGCACGATCGCCTTCACTCGAGCGATCAGCGCGACGGCCTCCTCGGTCCGAAGCGGCGCGTAGCGCCCCGATTTCCAGAGGCCGTGCAACGCGGTGCCCGGCAGGACGAGCGTCGGATATATCTTGAGGAAATCCGGACGGTAGGCGGGATCCGCGAAGAGATCGCGGAACGACTCCAGGTCGCGATCGGGGTCGGAACCGGGGAGGCCCGGCATCATGTGCACGCCGACCTTCAGGCCCGCCTCCTTCGCCCGGGCCAGGGCCTGGCGGCTCTGCGCGTCCGTGTGGCCTCGGTGGACCGCTTCGAGGACGTCGTCGTGGGTCGACTGCAGCCCGATTTCGACCCGGGTCGTCCCCAAGGCCAAGGACTCCTCGACCTCGGATCCCAAGAAGCAATCGGGCTTCGTCTCCACCGTAAGGCCGATGCACCGAGCCCTCGCCGATTCGTTCCGATCCTGCGCCTCGACAAGAGAGGAGGCCTCGAACCCATTCAGGCCGTCGAAACATCCTTTGACGAACGAGGTGCGATAGGCGGCGTCGAGGGCCGTGAAGGTCCCGCCCAGGACGATCAGGTCGACCTTGTCGGTGTCGTGCCCGATCTGCCGCAGCGAGGCAAGGCGAGCCTCCGTCTGCAACCGAGGATCGTAGCGATGGTCCGCGGCCCGGCGGGCCGCGGGCTCCGTGCCCAGATAGGACTGCGGCGTCCCGAGTCGAGGGCCCCCCGGGCAGTACGTACAGACTCCATGGGGGCAGGCATGCGGCGCCGTCATCACGGTGACCACCGCGACGCCGCTGGCCGTTCGGGCGGGCTTCACCCGGAGGAGGTCGACGAGCCCCTCGCGCATCGAGGACGGGAGACGCTCGAGGATCGCGGAATCAGGGGGAAGACCGCGGAGCCGATGGGTCCGAGCGACGCGGACCTTCAGCCGTTCCAGGTCGTCCTTCGTCGCCGGTCTATGCTGTTGGATCTGATCGATGAAGGCCTCGACGAAATCGGCATCGAGGCGACCGGCGATGGTCAGCTGGGCTCCTCCGATCGCGAGACGGGGGGCGGCGCAACCGCGGCGCGCGATCGACCGAACAGGTCAACGGCTCGGGCCAGGCCGACGCCGAGGGCGGCGAGACCCGCGAACACGACCGCGGTGCCGGTAATGATCCCGGCGTCGAGGGCGGGGGATTGCGTGAGCTCCGTGAGCGGACTGGCGATGCGGACCCAATCGACGATCAAGGCAATCTCGAACAGGGACAGCATCCCGACGCCGGCAAGGCCGAGGCCCAGCCCACGAATTCCCGTGTCGGAGACCCCGGTGGCGAGGTTCGCACGCCACAAAGCCGCGACGAGGCCTGCGAACAATCCAATCTGCCCGAGTCCCGAGGTGATCGCGAGAACCTGCCTCGTCTCGGAGATTGTCAGGCCGAACGCATCGGCGGTCCCGGCTGGAAAGATTCGAAGCAACTGGGAAATCATGTAGAGCCAGACCGCGAGGAACGCGAGGCCCAACCATCCGCGGGGCGACCGAATCCTCCGGGCATCGATCGGAGACGCCGTCATGGCTGTGACAACTCACGGGGTCGGATGAACCTTGGCACCGGGCCAATCTCTACCCGTACATGGTGCCTTGTTTCTCGACCTTCGGGGCGTCCCCGGGGACATGCTCGAGCACGTCGACCGCGAGGACCACGTGCAAGGGGATGAGGCGGAGCTTTCCCTTGAGTTCCTGGTGGCTTTCGTCCAGCTCGATCACGATCGCATCGTCCGTCCCGATCGTGGCGTAGCCGCGGAATACCCCTTTCGTCACCTTCGTCCGTTCCCGCGTCTCCATCGATTCAATCCGATAGCGGGAGCCTTTCGTCAGGGAAACGATTTCATCAGCCACCCTTTCACCTCCGCTGCTCCGCGAGCTTCGCCAGGTGATCCACGGTCTTGCGATAGTTCTCCATCGCGATCTCGACGTTCGATTCGACGAAGTTCCAGGCTTTCGAGAGGTTTCCATACCGGATCCGGTAGCCTTTTCGGATCGTGCCTCGCTCGTTCACGTTGACCTCGTCGAGGAGGTCCATCTCCTTGAGCTTGTTGATGTGCCGGTAGATCGTCGCCTTGGTCGTCTTTAGCTTCGCCGCAAGCTGTTCCACGGTCCACCCCTTGTCCATCCGGCCGAGGAGACACTCGACGAACAACCGATACGGCACCGAGTCCCGGACGCTGGAGGCATCCGTCTTCGGATCGTACCCCTTCGGGATGTAACCGATCTGCGTGAGGAAGAGGAGGGCCACGTCGTCGATGTCCTTCAGCGGCGTCAGAGGGGTGTTGCTGACGATGACGATTTCAAACGGCAGAAGGAACCCTTCGCCTCGGGTAATCCCAGTGCGTAGTTAAGGCTTACCATTGAATTTTATCGCATTCTATGATAATAATCATAGTCAGACGTCGATAATTCCGCTGTACGTGTCGACCCGCAGTCCGCGCGCACGAAGCTCCCGGACGAGGACGTTGATGCCGATGCTGTCCGAAGCCACGTGCCCTGTGACCACGAGGTTCCTCGGGCCCTCGCGGCCATAGGCCTCCCACAACCGGCGGAGGGCCCCCGCATCGATGTGGATGTAGAAAACCGTGTCGATTCCATGGTCGAACGCCGCGCGGGCGACCGGGAGGCCTCCGTTCGTCCCGGCGCCGTGGTGAACGGCCCATTTTCCGAGAGCGTGGTCCGCTTTCCCCATGCGAACGACGATGCGAGTCAGGGCCGAGTGAAACTCCGGCATCGATTCGAGGACCGCGACCGCATCCTCCACCCGCGGCTTCTCCGGGAGTTGCGCCCGCAAGGTCTCGTCCATGACCCGACGTCCGATCTCGTCGCATGGGTTATGGATGCACATCAGGCCGATCCCGATCATCCGGGCCATCGAAGGCAAGTGGTCGTAGTTCTCGGCGTGGACGCGAGGCTCGCGCTCCTCTTGCATCTCCCGGACGGCCGCATCGGCCGCCGCTTTGGGAACGCCATGATTCGTCAGGATGGTCGCGTGCTTCGCAAAGACTTTGGGCAGGCCGAGGACCGCGCTTCCTCCCGTCGGATGGTGGGCGATGACGAGATCGTACCCCTTCGCTTTGGCGAAAAGGAGGTCCGCCGCGTCCACGTCGATGCCGAACAGGACTTTTCTCACGTCGCGGGCGGGCACGTTGATCGTCGTGTCCGCGGGAACTTCCGACTGATTCGCCAGGTGGAGGGCGAGGCCTAGGATCTCTTGACTGTCCATCGCGCCCCGGCACCGGCTTCATAGGTTAACCCTTTGCGGGAGCCCCGTCGATCCGCCGACGTCGGCCAAAGGCTTTTCGTGCCAGCCGAGATGGGGGACCGGGGAGGAGCCACCGACGTCCCGCGCATCGTCCGAAGAACTCGCCGGCTCAGGCATCCTCGTGCGAATCCCGCCGGCGCTGCGATCGTACACCGGGGGACAGGATGAGGTCGTCCTGGAGGCGTCGGACCTGAACGCGATGCTGCGCGCCCTCGAATCGTCGTTCCCGGGGATCCGCGAGCGCGTCGTGGACGAGGCCGGGACGCGAAGGCCGTACGTGAACGTCTTCGTGAACGAGGAGCTCGTGATGACGCCCCTCGGCGAGGTGGCTCTGATGCCCGGCGACGTCGTCCATATTCTCCCCAGCGTTGCAGGTGGTTAGCGTGGCCCGCGCAATAAAGAAAGGCAGTGTGGTGGTCTCCGTCGGGACGAAGAAAGGTGGATTCATCTTCCACTCGCCGGATCGGAAAAAGTGGACGATGGCCGGTCCGTATGTACCGGGGGCGAGCGTCTATCACTTCATCCTCGATCCTCGGGATGGCCGCACCGTGTACGCGGCGGCCCCGCACGGGTCGGAGCCGTGGGGACCGGCGGTGTACCGGGGCCGAGCGGGTGAATCGCTCAAGACGACCGCGCATGCGCCGAAATTCAAGGACGGCTCGGGACTCGCAGTGACCCGCGTCTGGCACCTCGAGCCGGGTCCGGCGGACGACCCGGAGACGATCTATGCAGGGGTGGAACCCGCGGCCCTGTTCCGGAGCGAGGACCGGGGCGAAACCTGGGGGGACATCGACGCCCTCAACTACCATCCGACGCGGAAGGATTGGCAGCCCGGTTTCGGCGGCCTATGCTTGCATTCGGTCCTCGTCGATCCGCGCAAGCCGCGCCACCTGCTCGCGGGAATCAGTTCCGTCGGCACCTTCGAGTCGAAGGACGGGGGCCGGACTTGGACGACCGAAAACCGCGGCGTGCGCGCGGAGTTCATGCCGAACAAGTACCCCGAATGGGGCCAATGCGTCCACAAACTCGCGTGGGACGGCTCGGGGGACGGATCGATCTTCCAGCAGAATCACTGCGGGACCTACCATCGCGGACCGGATGGCGGGGCTTGGACGGAGGTCACGAAAGGGCTGCCCTCCGACTTCGGATTCCCCATCGCAGCCCATCCGAACCAGAAGCATACCGCCTTCGTCACCCCGCTGATCGGTGGGGAGAACCGCGTCTTCCCGAAGGGACAGATGGCCGTCTGGAAGACCGCGAATGCGGGCAAGTCCTGGCGCCGCGAGACGAAGGGGCTCCCGGCGAACGCCTTCATGGGCGTCCTCCGCGAAGGGATGTCCGCCGATCCGGAAGATCCGGTCGGGATCTATGTGGGCACGAACACAGGCCAGTTGTTCGCGAGCCGCGACGAAGGAGAGTCCTGGAAGATGATCGCCAATTTCCTCGCGCCGATCCTGTCCGTGAACGCAGGGGTCGCCAAGTAGTCGGCGCGCTGCTGCCTCGGGGCGGAAGGGACGCGGCGGGCCGTGTCGCCGCCGCGGTCTGGAACGTCGGGCTCAGAAGACGAAGATCAGGACGAGCACGGCCGCCAAGAGCTGCGCGATGCGCCAGACCGTCGTGGTCCACGAGTCGCCCTCCGCGGTGTAGGCGCCGAGGAACAGCGCCAAGGTGACGAAGAACCCTCCGACGCCGACGAGGAACAAGGCCGCCAAGGAGAGTGCGGCGATTCCCCCGGCGCTTCCCACGACCGCCAACATCGAGCGACTGATGAGGCCGGTCAAGAGGGCGACGAGACCGAAGACCAAGAGCCCCAGATGTTGCGAAGGCGTCCGGCCCATGTCCCAGAGTTTCTCTGAGAATCCTGGCATTGCCGTCCCTCCGATTCTACGGCACGCCGAAGATGGTCGTGGAGCTCGCCAGGATCAACAGGAGCGCGAGGAATCCGAGGATGATCAGGAAGAGCCTCGCGAACACGTCGATGTCTTCCATGAAGACCGCGGCGGCGAGGAGCCCGAAGACGAGGAAGAACATGCCCCAATGGCCCGCGAGCGGTCCCCAGACGAGGCCGAGGTTCTCCCGGGCGGCGACCGCCTCCGGCGGTTCGGTACCCGCAACCCGCGTTCGGCTGAGATCCGTCAACATCGCTCCCACGAGCAACAAGAACAGTCCTAAGATAATCATCAGGCCCACGAGTCGGCGTCGGTCCATAAACATCGGCCCGCGCATCATCGGTGGTGGTGGTTGCATCGATTCAGCCCTTGAGGGCGAAGTTATGTTCAGATTTATATATATTACGCTGAATAGGGAACTAATATAGGTTTCGCAAACGGCTTTTTGGCGGGGCACGGAATCGCGCCCCGCTGAAGGTTTACAGCCCAAGCTTCCCCGGATTCAGGAGGTCGGAGGGATCGAGGGCTTTCTTGACCCGTCGCAAAAGATCCAATCCCGTCCCGAGCTCCGCCGGGAGAAGATGGGCCAACTTGAGGCCGACGCCGTGGACGTATTCCATCGAGCCGCCGAGGGCCTGGGCTCGGCGAATCGCTTCGTCGATCGCCGCCGCAACGGCCGCCCTCGCGGCGGCCCTGTCCCCGCGGGCGGGATGCATGATCTCCATGGAGACGAGCTCCGGTTGCGTCCACACGCCGAATCCAATCGGATGCGCACCATGCCGACGAACGATCGCGAGCGCCGACCGCCGGAAGGCCAAGATTTTCGATCGCGGGAGGGCCACGTGCACGTAGTCGAACACCGTCTCCTTCAACGCGATATCGGCACGGGTCACGCCCGGAGAAATCTCATCGTGATAGTAGATGATGTCATGACGTCCCTTCCAATATTCCCGGGCCTCGCGGTCCGGAAGGACGGTGGCGCGCGCGGTCCGCAAGCGACGCCGCGCGGCATTCCACGACGCGGCGACGACATCGGGGTTGCCCGCGAACCCCAGGTACAGGGTCGGTGGGCCGCCGCCGCTCCCCCAAGGGAGGGCGGGTCCTTCGAACGTCTCCTCGAAGTCCATCACGCTGGGCCTCAGGCCGTCATCGTACAGGGCCGAGAGACATTCGAAGCCCGTCGGGAAGTCTCGGAGACGCCACGCGCGGATTTCCTCTTTCTCGGGAACGGGAAAGACGCGGAGCGTCGCCGCGGTCACGATGCCCAACGTACCCTCGGTCCCGATGAAGAGGCGCTTCAGGTCGAGGCCCGAAGTGGACCGCGCCACGGCCCGCGTCCGAATCACGGTGCCGTCCGCGAGCACGGCCTCCAGGCCGAGGACTTGATCTCCCATCGTCCCGCGAAGGTACCCCGCATAGCCGAGGCCGTTCGTCCCGATCGCCCCGCCGACGGTCGCCCGCGGTCGCGACCACGGGTCATGCCCCAACGTCAGGCCCTTCTCCCGAAGGCGCCGGTCCAACGTTTCCAAGACGATTCCGGCCTCGACCGTCGCGGTGCATGATCGCGGGTCCACCGCCCGGATCCGATGCATTCCTCGGAGATCGAGGACGACGGAATCCGACGAGGACCGTGCCCCTCCCATGAGGCCGGTGCCTCCGCCCCAGGGCACGATCTTGACGCCGGCCTCGGAAGCCCAACGGACGACGGCCACGACCTCCTCGGTCGTCCGCGGCAAGACGACCGCGGCGGGCAGCTCCCCCTGGTCGGCCAAGGGCGAGCCGCGGTGCTCGCGGAATGCATCCGTCCGGTACCGAGGCGCAATCGACGGGCCGGTCCGGACGCGGCCTGACCCGAGGCGTCCGGCGAGCCGCGAGAGATCCACGTCCACGACGACCGCAACACCGGGGTCGTATTCAAAGCGAACGACCGGTCATGCGCGGCGCAGATAGTACAATGTGTACGCCTTGCGGGACGGTGTCGCGTAACCATTGAGGTCGAGCCGGACCGGGATCCAATCTTCGGGGAGTTCGATGAGGTCTTCCGCATCGCATTCGATCGTCTGGAGCTTCGCCTTCATAGGAATCGGCAGACTTTCCTTGGATGAGGTAAAAGCCCTTTCGCGCCTGTTCTCGGAGATGATTATCGAAATGTCGGATGTACAGTCGAAATAACCGGAGGCCCGGAGAGATTCCGCGTGGAGCAAAAGACACCTTTGACGTTCGCTCGGAGCCATCGACGCAAGGGAAGGCGAATGCCATGTGGTCCGCGTACCACGCCCTCCATGGGCTCACGGAGAGCTACATTCAAGCTGCGAAATAGCTCCCCCCATCTCCATGTCGGAAAAAATACTCGGAGGGAAACGCTTTTTACACCCTTGCTGTATGGAGCCGCGAGGTCAAACATGCCGTACACGTACCAGGGATGGACGCTGTACTCGCGAGATGTGAAACTGAAGAAGGGACCGAAAGTAACGATCTACTTCTTCAGTAAGCGGAAACCGAAAAGCGGCAAACCGATGGACGAAATGCCCAAGAACCGCAAGGTCGGCGTGAACAAGCGCACCGGCCTTCCGTTCTTGCGAAAGGGCTGAGTCCGCCCCTCGCGACCCCATATGCCGAGGCATCACGGGGGAGGCCCTCGGCCCTTTCCTTCTTTTAGCGAGGCAAGTCTACCGCCGCACTGCGACCGTTTGAACCCTAACGGAACCTATTTGCCCCTCGCGAGGATGCGGCGCGCGATGCCCGAGGGAACGATTGCGTTCGATGTGACTGCGCCAATAGAGAAGGTGTGGTCCTTCCTCAGCGACATACGCCAGGTCGGGCGGTGCGTGCCTGGAGTGGACCGGATCGAGGTCCTCGATGCGACGCATGCGCGATGGGACCTCACCGTGAAGATCGGCCCGCTCTCTCAGACACTCAAGGTGATGACGGAGACCCTGGAGCAGGTCCCCCTCCGGCGCGGACGGTTCCGCGGGTCGGCGGACAACATCGACATGACCGGGGCGATCGAACTCGCACCGACTGGAGGGGGGACTCGGGTAGTCTACACGATGAGCGTGAACGCGAAAGGCCCGCTCGCGAGGATCATGGACAACTTCATGAGGACGAAACTGAAGTCGCAGACGGAAGAGTTCGCGGCGAACGTGAAACGGGCACTCGAAGGGTGACGGTCGATTCGGCTGGCACCCGGAGAGGAGCGACCTCTCGCTCAATCATGATAACCGGAGCCGCGCCCTTTTAGCCAACGATGGGGAATCGGGCCCGTGGCCTTCGTCGGACCGCCGAATGGCGGTAGCCCACCCCCTCGGCCGCGATTGGTCGCCGAGGATTTGCTCCTCTACGATCGGGACGGTCAATCGCTCCTCGACGACCACGCGTTGCGGATTCTCATCGCGCTGCACCAGGAGAGCCTCACGGCCCAAGCGATTGCGAGCCGATATCGCGTGCCGATCGCGGCGTGCTATCGCCGCGTCCGTCGCCTCGTCTCGCTCGGCCTGATCTCAGAAGCCGGATTCGTCACCGAAGGGCGCCGCCGACCCGCTCGATTGTACCGGTCGGAGGTGGATCGGTTCCAAATCACCTACGGGAGCGGAAAGATGCAGCTCCTCCTGATGCTGCGCAACGGGACGGAAACGAAGACGATCGTCGGAATCCCGCCGGACCTCGCCGTCAGTGGAACAACGCCTCCACCCCCGCGTGAAGTCGGGGAATATCCGTCCGCATGATGTCCGGGTTCGACCGCCTCGCGAGGGCCGCATAGTACGCGAGGAACTGCAACGGGACGATCGAGACGATGGGCCGAAGGAACGGATGGACCCCGGGCAATCGGATGCGCGCGCTCGATCGTTCCCCGACCTCCGTGACCGCGGCTCCCGTTTTCGAGAGCGCCTGGAAGAGCACCGACGCGCGGGCCCCGTCGTCGCGACTCCGCAGGAATACGACCGGCTCGTCCGGTCCAAGGGCCAAGAACGGTCCGTGCAAGAACTGCTCCGGGTGGTACCCGCTCGCGGTCACCCCGCACGTCTCCCGGATTTTCAACGCCGCCTCCAGCGCCGTGATCTCATCCCAGTGCGACCCGAGGAACGTGATTCGGTCCTTGCGCGCGAACCGTCGGGAGAGGACCCGCACGGCCTTCTCTGCGTTCAATGCCTTCTCGAGCACGGCCGGCATCTGTGAAATCCCCCGATCGACGTCGGTCCAGTCCGGTTGGACCTGGACCGCGAGGGCCGCGAACGACGCGAGCTGCGTCGTGTAGCTCATCGTGTTGGCCCAGGATCGATCGTGGGTCGACCCGATGACGAGGACGTCGTCCGCAAGGTCTTCCATCCTCGAACCGGAAAGGCCGCAGATCCCGGCGACTCGGTTGCCCGCCTTCTTCGCGCGGGCCAGGGCGCGATTGGTGGTGGGAGTGGACCCGCTGTGGCTCACCCCGACCACCGTCGCCTTGGTCCCAGGAAACGAGCGCTCCGCGAAGTCGTAGGCATGGATCGCTCGGACGACCCGGCGTTCGTCGGCCGCCTGCAGGATCCTCGCCCCGTATTGCGCCGCGTGGTACGAGGTGCCGCAACCCGTCAGGACGAGATGCCGGGCGCGGGAGAGAGACGCGAAGAAGTCGCTCGACCGAACCCGCCGCACCGCTTGCTCGACGAACGCCGGCTGGCCATGGATCATCGCGTGCATGTGGAACGGGTGACGCGACCGCGGGTCGGGAAACGAGACCACAGCGGGAGATGCACGCCCGTCCATAAAGCGGAGGGCGCGCGCCGGAACTCAGGCAAAACAGAACAAGTCGCGTTATTATTAAATCCGATAACCTGAGAGTCGGCCGGCGGCGAGGTGAGCAGGGTGGCCGGGCCGCCGAAAGATCCGAACTAGGACGACTTTCGAGACGAGGTCGAAGGAGGCACGCCTTGAGCGTCCACCCGACCGAGGAGTTCCCGAATGGTTCCGATCAACAAGGTGCCCCCGAGGCGCCGGGCGATTTTGTCGGCCTCTTCGAGAAGTCTGCGGGTCTGCTCGATTTCGCCTTTGTCGAGATAGAATCGTCCCACATAGGCGAGCGATCGAGCGTAATCGGAGAGGTCGCCAAGTTCCTTCAACTCGTTGAGACCCCGTTCCCATAGACGGACCGCGCGATTCCAGCGGCCCAGTCCCATCTCTCTTTGTCCTTCCGTGATATCGAGCAAAGCGAGGGTGCTTCGCTCCTCCATCATTTGGACGAACCGTTTCCCTTCCTCCAGAATCGGCCCGGCCTCCCCGTAGAGGCCGAGGTCCACCATCGCGGCGGACCGATTCATCAGGGCGTATCCCTGAAGGCGGATGTTCCCGACCAATTGGGCCAGCTGCAGGGCGCGATCGTACTGCTTCAACGCCTCATCGTGCCGGCCGAGGTCATGCAATGCGACCCCCACCCCGATGGACGCGCGCGCCGTCTCCGTCAGGTTCCCGCCTCGCTCCGCAACCCGGAGGCTCTCTATCTTGAACTCGAGGCCGCGCTCGGCGTTGCCCCGACGAGCCTCGAGCGTCCCGAGGGCGAGGAGGCTTCGCGCCAAGGCCCCCGGCTCGGAGACCTCGGTCGCGAGGTCGACCGACTCGTTCATATGGGACGCGGCCTGGGCGAGATCCCCTTTCGCCTGCTCGAGGAGCGCCATCTCGCGGAGGACCTCGCCGCGTTCCGCCGGATCCGAATGCGAGTCGAGACGGCCCTGCGCCTCGACGAGGTGGCCGAGGCTCTTCGCCAATTCGTCCCGACAACGTTCGATCGATGCAATCTTTCGGAGGAGCCGCGGGACGCGCTCGGGCCGCGCGTTGACCTCGGCCCGTTGCAGGGCGTGCCGATACTCTTGCAACGCCGGCGCGAGGTCCCCCGAGGCCCGCAGGGAATCGCCCTTGAGCTCCGGGAGGATGCAGGCCGGCAGTGGCTCGAGCGTCCCATCGCCGATGGACTGGAGGACCCGCAGCAGTTCGGACGCGGGGACGGAGTCGAGGAGGCCTTGCCCATGGGACACGAGGTACTCCCCGAAGGCCTTCGTGTCTCCCGCCTCGAGCATGTGGTGCATCCCTTCGATCCGGTCCCGCATCTCTGACCCGTCGAAGAAGTAGACGGCGGCGAGGCCGTGGAACGATCGTCGCCGAACGTCCGGAAGCCGTTCCCGGATGTAATCGCGGATCGTGTCGTGCACGACGACGCCTCCGGAGATCGTCGGCGCCAGGAGGTTCTTCGTCTGAAGGCCGTGGATCGCCAGCTGCCAGTTATCCGAGAAACAATGCAGCGCGTCGAGGGGCACGAGCCCGCGGAACAAGGAGGAGGCCTCGAGGACGGTGCGCTCGTCTTTCGTCAGGGTCCGCCAGATCTCGCGCTCCAGATAGCGGGTCATCTCCCCGGTCACGCTGGACCCGGTCTGGGCCGCGAACGAAAGGAGGATCGGATGGCCGCGAGCCGAACTCGCGGCGCGCTCCAAGGCCGGGTCGTCTCCCGCGAACCCTTTCGATCGCAAGAGGCCGACCGACGCCGTGTGATCGAGGCCCCCGACGCGGAGCACCTCGACGCGGAGACCCTTGGATCCCTTCCGCCGCACGAGGGCCGAGGGGTTCGTCCGCGAGATCAAGAGGACCTTCGCGGACGCCTTCGCCCCCAGGCCGACGACGGGGCCCGCGATGAACCGGGCAAGCTCCGGCGCGGCCCTCTGGAAGTTGTCCAGCACCAGGAGGATGGGGACGTCCCGAAGGTCGTGGGCGAGCACGCGGGCGGTCACGTTCGGATCTTCCGCCCTCGTCTCCTCGAGCAGGTTCTTGAGACCGCGCCGGCCGAGTCGGGAAAGGAACGCGGCGAGATCGCGGAGGAATACGGCGCGGGTCGTGCCATCGTGGACTTCGAACCAGTAGATGTAGGGCCTCGGCCGTTGCCGCACGAGCCAGCTCGCGACGAGCGTGCTCTTCCCGATCCCCGCAATGCCGGTGACGATGAGGACGGCGGAGGGAGACGCGGCCCAGGCATCGAGGGCCCGGGACTCCTCCGCGCGACCGAACAGGCGACCGAGCCGGCGGAGGGTGTCGCCCCAGAGGACCGGGGCCACGGCCCCCGAACCGATCCCATGGAGACGGGTGAAGTCGAGGCGCCCTCCCCGCACGAGGGAGACGGCGGCGGTCAGGTTCACGTACGCCGGAAAGATCTCCGGGATCTCGGACACCCGCATGGGAGTCGGATCGAGACTCGGCGCGAGGACCTCCACGATGTCCCCCTGGAATCGGGTTCGAAGCTTCATCGCCTGAACCCATCCTTCGTGCGTGAGACGATAGACGGTCTTCCGGACCCGATGGCCCGGCACGTGGGCTCGCTCTCCGGCGATGAGCCCCATCGACTCCATCCTCGCGAGCCATTTCGTCGCCGTCGTCCGGCCCGAGTGGGTCGCCGACGCGATGCCTTCCTGCGTCAGGGCGCCGAGCGTCGCGGGCTCCGCGGACGCGGTCGAGGAGAGATGGGTGAGGACGCGGATCGGCGTGGCGTAGAAACGCTTCCTCCGGTACCCCCGCGCCACGCGACGGGATTAGAGCGTTTCCACTTAAGATTATCCAAAACGGAACATTTGGCAGCATGCGCTATTTTCAAATCTGATACCCAGTCCGAGGGCCGCGCGAGGGCCAGGCCGGACGCCGCGACACCAACGGAACCCTTTTTTCGGAGCGAACGGGTCGCGGCTCGATGCGAATCGTCGAATGGATCCGCGCATCCCAAGCGATCTTGTTCGAAGCGTCGATCCTCCCCGCAATCGTCGGGACTGCCGCCGCGATCCATGGTGGGGCGCCCTTTCGAGCGGTGCCCCTCGGCCTCATCCTCCTCTCGCTGATTGGAATCCAGGCCGGCGCGAACCTGCTCAAAGGCTACTTCGAAGGCCGGGATCGGTCGTCGCCGCCATCGTCCCCCGGATCGTGGTTCGCGTTCGATAGCGCCGCGGCGGTCCACCTGACCCGCGATCCTCGGACCGTGCTCCGACTCGGCCGCCTCTCGTTCGCGATCGGCGTGGGGGCGGGCCTCCTGCTCGTCCTGCTGACCATGAATCTCGCCTTGCTGTTCTTCGGGATCGCCGGGGCGGTGTTAGCGTGGAGCTACAGCTCGCCGCCGCTGCAGCTCAGCTACCGCGGAGTCGGCGAAATTTCCACGTTCCTCGCCTTCGGACCGATCATGACCGTCGGCGCGACGGTCGCCTTCGGAGGTGCGGGGATCCGCGACAGCCTGTTCGCCTCCGTTGTCCTCGGGCTCCTCGCATCCGCGATCTCTTTCGCGCGCTACTTTCCGAACCGTGCCGAGGACTCCGAGAAAGGCAAACGCACGCCGGTGACGAGCTTGGGGTTCCCAGGAGCGCGTAGGCTATTCCTCGGGCTCCCACTCCTGCCGGTACCCTTCGGATTCATCTGGTGGTTCTTCGGTGGAGGGGTCCTCTGGATCCTCCTGACGGTCGCCTTCTGGATCGCGATCTTGCGCGCCTTCCCGAAGGAGGAAACCGCATCGCGGTTCGATCGCGCAATCGCTTGGACCGTCGCGGCCCACGCATTCGTTGGACTCGCGATCGTCGTCGATTTGTTCGCCGGGTTATAGATTCGCCGCGGCGGAAATCAGGTACGCGAGGGTCATCGCGGTGCCGAGGAGGAGGACGGCCTGAATCGTCCCCGCATTCGCGGGGATGTGGGCCGGGTACTCGCGGTAGTGCGCCCGGAGGACCGCGCGCGCCCGCGCCAACGGAACGAGGGCGATGAGGCCGATCACCGCGACCCAGGAAATCCACTGGAGGACCGAGAACGCCACCAGGAGGAACAGCGCGGACCCGACGAGGGCCTCGTAGAGGACGACGGACTTCTCGAGGCCAATTCGGGCCGGGATCGTCCGTTTTCCTCCCTTCGGATCCGTGCGGTGTTCCGGCATCTCGTTCACGAGGAGGAACGCGGCGACGAGGAGCCCGAGCGGCAGGGACGCCAGGAAAGCTTCCCAGCCGAGCGCGCCGCGCTGAACCGCGTAGGCGCCGAGGACCACGATGGGACCGAAGATGACGGTCACGGCAATCTCGCCGATCCCGTGGTACTGCAGAGAAAGAGGCGGGAGGGTGTAGAAAATTCCGATCAGCCCGCCGACGGCGCCGAGGACCAACAGGATCCAGCCGTTCGGTCGCGTCACCGCGAAGACCACGCCGATCAGGGCCGCCACCCCATAGAGGGCAATCCAAACCCGACGATGCGCTTCGACGGAAAGGGCTCGATCGGGAAGGACCCGAGCGCCTCCGGTGAAGGGACTCACGAGCTCGGGAGGCAAGTCATCGACCCCGCGGCGGAAGTCGATCGAATCGTTGCTCATGTTCGTCGCCGCGTGGAGACACACCACGCCGACCGCGGTGAGCAAGAGGGCCAGCCCGTCGAACGTCCGCGCCTCGCGCCATGCGATCGCGGTGCCCAGGGCGACCCCGACGAGAGAGGCGACGAAGCTGTGCGGCTGGGTCGCCTTCCACCACGTGCGAAGCGAGACCATCCTATTCCCAGACCACCTGACCACGCGGAAGCACCCGGACCTCGATGAGGCTGAGCGGGCCCGGCCCCGGGTTGATGACCGTGTGCTCCTCCCCGTGGACGAACCGGGCCACGGATCCCGGTCCGACCTCGTGGGCCTGACCGTCGACGAGGACCTGGCCCTGCCCTTCGATGAAGTAGAAAATCTGCGTGTATCGATGGCGGTGGGGCGGCGACTTCACACCCGGCTCCATCTTCGCGAGGCCCATGAGCATGAAGTTGCTGTCGTTCGGTCCCATGATCTTCTTGTCCACGATGCCCGGCCCGATCCCTTTCTCCCACGGCTCCGCCGGCAGGTTGCGCACGATCGCTCCCATGATCCTCTCCGAAGAAGGCGCACACTCTCGTGTTATAAGTATCCTGCGCGGGTACGTTCTGCGACCCGACGTCGATCGGGTAGTCAGAGGGGCATGGGAGCCCCGTTTCCGGCGAGTCGAGGTGCGGCCGACCGAGCCTACTCCACGCCTCCGGCCGTCATCGTTTAACCAAATCGTTAAATATTCAGTCGGATATCACTTAACCAGATGGTTAACCGAACCAAGGCATCGGTCGACCTGGACGCGATCTTCGCGGCCTTGGCCCATCCCATTCGGCGGGCCATTGTTGAGCGATTGGCCGGCGGGGACGCGACGGTCGGTGAACTCGCCGAGCCGCACAAAGTGAGCCTCCCCGCGATCTCGAAGCACCTTCGCGTGCTCGAGGACGCGGGCCTGCTGCAGGTCGAGCCCGAAGGTCGCGTGCATCGCTGTCAGCTTGACGTCGCCCCACTGAGCACGGCGTTTGGTTGGCTCACGCGCTACCGCGTCCTTTGGGAGGACCGCTTTGGCCGGTTGGCCGAGCATTTAGGGGAAAGCCACAAGACGGAACGAAAGGAGGAACAGAAACATGCCCGCAAAAGGTAAGCCTGCGAGGACGTCGGAACGCGAGCTCGTGACCACGTACATCTTCGACGCGCCGCGCGCGCTCGTTTGGAAAGCGTGGACCGATCCGAAGCTGATCCCTCGATGGTGGGGACCGAAGAGGTACACGACGACCGTGGAGAAGATGGAGGTCCGCCCCGGTGGAACCTGGCGGTTCATCCAACGGGATTCGGAGGGCAACGTGTACGGATTCCACGGGGAATACAAGGAAGTCGTGCCGCCCGAGCGCATCGTCGACACCTTCGAGTATGAAGGGATGCCGGGACACGTCCTCATCGAGAGCGCCACGTTCGAGGAGATCGACGGCCGGACGAAGGTCACGCAGAAATCCGTCTTCGAGACGGTCGAGGACCTCGAGGGGATGCTCGCTTCCGGCATGGAAGACGGGGCGCGCGAAACGATGGAGCGATTCACAGAACTGGTACACGAGCTGAAGGAAGGTGCGACGCGCTTGAAACCCGCGGGTCGGAAGAGAGCGAGCCCCCGCGAGCGGAAGAACGGGCTCGTCATCACCAGGACCTTCGACGCGCCGCGCGAACGCGTTTGGCTCGCGTGCACGGACCCGGTAGAGATGAAGAAGTGGTGGGGACCGAAGGGGTTCACCACGCCCGTCCTCTCGGCGGATCTGAGAATCGGCGGAGTGTTCCGGTACTGCATGCGCTCCCCCGAGGGGAAGGACTACTGGGGCACCGGGGTCTATCGCGAAATCGTCCCCGGGAAGCGAATCGTCTACACGGACAGCTTCGCGGACCAGAAAGGAAACGTCGTTCCGGCGACGTACTACGGAATGAACCCGGAGATCCCGCTGGAGATGCTCGTCACGATAACCTTCGAAGACGAGGACGGCGGGACGAAGGTGACCTTGCGACATGCCGGGATGCCTGCGGGGCCAGAGCGCGACGGGGCGACGCAGGGCTGGAACGAGATGTTCGACAAGCTCGTCACGAGATTGCAGCGGTGATGTCGGAGCGGAAAAATTCGCCGGGCAGGCGGGGCGGTCGTCCCGCCTGCGAAACCATTTATCCCAAGGGCCGAAATAGGCCCGCTCGATTCTCGGGAGGGGAATCCGAATGTGTCGGAACATCAAGACCTTGTTCAACTTCGATCCTCCGGCGACGGATGAAGAGATTCGCGGCGCCTCACTCCAGTTTGTGAGAAAGATATCGGGCTTCCCAAAGCCCTCGAAGGCAAACGAGGCGGCATTCTCTCAGGCCGTCGATCGCGTTTCCACGGTCGCCAAAGATCTGCTCCGTTCGCTCGCCACGAATGCCGAGCCGCGCAATCGCGAGGTCGAGGCCGCGCGGGCCCGCGCTCGGGCCGCTGAACGGTTCGGGAGTTCGTGAGCCCGGTGACCTCATGCCCACCGATTGGCCCCCGGTAGGGCCGAACCGTCCGCGGGCAATACCTCAGTAAATCCGGGTGTTGTCGTCCGGTGGGTCCTGCGGTTCCTGAGCGACCGGTGGCGGATCGGGGGACGGATCAGGGAGAGGATCGGGTGGGGGATCAGAAGAGGGATCCGCGGGCGCCTGGGAGGACGCCTTCGAGGCCGAGGGGGTGCGACGCCAGGACCAAACGCTCAGCATCAAGGCCGCTCCGACGAGCGCGAGGCCACCGACGAGTACAATGACCGCCACAATCGTTTCGGTCGGTTTCAGGCCGAACACGACCAAGTCAAGGTGGACTTGGAGGTCTTCCCGCGCGGGAAGTTCCACCGCCACAACGTAATAGGATCCTCCGCCGGGGAGACTCTGATCGACCTGAATGGTCGTTCCGTGCTGATGGAACAGGGGAGGCACGGCGTTGGAGCCGTCCCGAAACGATGCGTAGCCGCGTTCATCGAACACAAACACGTCGAACGAATGACCTCGAATTTCGGAGAGGTTTCCGTTCAAGCGGCCGTCCCCTAAGATGCCGACCTCGAAGCTGTAATAGTCTCCCGAGGTGACGAGGACGTTGTCGGCCATTCGAACGGGTTGGGCCGCTTGAAACATCGTGAGCGATCCAAGGACGATCTGCAAGGTTGCGACCGCGGCGAGGAAGTAGAGACGCTTCACGTGTCAACCTCCCCCTCGCGGCTTCTCCTACGCATCAGGCCGCCTCCGATGCAGGACCGTTTCCGGTTGATTCGGCGATTCAAACATCAGATCACGTCCGGGAGAGGGGCTGCGTGCGGGCGACGATGACGGAAATATTGTCCGTCCCGCCACCTTTGTTCGCCAGATCGACCAAGATCTCGCAGGCCGTCTGCGGATCGCTCGCTCCCATGACCACGCGCTGGATGTCCTCGTCTTCCACGTGGTTGATCAGGCCGTCGCAACACACCAGGACCATGTCGCCCGGTTCCGTGGTGAGGCATCCGATGTCCGGGGTCACCTCATCGTAGACTCCGAGCGCCATCGTGATCACGTTCTTCCGCGGATGGTGCCTTGCTTCCTCGGGCGACAGTTCCCCGCGATCGACCATCTCCTGGACGAGGGAGTGGTCTCGGGTCACTTGGAAAATCTCACGCTCGTTGATGATGTATGCCCGGGAATCGCCCACGTTTGCCACGTAGAGGTCGCGACCGTCCACGATGGCAAGGCTGAGGGTCGTCCCCATCCCCGCGCACTCCGGATTTCGCGCCGCCTCGGTGAAGATCGCCTTGTTGGCCTGGTCAACGGCGGCTCGGAGCTCCTGGTCGTACGTCCCTTGCGGGATGTCCTCCGAGGTCGTCAAGAGCGGCAGGATCGTTCGGGCGACCGCCCTCACGGCCGTTCGGCTCGCCACATCCCCGCGACGGTGGCCCCCCATGCCATCCGCCACCATCAGGAGCAGCCGGGTCCGCGGTTCCGAGAGGTACGCCGTTTGGATCTCCATCGCGAGGAGACTGTCTTCGTCGACCGGCCGGACCTTCCCGACGTTCGAGGCGAACCCGAGACGACGACGGGGAGAACGAATCACGGTGTCCGCTGCGCCGATCGACCTTCTGTCTTCCACGATCTTTCGAGCCATGCTCAGGACCCCCTGCGGCGTTGGCCGCCTTTGAACGCGATCGTCATATACGGGCCTCTCCCCGGCTTGTACACCAGGGCGACGACGTCTCCGTCCGTGAGCTCCTGGCGTTTGAACCCTGGAATCTGTTGGTATGTCCTCCCGCCATCGTGCGACATGGCGGTGCCGTTCAAGCTTCCCAAGTCCTCGATCCAACACCGGCCCTTCGGGTCCCTCACGATCCTCGCGTGATGCTTCGAGAGGTACCGCTCCGTGTCGAGGATCCCGATCTCGGGAGGACGTCCGAAGCCTTTCTTCGTGCAACCTTGGTCGCAGGACTTGTGGTCCCTCCCGATCTCCATTTCCTTCTTGACCCGGCATTTCTTCCCCAGGACGACAAGGTGCGGAAAGCCCGGGGACTTCTCAGACCCTCCGCCGATCGCCTCGGCCATGTCTTGGGCGGTCGGAAACCGTCGTTTCGGATCGAAGGCCATGGCCCTCGTCACGACGCCGGAAAGCTCCGACGTGACGCGGGGATCGATGTCGTGGGGGGATCGGAAGAGTTCCGTCTTCCCTCCCGCGAGCTGTTTCATGGAGGCGCGGGGATCCTGTCCGGTCAGGAGGAAGAAGAACACCGCGCCCACGCCGTACAGGTCGCTCGCCGGGGTGGCCTCTCCCAGGTTCTGCTCCGGGGCCCCCCAGCCCGGCGTGTAGATGACGGTCCCGGATCCCATGAACTGGTGGAATTCCTTCTTCGCCGCCCCGAAGTCGATCAGGACGACTTCGCGGTTGACATCGAGGATGATGTTGTTCGGCTTGACATCCCGGTGGATGACGTTCCGCCCGTGCAGGTAGGCGAGGGCCTCCAGCAGTTGGAGGACGTATCGGGTCGCCGTGCCCACATCGGCCGCCTTGTCGCGGTAGCGTTCCGACAGCGTGTCCCCTTCGAGCTTCTCCTCGACGAGGCAGAAAGGGCCCAAGTTGGTGCCTTCGTCCACGTACCGCACCACCCGCGGATGGCCGGGCGAGGCGAGGGCCTTCAGGATGTCGGCTTCGATCCGGAGCCTCTCGTCCGCCTGCTCCAGATCCGGCCCGCTCGCTTCCTTCACGACGACGGCCTGTCCGCGGCTGGACTTGCCGACATAGACCGTCGACATTCCTCCGTCGGTCAACTTGCTCGCAACCTGGTACCGACCCTTCCGACCTTTCAGGGTACAGGGAAGGGGGAGGGTCATACGCTCCGCTGGCCTATTTCAACACGAATTGCAGCTTCACCAGCTCAGCCACGTCGATTTCGTCCGCGTCCTGGAGCTCGTTGCGGCCGTTGCCGGTGACCAGGATCCGGGAGCTGCCTCGGACCAGCCAGGTTTTGTTCGTACTCCGCTTCCGCTGCACCATCGTGGTCCCGTCTTCGACGAAGAACTTGTCCCCTTCCTGGAAGACGGTCAGGTGTCCCCGGGAAATCTCATTCGCCTTCCCCGGGTCGGGCAGGAACTTGGCCAAGTCAGTGCGGCCGATCAACCATTGCGACGGCGAGAGCGGCCTCTCGGTGTTGTCGGGAAAGATGAGGTAGCCCGCCTTGGGCGACTCCTCGGGCCCCTCTTCCGGGGCCGGCTCCCCTTCGACGTCCGTCGACTCGACCAAGGCTTGGCCGTCGGATTCCATCGAATCGATTTCGGGCTCGGGCTCGGCCGTTGAATCGGGCTCGGCCGCATCCTCGGTGGGCGCCGAATCGAGGGGACTGTCGTCGTCCGCCCAGGATAGGGAAAGGCCCTGCGCCTCGGAGGCGTCCGAGGCCTCGTTCGGCGGTGCTTGGGCGACCCCTTGCTCGATCCTCGCGCCGCAGGTATCGCAGAACTTGGCGTTATCTCGGATTTCGGTGCCGCAGTCCGGACAGTTGGTCACGTCATCACCGCTTCGGTTTCTTTTTCCCAATGACGGTCGTCGCTTGCAGGAACTCCTTCTTAGCAGATTCGCTCAGTTGCAGCCCGCTTCGGGCCACCGTCGCCTGCGCGTCCCGCATCGTCGTCACGACCTCGTTGAGGGTGGCGTTGGCACGGAGCGCGGTTGCCGCACCGGCGTCCGTGGCAAGCGTCCTCATGATCGTCTCGGCTTTCTGCAGCGCGGACGCTTCTTTCGTCTGAACCGCCCTCTGCATGAGCACGGTGGCTTCCGCCGAACTCAGCAGCGTGCGCGGGTATGGGTTGGTTTCGGCGTTCCATAACCGCGGGTCGTCCGTGAACGTCACTTCGACGCTCTGCGCCACTTCGACCAGGGAGAACCTGAGCAGCGCGGCCTTCCCCGCGGGCCTCGCGGGGACGCCAATGCGGAACACGAGCGTCTGCTCCTCGCCCGCGATCAGGTCCCGCAGAGGGACCGTGAACGCCTGGCCATCGAACTTCGGTCGCGGCAGTCGATTCAGGACGGGTTTGACGCTGTAGGCGTCCGCGAGCTCCGACCCCGGCATGATCGACACCTTGAGCTCGGGGTGGGCGACGATCGTCCCCGCCATCTGTTCCGCCTGCGCCTGGAAAATCTGGGGCAAATCGCCCTGCCCGTCCTTGATGTGGTGCCAAAGCCCGCCGCCGGACTCGGCAATTTTCTGGAGGAGGGAGTCGTTGTAGTCGGTTCCGATGCCGATCGCGGTGATCGTGATGCCCCCTTCGCGGATTCCCTGCGCGAGGGTCACAAAGTCCTTGCCGTCGGTCCGGCCGACCGTGGGATTGCCATCCGTGAGCAGGATGACGCGATGGACGGCCCCGGGCACCTTGGAGGCCTCCCGGGCCTGTCTAAAGGCCGCGTCCAGTCCGTCGTACATCGCTGTCAGGCCTCCGACGGAGAGGGCCTTCACCGCCGCCGCGACCTCGCGGGAATTTCCCACTCGCGTCATGGGCAGCTGGATCGTCACCGCGTCGGAGAACGAAACGATGGCCAGCTGGTCGTCGGGCCGGAGCTGCTTGATCAGGCCCAACGCGGCGGCCTTCGCCTGCTCGATCTTCTCGCCGTCCATCGATCCACTCGAATCGATGGCGAGGGAGATGCTCCGAACGCGTCCGGCGACCGCGGCGGCCGAGGGGGTTAGGTCGACGGCGACGTACACGGAGGTGCCCGAATTCGGCTTCAGGGCAGCACGATTGACCGTGCACTTCATCGCAAGGGGCGATCGCTTCGCGGGCTGATTCTGGGTCTCGATGAGTTGTTTCATTCTCCCACCGGAGAGCCAGGCGATGAGAGGGTTGCTTTCTTATCTCTTGCGACTCCGTTCTCAACAATCGACTTTCACGCGACCGTGCCCGTGCCTCCTTCGTAAAAACGCTTTCCATTTGACGCGTGCGGGGTTTGCATGGCAATCCCGGAATCCGATCCCGCAAAAATCGCGGACCTCGGCGTCTTCGGCGGCCTTGTTGAACGAACGTCCCGAGATGCTCATCACCGACGTCCCGAAGTGGACAATGACGGCGGCCCTCCCGTCGCAACCTCGGATCATGCGAGCGGCGGACCAATTCCGGCGGCTTGCGTTTCGTCGACGGCTGATCCCGATGCGTTGGGCAGGATTCGATCACGTTTCGGGGCGAGTTTTAGCGATTTGCGGACGAACCGCTTTGACCACGGGGGCCCTCACCCGAGTCCGATCTGCTTCATCAGGCCCACGAGGTCGTAGAAGAGCCGCTCCTCCGTGATCTCCCCCTTATCATTCCACGTCGCCACGGTACAGAACTCCACATGGAAACTCTTCCCGGTCGGCGGGATCACCTTCCCCTCAGCGACCTTCATTGGTCCCTTCATCGTGCCGGAGAATTCCGCGACGGAGCACGTGTGGTTGCCGTCTGCGAAGAGAAGCCTGTACGGGCGGTTAATGAGGTGGTTGTCCGGGAAGGTCTTGAAGAATTCAACGGCTTCCACGTCATGGTTGTGTCGTCCTCTCGTGGGTGGGGCCCCGCCGGGCCAGTAAACGGCAACATTTTCGGTGTGACGCTTTCTAAAAGTATCCCAAAGAGGACTTCCAGGTCCGGCATTCCAAGCATCGTCCAGCGTCGTCATCAAATCGACCAGCTCTTTTTGTTTCATGGGCAGCCCCTGCCCCGCATCATCGGGGTCTTTCAAGAAACCTTGCCAATCCCCTGCGACGGGCTCACGCACCCCTCGCCCGGGATGAATCCATTCTCCACCCGCCTACAAGTAGGGGTGAGTTCGATGCGTGGGCCAGGATTCGAACCTGGGAACCCCTGCGGGAAGGGATCTTGAGTCCCTCGCCTTTGACCAGGCTTGGCTACCCACGCGCGAGCCGCGAGGACCGGGAGAGTGTAAAACCTTTCCCGTTTAATCCTCGTCCAATCGACCCGTGGGAACCCTTATCATCGCAAAGCCAGTCCCGCGAAACGAGACTCGTCCGATGACGCAATACTTCACCGCACCCTTTTTCGAGGAAGTCGCGCGGCGCCTGAACGCGGATCCCGAGTGGTCGAAGAAAGCCGCGGCAGTCAGCGCCAAGGTGGTCCTGACCTGCGTCGACCGGAATGCGTCCTTCCTGCTCGATGTCGTGAATGGCCGCGTGACGTCGACCCCGGTCGGGCCGGACCTGCCGGCGGACTTCAAGTTCGAGGGGAACTACGAGGCGTGGACGCAACTCGGACGGGGCGAGCGGGACCTCCAGAGCCTGGTCATGGGCGGCAAGATCCGGTTCCGCGGCTCCCTGCCGAAGATCATGGGCCTGATGGGCGTCCTCAACCGGGTCGCGGTCATCTCGCGGGAGATCCCGAAGGATTTCTGAGCGAGCGACCGAACATGGACACTGCGACGACGGTGGCGAGAAGCTCGAGGATGCCGATCCCGATCGCGGTGACGACGAAGACGACGGTCCATGGATCGGACGTCACGATCGACACTTGATCCGGGCCCGGGATGACGAAGTGACTCTGGAAGCCGTAGGCGAAGGCCGCGGCCATGACGACGATGAGGAGGCCCGAGGCGAGCGGTCGGTTGAACCGCAGGATGGGGAGCGCCGCGACCGGACCGATCAGGATCACCCCGAGGATGAAGACCGTGTCCGTCGGCGGCGGGATGATCTGCAATTCCAAGTGCGCGACGGTGTGCACGAGGACGACGAGGAGATGCGCGAAGACGAGGGCGATGAAGAGGGCCGTCAGCCGCCTCATGCCCGCGGCACCTGCCTGCCGGGGAACCCTTCAGACCGCCATGCGGCGACCACCTCGCCGAGGCCTTTCACGAAGGTGGGAAACGACGCGGTCCACCGGAAATCGGAACGGAACCGCGCGTTCGACGTCGGGAAAGATGCTGCGAGGAGGTCGGCGGTGTACCGCCCCACGAAGAGGCGGGCGACGGATCGAGAGACCCGGCGCGGTGGTCGAGTCCCCAGCTTTTCCGCGAGCAATCCGAGGAACTCCCGCAGCGATGCCGGCCGATCGTCCACGACGTGCCACAGGCCCGGTTTCGGCCATTCGGAGGCCGCGACGAAGGCGCTCGCGGCATCTTCCGCATGCAGCCAAGACCAGACCCCGGTCCCGCCGTCGACGAGGACCGGGCGGCCGCGGAAAAGGGACTCGGCCAGGATCCTCGTGTGCCAGCCGTCCGCCGAATAGAATCCGCCGCAACGGAGGATCGCGGTGCGGAACCCGTGTTTCGCTCCCGCCTCACGGGCGATCCGTTCGCTATCGAGGGCGGAAGCGAGAATCGGATCTCCCACGGGAGGCGCGTCCTCGTCAAAGATTGCGCCCGGCGGTCCACGAACCGCCCAAACCACGCTCTGCTGCAGGTAGGCCCCGGCTCCCACGCGACCGGCCGCCGTCGTGAGGGCTCTCGTCCCCTCGCGGCGGATCCGGTCGTTCATGTCCCAATCCTTGGGACGCGTCCGGACCTTCGTCGGGATGGCGGTCGCGGCGTGGATGACCACGCTGCACCCTTCCGCTGCCTTCGCGAGCGCGTCGACGTCGAACAGGTCGGCCCGCCGCGGCTCGCCTCCGATGGATCGAACGGTCGCGTCCCCGGATTCCGACCGCGTGAGGCCGACCGCCACATGACCGCGGGCCACGAGCTGGCGTACGATGCGTCGGCCGAGGACTCCCGTCGCCCCCGCGACGAAGACGCGCATCCGGCGGGGATGACCATCAAATGATTAAATATCGCCGCCTTCATGCGCGCACAGAGAGCGGCGGCAGGGCGGGACGATGGTCGATTTCGACCTGACGGACGAACAGCGGCTGATGCAGAAGACCGCCCACGAATTCGCGGAGCGGGAGATGCGTCCCGTGGCCCTCGAGCACGACCGCAAGGGGACGGTCCCCTGGGACGTGATCAAGAAGGCCCACGCCCTCGGACTGGACACCGCGTTCATCCCGGAGGCGTACGGGGGCGGCGGGATCGACTCGACCTTGACCCACGTCATCGTGACCGAGGAATTGAACTGGGGCTGCGCGGGGATGGCGACGGGCCTCATCGGCGCGGGCCTGGCCTACCTGCCGATCATCCACATGGGGACGGAAGAGCAGAAGAAGCGGTTCCTCACGAGATTCACCGGGCCCGAGGCCCGCCTCGGTGCCCTGTGCCTCACGGAACCCGACGCCGGATCCGACGTCGCAAATATCTCGACCACCGCGACGAAGGACGGGAAACACTGGGTCTTGAACGGCGTCAAACGATTCATCACGAACGGCGGG
>Ga0209350_1000089_pt1 | contig 58520 bp, 65 predicted proteins | sample GraSoi013_2_20cm_2_FD_185822 | JGI IMG/M metagenome (GOLD analysis project Ga0209350, IMG submission 185822) | Grasslands soil microbial communities from the Angelo Coastal Reserve, California, USA - Sample 09_27_2013_2_20cm (SPAdes) (version 2) | ecosystem: Environmental > Terrestrial > Soil >...
ACCTCCTCGAGACCTGAGTTCATCGTCGCTTACGAGGACGCCGAGCTCATAGGCGCCGGCGCCCTGCAGCGTTTTGAGACGATCGCATTGCTGCGCTCGGTGGCCGTCACCTCCGGCCGGCGCGGTGACGGCATCGGCCGCCTCATAGTCCAGGAGCTGGAGCGGCGCGCCCGTGCCGCTCACGTCACGCAGCTGGTGCTGCTCACGCAGACGGCGCAGCGATTTTTCGAGCATCAGGGCTACCGTGCGCTCGAGCGCCACAGCGTCCCTCGAGCCGTGCAGGCGAGCGAGGAGTTTCGTTCGCTGTGTCCGACATCAGCCACCTGCATGTCCAAGACGCTTCACGAGCCTCCCCATTGCCTCGATTGACCGCCTGAAGCTCCAGCAGCATCTGGATGCCATCGGCAGGACGCCCGCGCCGGACGAGACCGGGTGAGCCGGCGACAGGTAACTCTAGTCACTCGCCGTGCGACGGCCGGCGCCAAAGTGCAGCCTCAACGTACGGGCGATGTGCTCGCGTTGCTTCGCAAGCACACCGGCCTCATTGGCGTAGCGCCGCCAATTTTCGACGGCGCCGATGACCTCGGCCAGAATTTCCTCATCGCGTGCACGCTTGAGCCCTGCGACTTGCGCGCAAGCGCGGAAATCCGCCCGGGTGAAGCCGTCCGCCTTGCCGTTGATGGTCATCTGATGGCGCGCGGTCCAGACGCCTGTCGGGTTGTACGCGTAGGTCACATCGAAGGCCGGCGAGAGCGACCAGGCGCCGCCCTTGTTCATCAGGAAGGCGATGTTTTTCACGTGATCGTCCTGGTTGCGCGCGACCACGTTGAAGAGCATCCGGCGAAACTGTTGCTCGAGGAAGCGCATCGGCAGCTCGAGTCTCTTCATCACATCGAAGGCCTGCTCGTAGGCGTACACCGCGGCCGTGTTGAAATCAAAATGGGCGAGCGCGGCGAGTGACTGCATGTGGAGCTTGCCGCCATCGCTTTCCCGATCGAAGCGCCGCGTCATGAAGTGGCTTCGGCCGCCCTCCTCGAGGAGCCTGCAGTCGCTCATGTGGATGCCCGCATCCTTGGCCATGAGTGCGTACGCATACTCGATCAGCGTGTAGCCCTTCGGGTCCTCGAGCTCCTTGTCCTTGTTGGCGCTGACACCATCGAACTTGAGCAGCCAGTAACCAAACCCGTGCGGGGCCTTCACCTGGCCGGAACGCACCTCGTTCGTCTGCGGGTTCCAGGCAATGATGGCCTTGGCACGCGCCCCGCCGGCCGAGGTGCCCACGCGCAGAAGCTCCTCGAGCCCCTCATGGCGTTGCTCGGGCGCAAAGGACACCTGGAGTGAGTTGCGATGGGTGAGCACTTCGGAGGCGAGAGCCACGAGCGCATCCACCTCGACGGTGGCCGAGCGCCGCAGCGGCGGGCCGATCACGGGCGCGAACTCGAGCGCGCCGACGTAACAGAGCCGCTCGATGGCGTTGAAACTCTCGGGCCTTCGGCCCTGGGTTGCGAGCCACGCATCGATCAGCACGTTTCCGAACCGGTCCGGAAGCGAATCCGCGAGCAGTCCTGGTAAGCCGCGGAACGACACTTCAGGAAGCGACGGAAACTGGTACACCTGCGCGGATAGCGGCATGACCACCGGCGAGAGCTGAATCCCGCTCGCGACAAAGGCAGGGTCGTACTGAAACGCGGCGATCCGCGCTCCATCTTCCAGGGAAACAGCCCCGATCGACCTGCCCCAGAGCCGCACTTCCGCAACGGTGGCCATCGTCTATTCGCCCCACTTCCAGGGGACGGACGCCTTACGCGCCGGGGCGCGATCAGGCTTCCCGCGCGGATGACCCACGCGCCTGCGCTCACGCCCTCTGTGCTTCAGGAGGGCGATCGGACTTTGCGTCCGATCCGGGATCAGGCTCTCCAGGCCGTCGATGAGCTTCAACGCGCGCAGAACGCGAATGAGCATGGCGAGGTCAGTGCTGTGTCCGGCCTCGATGCGTTCTACAGTGCGCTTGGAAACCCCCGCTTCCTCGGCCAGCTGCGCCTGCGTGAGATCGGCATCGATGCGCCGGCGATGCAGGCGCGCGCCGAGCTCCTGTAGAACTGCGGCATCAGTCATCTCGGTGGTGAGTTTCATGACTCGTCCCTGGCGGCGAGTAAAATGAGAAATCGACAATTTTTCGCCTCTACGGGCGAATTATATCACGACTCAGTTATATTGTTTACTCGACGTAATGGACGATTTATAGACGCTTCAGGCGTCTATTCGCCCAATAGGGCGAGAAGACCAGAGAGCTGACTATTCGACGGTAACGCTCTTCGCGAGGTTGCGCGGCTGATCGACGTCGGTGCCCCTCAGGATGGCCGCGTGGTAGGCGAGCAGCTGCAGCGGGATGGTGTAGACCACCGGAGCCTGCACGTAACTGATGTGCCGCGGCATCTCGATGACGGTGACGCCGTCACTCGAGCGGATGCCCGACTCGGGATCGGCGAACACGATGAGCTCGCCGCCGCGCGCGCGCACTTCCATGAGATTGGATTTGAGCTTCTCCAGCAGGTCGTTGTTGGGCGCGACCGCCACCACCGGCATGTCGGCGTCCACCAGCGCGAGCGGCCCATGCTTGAGCTCCCCCGCGGGATAGGCTTCCGCGTGAATGTAGGAGATCTCCTTGAGCTTCAGCGCGCCTTCCATGGCGATGGGATAGAGCGCGCCACGGCCGAGGAACAGCGCGTGGCGCTTGTCGGCGAAGCGCTCCGCCAGGCGGGCGATGACCGCATCGAGCTCGAGCGTCTTCTCCACCAGCCCCGGCAGCTCGATCAGGCGCGTGATGAGGCCGCGCTCGCGCTCGGCATCCGCGCTACCGTGCCGGGCAAGCGCGATCACCAGCATGCCGAGCGCGGCGAGCTGGGTCGTGAACGCCTTGGTGGAGGCCACGCCGATCTCAGGTCCGGCGCGCGTCAGCATCACGAGCTCGGATTCGCGCACCAGTGAGCTCTCGGGAACGTTGCAGACGGCGAGCGAGGACAGGTAGCCGGACTGGCGGGCGAGGCGCAGCGCGGCCAGCGTGTCCGCGGTCTCCCCGGATTGCGAGATGCTGACGAACAGCGAATTCACCGGCACCAGGGGGTTGCGATAGCGGTACTCGCTGGCGATATCCACGGTGCAGGGAACCTTGCAGACCTGCTCGATGAAATAGCGCGCGCAGCATGCGGCATGAAAGCTGGTGCCGCAGGCCACGATGTGCACGTTCCGGGTGCGCCGGAACACCTCCGTCGCCCCCGGGCCGAACGCCGCTTCCAGCAGGCGTCCGTTCGCGACCCGCTCCTGCAGGGTGTTGGCGATCGCGCGCGGCTGCTCGTGGATCTCCTTCAGCATGAAGTACCGGTACGGCCCGCGCTCGGCGGCCTGCGCCGACAGCTCACTCTCGCGGATCGGGCGTTCCACGGTGCCGCCGTTGCGATCGATGATGCGCACGGCCTGGCGGCGCACTTCGGCGACATCCCCCTCCTCGAGGAACATGAAGCGCCGTGTGACCGGCAGGAGCGCCGCCACGTCCGAGGCCACGAAATTCTCATCCGCGCCAAGGCCGATCACGACCGGGCAACCCTCGCGAGCCAGGATCAGCCGTTCGGGCTCGTGCTCACTCACGACCACCAGCGCATAGGCGCCCTGCAGCTCCGCCACCGTGGCACGCACCGCGTTGAAGAGGTCCCGCACGCTCTGCAAGTGGTAGTGAATGCGGTGCGCGATCACCTCGGTGTCCGTCTCGGAGGAGAAGCGGTAGCCGCGGCGCTCGAGATCCGCGCGCAGCTCATCGTGGTTCTCGATGATGCCGTTGTGCACGATCGCGAGCCCATCGCGCGAGATGTGCGGGTGGGCGTTGCGCTCGCTCGGTACCCCGTGCGTGGCCCAGCGCGTATGCGCGATCCCGACGTGGCCGGCGGTGGGCGTCTGCGCGAGCGCCTCGTCGAGCATGTGCACCTTCCCGACGGTGCGCAGGCGCGTCAGATGCTTCGAGCCGTTGAGGACGGCAAGACCCGCTGAATCATAGCCGCGATACTCCAGCCGCCGCAGGCCCTCCATCAGGATGGGGACGACATCACGCTCGGCGACCGCTCCAACGATTCCACACATCGGCTCGCGCCTCGATTTGCAGGGCCCACGCCGTCCCGCCGGTCCCGCCGGTAGGGGCTCGAGCCGCATTTTGCCTGAAACGGACGCAGAACGCTGATTTTGCCCGCGAAAGCCGTGATCAAGGTCGCTTTTTCACCGGCCGGTGCCAGCCCTCGATGGTCGCCTGGCGCGCACGCGCCACCGTGAGCTTGCCCGCCGGCACCGCGCGGGTCACGGTGGAGCCCGCGGCAATGGTGGCGCCCGCGCCGACCGTGATGGGCGCCACCAGCACACTGTTGGAGCCGGTGTGCACGTCGTCTTCGATGAGTGTGGCGTGCTTGTTGGCGCCGTCGTAGTTGGCCACGATGGTGCCGGCGCCGATATTGACGCGCTCGCCGAGGCGCGCATCGCCCACGTAGGCCAGGTGGTTCGCTTTCGAGGCGGCACCGAGGCGCGAGTTCTTCACCTCGACGAAGTTGCCGATGTGCACTTCGCTCCCCAGGGTGGCGGTCGGCCGCAGGCGCGCGAACGGCCCGATGTTGCAGCCGGGACCGATGAGCGCGCCGTCGATCACGCAGTGCGGGAACACCCGGGTGTCGGCGCCGATCTCGCTGTCGCGGATCACGCAGCCCGCACCCACGCGCACCCGGTCACCGAGCACCACCCTGCCCTCGAGCACCACGTTGACGTCGATGAATACGTCCGTGCCGTGGGCGAGCTCCCCGCGCACGTCCAGGCGCGCGGGATCGGCGAGCGTCACGCCCGCCAGCAGCAGCGCGCGCGCGCACCGCGCTCGCCATACCGCTTCCAGCTGCGCGAGTTGCGCCTTGTCGTTCACCCCCAGCACTTCACCGGCCTGCGGCGCAACGAGCGGCCGGACCGCGATCTTGTGCCTCACCGCCATGGCGATGACGTCAGTGAGGTAATACTCGGCGGCCGAGTTGTCCGGCTTCAATCGCGCGAGCCAGCCGCGCAGCAGCTGCGCGGGGCAGGCGAGCACCCCGGTGTTGCATTCGTGGATGGCGCGCTGCGCTGGCGTCGCGTCCTGCTGCTCGACGATCCGCTGCACGAGCCCGCGGGCGCTGCGCACGATGCGGCCGTAGCCTTGCGGATCGTCAGCCTTCATGGTGAGCAGCGCCAGCTGCCGGGGCCCCGCGAGCGCCACGAGCTCGGCGAGCTGGGCGCGACCGATGAGCGGCACGTCTCCATAGAGCACCAGCACCAGATGTCCGTCGGGGATGTGCTGCATCGCCTGCAGCACGGCGTGCCCGGTCCCCAAGCGCTCGGCCTGCAGCGTCCAGGAGACCGGCTCGTGCTGGAGTGCGGCGGGCACCTGCTCGCCCCCGTGCCCGTAAACCACCTGGATGGCGGCGGGCGCGAGCGTGCGCGCCGTGTCGATCACGTGCTTCAGCAGCGGCCGGCCGGCGAGCGGCTGCAGCACCTTCGGCAGAGCCGATTGCATGCGCTTGCCCTCCCCGGCCGCCAGGATCACCACCGACAGCGGGGCGGAACAGACCTCGCGCGCAGCGCCGCCGCGTGCAGCCCCGCCGCGCCGCACATCGCGGCCGCGCTTCGATGCTCGGGTGGTGCGCACCATGCCCGGGATTGTACTCATCGTGCTACGGTAAATGAGCGCTGATCGTGCCCGGGCCGACCGAGGGGCAACTCGGCGAGTTTGCGGCGCATGAGCGGTCCCACGTACAGCTGGGGGTTGGAATGCGCCTGGTGCTCGGCGTCCTCGCGGCGCGCCACCAGCGCCGCGGCCTTGTGGAACGCGTCCTCGAGCGAGGGGCTGCTGGTGAGCGAGTCCTTGAGGAAGGCCTCGCCGAACCAGGTGAGCTCACGGTCGTCCTCGCAGCCAAAGGAGGTGTGCGTGGCATCGGCTGCGGTAATGATCGCCGTGGTGTCGCTCTTGAGCTCGTCGAGAAAGACACCCGCGTAGCACGCCGACACCACCACCACGCGCCAGCGGATCTCGGCATCATCGAGCGCCTGGCGCAGATCCGCGGGCGCCAGCTGCGAGAGCGGCAGCGAGCCGTTCTCGACCTCCAGCCCGTCCTGCGAGCCGTGCGAGGTGAGGAACAGCACCAGCACGTCATCGTCCGGATGCATGCGCGCGGCGAGCAGCTTCAGCGTCTGGGCGAGTCCCGAGACGCTCGCCAGCGGATACGAATCGCGGTCCTCCACGTCGTTCACCAGCAGCACCGAGCGCTCGCCTGCGCCGAAGCGCTCGGCGAACACCCGGCTGGCAAACAGCGTCTCGCGCTTGAACACCGCCTGCTCGCCATCACCGGCGAAGCCGACGAAGTAGACGCCCGTCTTGCCCGCTGGCGCACTCTGCACGCGCGCGACGGCGGCGGCGATCTGCGCCGGCTGGTCGTAGAACAGGGCCTCCGCCTGATCGGCGTCATCCGCCTCCTGGGGCTGCTCCGGCTCCTCTGCCACCCACAGGCGCGTGTCGAAGTTCAGGAACCCCATCACCCAGGGCGAGGCGAGCACCAGCGCGAGCGCGATGAGCGTCGCGCGGGTGCGCGTCACGGCGTACGCCGCGCCCAGCACGCGCACGCACAGCAACGCCATGTAAACGAGTGTCAGCACCAGTGCCGTGACCGGCCGCGCCTGCACCAGCGTGCGGTCGCTCGCCAGCCAGAAGACAGTGAGCACGAACGGTGCGACCGACAGCGCCGGCACCAGCAGCGCGCGGGTATCGGCCGCGCGGCTGTGCGCGCGCGCCACCAGCGCGCAGGCCCCCAGCGCCAGCAGCAGATAGCAGCCCCAGCCGAACAGCCCATCCAGAGCGAGCGGCGCATGCGCCTCGGCATGCAGGGCGTCGAGCCCGACCCACACGGCGAGGTCGAGGATCAGCAGCGCGACCACCTGGTCGAAGTTCACGACGAAGCGCGGCGGCCAGCGGCGCCGCAACGCCAGCAGCGCAAGGCCGCCGCTCAGGTTGCGTGCCAGGCCTGCGAGCAGCCCGGGCGGCGCCGCGGCGGGCGCTGCCGGGGAAGGGATCGGACGCTCCGGTGACGGTTCCAGCGCTCAACCCCGCAATTTGCGCAGGCGCTCGAGGACTTTCAGCTGCGCCGCGGCCCGCGCGAGCTCGGCCAGCGCCTCGGCTTGCGTGATGTGCCCGGCCTTGTCCCTGAGCGCTTCCTCGGCGCGCTGCTTGGCGGCGAGCGCCGCCGCCTCGTCGATGTCCTTCGCACGCAGTGCGGTGTCGGCGAGCACCGTGACCCGGGTCGGCTGCACCTCGAGAGCCCCGCCGCCGACGAAGAAGTGGTGCTCCTCGCCATCGGGGGTCCGCACTCGCACCTCACCCGCCTTCAGCAGCGTGAGCAGCGGCGCGTGCCGGGGGTGGATGCCGAGGTCACCCTGGGAGGCCGGCGCAAACACCACGGCCGCGGGGCCCGAGAACAGCTCGCCCTCGGCGCTGACGATGTCGACGTGGATGGTGGGTGCTTCGGCCATTACTGCAGCGTCTTCGCCTTGGCGAGCGCCTCATCGATCGAGCCGACCATGTAGAAGGCCTGCTCGGGCAGCGCATCGTACTCCCCGCCGATGATGCCCTTGAAGCCACGGATGGTGTCCTTGAGCGGCACGATCTTGCCGTCCTGGCCGGTGAACACCTTGGCGACGTTGAAGGGCTGCGACAGGAAGCGCTGCACCTTGCGGGCGCGGTATACGGTGAGCTTGTCCTCCTCGGACAGCTCGTCCATCCCCAGGATCGCGATGATGTCCTGCAGCTCCTTGTAGCGCTGCAGCACCGCCTGCACGCCGCGCGCCGTGTTGTAGTGCTCCTCGCCCACCACCAGGGGATCGAGCTGGCGGCTGGTGGAATCGAGCGGATCGACCGCCGGATAGATGCCGAGCGATGCGATCTGGCGCGACAACACCACCGTGGCGTCCAGGTGCGCAAACGTGGTCGCGGGTGAGGGGTCGGTCAGGTCATCGGCGGGCACGTACACCGCCTGGATGGAGGTGATGGAGCCGGTCTTGGTGGAGGTGATGCGCTCCTGCAGCACGCCCATCTCCTCGGCGAGCGTCGGCTGGTAGCCCACCGCCGAGGGCATGCGCCCGAGCAGCGCCGACACCTCGGTGCCCGCGAGCGTGTAACGGTAAATGTTGTCGACGAAGAACAGCACGTCGCGCCCCTTGCCGCCGTCCTCGCGCGTCTCGTCGCGGAAGTACTCGGCCATGGTGAGCCCGGTGAGCCCCACGCGCAGGCGGTTGCCCGGCGGCTCGTTCATCTGCCCGTACACCATCGCCACCTTGGAGTTGGCAAGGTTCCCCTTGTCGATGACCCCCGACTCGATCATCTCGTGATAGAAGTCGTTACCCTCGCGGGTGCGCTCGCCGACGCCGGCGAACACCGACAGGCCGCTGTACTGCTTGGCGATGTTGTTGATGAGCTCGAGCATGTTGACGGTCTTGCCGACCCCGGCGCCGCCGAACAGGCCGACCTTGCCGCCCTTGGCGAACGGCACGAGGAGGTCAATGACCTTGATGCCGGTGACGAGCAGGTCCTGGCCGCCGGCCTGCTGCTCGAACGAGGGCGGTGGGCGATGGATCGGCAGATACTCGTCGGCCTTCACCGGTCCCTGGTTGTCCTGCGGCTTACCCAGCACGTCCATGATACGCCCCAGCGTCCCCTTGCCCACCGGCACCGAGATCGGCGCGCCGGTGGCAGCCACGGCGAGGCCGCGCTTCAAGCCTTCCGAGGAGCCCATGGCGATGGTGCGCACCACACCGTCTCCCAGCTGCTGCTGCACCTCGAGCGTCAGGTCCACGTCCTTGAGCTTGAGCGCCTCGTAGATCCTGGGGATGGATTCGCGCGGAAACTCGACGTCGATGACGGCGCCGATGATCTGGGTGATCCGTCCCTGTGGAGTGGCCATGGTAGCTTTCCTCAAACCGCGGCGGCGCCGCCCACGATCTCCGAAAGCTCCTTCGTGATCGCAGCCTGGCGGGCCTTGTTGTAGATCAGTTGCAACTCGGTGATCAGCTTGCCGGCATTGTCGGAGGCCGCCTTCATGGCGACCATGCGCGCCGCCATCTCGGAGGCGACGTTCTCGACCGCGCCGCGATACACCTGCGACTCGATGTAGCGCATCAGCAGGCCATCGAGGATCCCTGCGGCGTCCGGCTCGTAGATGTAGTCCCAGTGCTCCTGCAGAGCTTCGGTATCCAGCGCCTCGATCGGCAGCAGTCGCTCGACCGCCGGCTTTTGCGTCATGGTGTTGACGAACTGCGCGTTCACGAGGAACAAGCGGTCGAGCTCACCGGCGCGGTACGCATCCAGCATCACCTTGACGGTGCCGATGAGGTCCTTGACGTGCGGCTTGTCACCCAGGTGCGAGACGTTGGCGAGGATCGGCACCGACAGGCGCCGGAAGAAGGTGAGGCCCTTGACGCCGATGAGGCACAGGCTCACCCGCGCACCCTTGCCCTGCCACTCGCGCATGAGCATGAGGGTCTGCTTGAAGACGTTGGCGTTCAGCGCCCCGGCGAGTCCCCGGTCGGTGGAGATCACGACGATGCCGACGGCCTTCGGCTCGCGCGTCATGAGGAACGGGTGGCGGTAGTCCGGGTTCGCTTCCGTCAGGTGGCCGATGACGTTGCGCATCTTCTGCGCGTACGGGCGCGCGAGCCGCATGCGCTCCTGCGCGCGGCGCATCTTGCTGGTGGCCACCATCTGCATGGCCTTGGTGATCTTCTGAGTGCTCTTGACACTCGCGATCTTGGAGCGGATTTCCTTGGTGCCGGGCATGGCGGTCGCGCGTTACCGGGGCGCTGTCAGTAGGTTCCGGTGGCGAGGAAGTCCTCGATGCACTTCTTCATCCCCGCCTCGCTCTCCTTGGTGAGCTTGGGGGCTGAGTTGATGGCATCGAGCATCGACTGGTAGCCGCTGTGCGCGAACGCCTGCAGCGCCGTCTCGAACGCCACCACCTTCTTCAGCTCCACCTTGTCCAGGTAGCCGCTGTTGACCGCGTAGATCGCCAGCGCCATCTCGGCGACCGACATGGGCGCGTACTGCTTCTGCTTCATCACCTCGGTGACCCGCTGGCCGCGCTCGAGCTGCCGGCGGGTCGCCTCGTCCAGATCGGAGGCGAACTGCGAGAACGCCGCCAGCTCGCGATACTGGGCGAGTGAGAGGCGGATGCCGCCGCCGAGCTTCTTGATGATGTCGGTCTGCGCGGCTCCTCCGACGCGCGACACGGAGATGCCGGCGTTCATGGCCGGGCGGATGCCGGCGTTGAACAGGTCGGTCTCGAGGAAGATCTGCCCGTCGGTGATCGAGATCACGTTGGTCGGTACGAACGCGGTCACATCGCCCGCCTGGGTCTCGATGATCGGCAGCCCGGTGAGCGAGCCGGTCCTGCCTTTCACCGCGCCCTTGCTGACCATCGCCACGTACTCTTCGTTGACGCGCGCGCTGCGCTCGAGCAGGCGCGAGTGCAGGTAGAACACGTCCCCGGGGAACGCCTCGCGGCCCGGCGGACGGCGCAGCAGGAGCGAGATCTGCCGGTAGGCGACCGCCTGCTTGGACAGGTCATCATAGATGATGAGCGCATCCTCGCCCTTGTCCATGAAGTACTCGCCCATGGTGACGCCCGAGTAGGCGGAGATGTACTGCAGGGCGGGGGGCGCCGAGGCCGAGGCGGCGACCACCACGGTGTGCGCGAGCGCGCCGTGCTCCTCCAGCTTGCGCACCACGTTGGCGACGGTCGACTGCTTCTGGCCGATGGCGACGTAGATGCACTTGATGCCGGAGGACTTCTGGTTGATGATCGTGTCGACTGCGAGAGCGGTCTTGCCGGTCTGGCGGTCGCCGATGATCAGCTCGCGCTGCCCGCGGCCGATCGGCACCATGGCGTCGATGGCCTTGTAGCCGGTCTGCACCGGCTGGCTCACCGACTGTCGGTAGATGACGCCCGGGGCGACGCGCTCGATGGGGGAGGTGCGCTCGGCCTTGACCGGGCCCTTGCCATCGAGCGGCAGGCCCAGGGCATCCACCACGCGCCCCAGGAGCCCCGGCCCCACCGGCACCTCCAGGATGCGCCCGGTGGTCTTGACGGTGTCGCCCTCCTTCAGGTGCTTGTACTCGCCCAGCACCACCGCGCCGACCGAGTCCTGCTCGAGGTTCAGCGCGAGTCCGAAGGTGTTGCCCGGGAACTCGAGCATCTCGCCGTAGCAGGCATCCGCCAGCCCATGGATGCGGGTGATGCCGTCGGTGACCGAGACGATCGAGCCGATGTTGCGCGCCTCGGTGACCGGCTTGAAGTTCTCGATCCGCTGCTTGATGAGTTCCGAGATCTCGGTTGCCTTGATGGCCATAGCGCTTGTCCCTTGTGAAACCTTTCTCTTACGCAGTCAGCTCGTAGGCGATGCGCTCGAGGCGCGTGCGCAGTGAGCCGTCGATCACCAGGTCCCCGGAGCGCAGCACCGCGCCGCCGACGAGTTTGGGATCGACCTCGCAGTGCACGCGCACCCGGCGCTTGAGCCGGCGCTCGAGCGCCGCGGCGATCCGGGTGCGGCGCGCCTCGTCGAGCGCGGCGGCCGAGGTCACGGCGACATCGGCCACGCCCTCGGCGGCGTCTTTCAGCGTATCGAACTGCCGAGCGATCTCCGGCAGGTAGCCCAGGCGCCGGTTGGCGGCGAGCGTGCGCACGAAGTTGGTGCCCTGCTGCCCGAGCCCGGGGCCGGCGATGCTGCTGAGGAGCTGCGCCAGCTCCTCGGGCGTCACGTGCGGGTTGCCGAGCAGTGTACGCACCCGCGGATCATTCACCACGACGGCGGCCACGTGCAGCGCCTCGGACCAGGGCGCCAGGCGCTTGTTGGCCTGCGCCTCCTCGAAGGCCGCGCGCGCGTAGGGTCGTGCGATGGTGAGCCGGTCGGTCATGAGCTCCCCGTCAGATCTGCGCCGCCAGCTTGTCGAGGAGGTCGGCGTGCGTGCGCGCGTCGATCTCGCGCTCGAGGAGCTTGGAGGCGGCGCGCACCGCGATGGCGGCCACTTCCCGGCGCAGGCTCTCCTTCGCCCGCGTGGTGTCGAGCTCGATCTGCTGCTGTGCGGCCGCGACGATGCGCGCGCCCTCGCTGCTGGCGGCGCCCTTGGCCTGCTCCACGAGCTCGTGAGCGAGGTGCTGCGCATGCTCGATGATCTGGTTGGCGCGCCCGCGCGCCTCGCGCACGATGGCCTCCGCCCGGTCGCGCGCGGCGGCGAGCTCCTGCTCGCCCTTTTCAGCGGCCGCGAGTCCCTGCGCGATCTTGCGCGAACGCTCCTCCATGGCGCCCAGAATGAGCGGCCAGATCCACCTCATCGTGCCGAAGACCAGCAAGGCGAACACGAGCATCTGCACGATGAGCGTGAGATTGATGTTCACGGGCTTTTCTCCTGCTCGCGCCGTCACTGCGTGCGTGTCAGTGCGCCGCCTGCAGCGCGCTCACGAACGGGTTCGCGAACGTGAAGAACAGTGCGAAGCCGATGCCGATCATCGCCACCGCGTCCAGCAGGCCCGCGACCAGGAACATCTGCACCCGCAGCACCGGCAACAGCTCCGGCTGGCGCGCCGAGCCCTCGATGAAGCGCCCGCCCAGGATGCCGAAGCCGATGGCGGTGCCGAGGGCCCCCATGCCGAAGATGATGCCGACGGCCAGTACGGTCATGGCCTCGATGTGTGCAACGTTTTCCATGCAAATCTCCTCGACGACAAATACCAAAACCCTCTGGCACGAGCCCTCGCCCCGCCCCGTCAGTGATGCTCGTGCGCCATCGACAGATAGACGACCGTCAGCACCGCGAATATGAAGGCCTGGATCGTGATAATGAGTATGTGAAAGATCGCCCAGGCGAGCCCGAGCACGAACTGCCCGATAATCCCCAGCCAGCCACCCACGGTCGCGAGGCTCCCGAGTCCGTGCGACAGCGTCAGAGCCGCGAGCAGCAGGAAAATCATCTCGCCGGCGTACAGGTTGCCGTACAAGCGCAGCGACAGCGACACCGGGCGGGCGAGGAAGGTGACCGACTCGAGGATGAAGTTCACCGGCACCAGCAGCGCCTGCACCAGCACGTTCCTGGCGCTGAAGGGCTGCAGGGTCAGCTCACTGATGAAGCCGACCAATCCCTTCATCTTCAGGCTGTAGAAGATGATGAGGATGAAGACCGTGAGGGACAGGCCGAACGTCGCATTCAGGTCCGTGCTCGGCACGACCTTCAGGTGCTCGAAGCCGGCGCCCCGCGCCGCCGCGGGCAGCAGGTCGACCGGCACCAGGTCCATGAAGTTGAACAGGAACACCCAGCAGAAGATGGTGAGCGCGAGCGGGGCGATGAGGCGGCTCGAGCCGTGGAAGGTGTCGCGCACCTGCTCGTCGACCTTCTCGACGATCCACTCGATGATGTTCTGGGTCAACCCGGGGACGCCCGTGGTGGCCCTGCGTGCCACCCACCGGAACAGCCCGAAGAACACCAGCGCGAGCAACACCGAGAAGAACACGGTGTCGTAGTTGATGACCGAGAAGTCGATGATCCCGTGCGGCGCCTTGTTCGACAGGAACGCCTGGTGGTGCAGGATGTACTGCGTTGCGCCCGGGGCCTTCTCTGCTGCCATGCTTGTCATCCGTCGACCCGTCACCCCAGGCGCCGCGGCACGCACCGCCTCGAGGTCGGCGGCGCGGCCAGCAGCGCAATCCAGTACACCAGCAATGTGGCGGCAAACGCGGCGAGCATCGCCAGCGGCGCCACCCTCACCCACTTCAGCACCAGAACGAACAGCGCGATCACCACCGCGAGCTTCAGCGCCTCGCCGAGGTAGAGCGCACCCAGCGCGCGGCGCGCATCAGCGCCCGCGCCGCCACCGAACACCAGGCGCGCCATCGCCAGGCTACCCGCCGTGGCGATCCCGCCACCGAGCAGCGCCGAGAGCGCCGCTCGCCGATCGGCGATGCCCCACGCGCACAGGGCCGCCGCAACGGTCACGCCCGCCTGACCCAGCACGACGCCGAAGGCCAGCCGCCGCGCGTGGGGCAGATCGGTCGCCAACACCTTATATAAGTCCCGCTCGAGGGGCTCTAGAGAGCCGCCGGTCATGCGCCCTGAGCTGAACGCAAGGGCTTGACATTTACTTCGGCCGTTCAGTCACTTAGCAACGGCGAAAAAGCCGCGGAATTATAGAGAGCGTGCGCGCGTGAGTCCACCGCGAGCAATTCGCCTGGCCGACGCAGGGGCCGAGAGGCTTCATGCCGGCGCGACGAGCCGTACGGTCGGAAAATAGCTGCGATAGCGGCCCACGTCGCGCGTGAGAATGGGCCAGGCGTTGACCGCCGCCTGCGCGCCGATATAGAAATCGGGTAATACTCCCTGCTTCGCTCCCTGCCGGCGCCGATAGTCGAGAAAGACCTTCCCCGCCAGAAACAGCGCCTCGCGCGGGATTGGCGCCAAAGTCAGGGACGCTTCGGCGATCACCGCGTCGAGGTCCTCGATGCGCTCGAACGCCATCGACAGCTCGGAGTAGATGACGGCATTGATCGCGAGCGAGTCGGTCAGACTGACCGTCTCCAACTGTTGCTGCGACCATTCAGCCCACTGCGGGTCGTCCTGCAAAACATCGAGCAGGACATTCGTGTCGACCAGGATCACCCCTCACTCACCGCGCGTGAGAGCCAGAATTTCCTCGGTCTTCATCCGCACGCTTGCGCGTCCGCGCAGCCTGGCAAAGACGCTGGCGCGCGCTTTGGCGCGCCGCTTGATCGGTCGAATGACGATTTCGCCGTTGGCGAGGCGCTCAAAAGCGACGGCGCTCCCGGCCTTGAGGCCGAGATAGTCCCGAACGCTCTTCGGCACGGTCACCTGGCCCTTGCTCGTGACGGTCGTCGGCATGGAAGTATTACCTATACTCGGAGGGTATTACTTTACCAGATCCGATCTGCAGAAGACACGCCACGCTTGCCGGCACGGCGCGCGCCTAGCGGATGTGCGCGAGGATCCCGTCGAGCTCATCCAGGCTGTTGTAGCTCACCACCAGCTTTCCGCCGCCCCGGCTGGCCTGCTGGATGGCGACGCGGGCGCCCAATTTCTCGGCCAGCTCCTGCTCCAGGCGCTCGATGTTCGGGTCGCGGGCAGCGGCTGCCGCGGACGATCCGCGCTCGGCCGGGGCCTGCAGGCGGCGCACCAGCGCCTCGGTCTCGCGCACCGACAGGGCCTTCTTGGCCACGAGCAGTCCAACCTCGGTCTGCTGGCGGCGCTGGGTGAGCGAGAGCAGCGCTCGCGCGTGGCCCATCTCGATGGTGCGCTTCTCCAGCAGCTCGCACACCTCCGGCGCCAGCTCCAGCAGGCGCAGCATGTTGCTGACGGCGGCGCGCGAGCGGCCGATCGCATCGGCGGCCTCCTGGTGCGTGAGTCCGAAGTCGGTGATCAGGCGCGTCAGTGCGCGCGCCTCCTCCAGCGGGTTCAGGTTCTCGCGCTGGATGTTCTCGATCAGGGCGAGCGCGATCGCGGCGTTATCGGGAACGTGGCGGATGACCGCCGGAATCTCCGCGAGCCCTGCCATCTGGGCGGCGCGCCAGCGCCGCTCGCCGGCGATGATCTCGTAGCGCTGCGAGGCGCCCCCGTCCGGCGCACCGAGCGCGCGCACCACGATGGGCTGCACCACGCCCTGTGCCTTGATGGAGTCGGCGAGCTCGGCGAGTGACTCGGGATGCATGTCGATGCGTGGCTGGTAGCGGCCGCGCTGCAGCAGCTCGAGGGGTAGCTTCGCCAGCTGCTCCCCGACCGGTGCGGCGGCCGGGGCCGAGGCACGCGTGCCGAGCAGGTCCGCGAGGCCCCGGCCCAGGGTAGGCTTTCTATGAATCATGGCGTGTCCTCGCCGATCGCGTGGTCCGGGGGCGCTTCGGGCGCGGCAGCCGTGCCCGCCGCGGCCGCAAACGCGCTGTCTTGCTCGACCGCCGCCAGCGCCTGGGCGGCGAACGCCTCCTCCTCGCGCCGGATCATCTCCCCCGCGAGCGCCAGATACGCCAGCGCACCGCGGGATTCGCGGTCATGAAACAGCGCCGGCTTGCCGAAGGAGGGCGCCTCCGCGAGGCGGATATTGCGCGGGATGATGGTGCGAAACACCTTGTCGCCGAAGTGCGTGACCAGCTGCTCGCTCACCTCGTTGGCGAGGTTGTTGCGCGGGTCGAACATGGTGCGCAGCACGCCCTCGATCGAGAGCTGCGGGTTGGCCGCCTCGCGGATCTGTTCCACGGTGGCGAGCAGCGCCGACAGCCCCTCGAGCGCGTAGTACTCGCACTGCATGGGGATGAGCACACTGTCGGCCGCGACCAGGGCGTTCACGGTGAGCATGTTGAGCGCCGGCGGACAGTCGATGAGGATGACGTCGAAGGCCTCGCGCTTGGGCAGCAGCGCCTGGCGCAGCTTGATCTCCCGGCCGATCGGCAGAGTGAGCAGGCGCACTTCCGCGGCGGTGAGGTCCTGGTTGGACGGCAGCAGCGTGAAGCCGCCCTCCTCGACCGGGACGAGCGCGGCCGCGAGCTCGGATTCCCCGAGCAGCACTTCGCAGGCGCCGCGTTGCAGCTGCACCTTGTCGATCCCGCTGCCCATGGTGGCGTTGCCCTGCGGATCGAGATCCATGAGCAGCACGCGCCGCCGGGTAGCGGCGAGGGAGGCGGCGAGATTGACCGCCGTGGTGGTCTTGCCGACGCCGCCCTTCTGGTTCGCGATGGCGATGACCCGCTTCATGGGGCGACAGTGTACTTCACCGCCGCGCCGGGGCCGCTGGATGCGCCTTAGCCCCGCTCCTTTGGGGCGCTCAGGCCACCCGTTTGCGGCGCCGCCCGGTCAGCAGCTCGCGCGCCATCTGGTCCGCCACCGCGTTCGTGGGGCGATTCTCGCGTCGGGCGCGCTCGAAGACCTCCGTCAGCCGGGCCGGAATGCCCTGGATGTCGGCGATGACCTGCTCCTCGGTGGCGCCGCCGTGCAACTCGCGTGACACGCTGATGATGCCGCCGGCATTGATCACGTAGTCCGGGGCATAGAGGATGCCGGCCGCCTGCAGCGCCTGGCCATCCTGTCCCTGCGCCAGCTGGTTGTTCGCGGCCCCGGCGATGATGCGCGCGCGCAGCCGCGGGATCGACTGCGCGCTCAGTACCGCGCCCAGCGCACACGGGGCGAGCACGTCGACCTCCTCGGCGAGCACCTCCTCGACCGGCACGGCCCGGGCGCCGAATTCCTCGCACACCCGCTGCACCGCCGCCGCCCGCACGTCGGCGACGCGCAGCTGCGCGCCCGCCCCCGCCAGCAGGCCGCACAGGTGGTAGCCCACGCCGCCCACGCCCTGAACGGCGACGGTGAGACCGTGCAGATCCTGCCGCCCGAGCCTGAAGCGGACCGCGGCCTTGATACCCAGGTAGACCCCGAGCGCGGTCTTCGGCCCCGGATCCCCGCCCGCCTCCCCCGGCGCGCGCCCGAGGCCCGCGACATGGCGCGTCGCCCGCGCCACGCTCGCCATGTCGGCGCTCGTCGTGCCGAGGTCCTCCGCCGTGAGGTAACGTCCGCCGAGGGAGTCGACCAGGCGGCCGAACGCCTCGAACAGCTGCGGCGTCTTCGCCTGGCGCGACTCGCCGATGATGACCGCCTTACCGCCGCCGAACGGCACGCCGGCCAGCGCGTTCTTGTAGCTCATGCCCCGCGACAGGCGCAGCGCATCGCACACGGCATCCGCGGTGGTGGCGTACGGCCACATGCGACAGCCGCCGGCGGCGGGGCCGAGCGCGGTGGAATGGATGGCGATGATCGCGCGCAGGGAGGTGGCGGCGTCGTGCCCGAAGACGATCAGCTCGTGGCCGTCGAATTCGGGCAGGTCGAAGATTTCCATGGGCGAGCTCGTAGGCGCCAGGGCGCGCAGGCAGACCCCTCGAGGCTAGCTCTCCCGATGTGCACGCAACGTCACAAAAGTTGCTTCCCCACGGCTATTGGTGAAATGTATATTGCATAAACAGTAGCGTTTTCGAGGTGAATGATGCACCCGGACCTGGACCGGGCCGATCTGCGCATCCTGGATCTGGTCCAGCAGCACGGCCACTTCTCGGCCGCCGAGGTCGCCGAGCGCTTGAGGATGACTGCATCGACCTGCTGGCGGCGCATCAGCCGTCTCGAGCAGCTCGGCGTCATCGTCAAGCGCGTGGCGCTGCTCGATCGCGAGAAGCTCGGGCTCTCGGTCATGGTGTTCTCGCACGTGAAGGTCGCCGCTCACGGGCGCGAGGCCCTGCTGCGCTTCGAGCAGGCGGTGCGTGCGCACCCGGAGATCCTCGAGTGCTACACATTGATGGGGGAGACGGATTTCCTGCTGCGGATCGTGTGCCGGGACATCAAGGCCTACGAGGCGTTCTTCCTCGATCACCTGTCGCGCTTTCCCGGCGTGCAGTCGGTGAACTCCTCGATTGCGCTCGCCGTCATCAAGGCGACGACGGCGCTGCCTCTGCAGCTTTGACCGGCGCGGAGGGCGCGAGCTGCGCGCCGCGCTCGGCATCCGCGAGCCCGGCGCAGGTCACGATCTGCTGCGTGTTGATGAACGGACCCTTGAGCTCGCGCGGCACCGCAGCGCGCCGGCTCTTGCGCCACAGGTCGTAGATCGTCAGAGCGCCGGTCAGTGTGCCGAGGGTCGCGAAGTAGGCCCGCGGCCCGAAGGCGTGTATCAGGCTCCCCGCGAGCACCGGGCCCGCGGCGGCCGCCATGCCGTTCATCATGAGGAGCGCGCTGCTCGCGTCCACCATCTGCGCCGGCTCGAGCTTGTCGTTGACGTGCGAGACCGAGAGCGAATAGAGCGTCAGCGCCGAGCCGCTGAAGAGTGCGGTGAGCGCGAGGAAGAGCCCCCGGGGCAAAGGGCCGAGGAACACGATGCTCGCCGCCACCAGCGTCGCGAGCGTGCAGGCGCTCGCGATCACGGTGCGCCGATCGACGCGATCGGAGAGCCGTCCGACCGGGTACTGGGTGAGGACCGCGGCGAGAATGCTCACCGCCATGAAGGCCGCCACCCCGCGCGGGCCGTTGCCGGAGAGGCGCGCATACACCGGGCCCATCGAGAAGATGATGGAGGAGATCAGTCCCGAGGCCGCGACCGCCACCACCCCGAGCGGGGAGTTGCGGTAGAGGTCCCGATAGCGCACCCGGTGCGGCACGGCGGGCTCGGGCGTGTGCTGCGCGGAGGCGACGATCGGCACCATCGCGAGCGAGATCAGCGCCGAGATCAGCATGAAGGGGGCCGGCGACTCGGGGCTCGTGAGCACCAGCAGGAACTGCGCCGACCCGAGCCCGACGTACAGCACCAGCATGTAGATGGCGAGCAGGCGCCCGCGATTGGTGCGGCTCGCGCGGTGATTGAGCCAGCTCTCGGCGACCACATAGATCCCGGCGAAGCACAACCCGGACACGAGGCGCATCAGCGCCCAGGGGAGCGGATGCACCCAGGAGGCATGCACCAGGCTCGCGACGGAGGCCAGCGCCGCGAGAGCCGCGAAGGCCCGCACGTGCCCGACCCGCTGCAGCGCGCGCGGCGCAATCTGCGTGCCGAGGAGATAGCCCACGTAGTAGCAGGACATCACGAGCCCGGTCACGGGCGTCGGGAATCCCTCGAGCGTGGCGCGGAGCCCGAGGATCGTGGCCTGAAGTCCCGCCCCGAGCATGAGGATGGCCATGCCGAGGAGCAGCGGCCAGGTTGCGAGGAGCGGATTCACGGGCGGCGGCCTTTCAGTCCACCGCGAGCGCGAGCACGAGCACGCAGCGCGCCTCCCCGAGACGGGGCACGGTGAGCTCGCGCGAGCCGACGAGCCGCCAGGACGGGGGCAGCGCCTCGAGCTCCTTTTCGGGCCAGCGGCCCTTCATGGCGAGAAGGCGGCTGTGCGCGGCGACCAGCCCCCTCGCCTGCGCGAGCAGCTTCGGCAGCGGTGCGAACGCGCGCGCGACGACCGTGTCGAAGGCTTCGGCAGGGTGCATCGTCTCGACTCGCGCCTGAAGCGCCGTCACGTTCGCGAGCCCGAGCGTCTCCGCCGCGTGCGACGCGAAGCGGATCTTCTTGGCGGTCGAGTCGATGAGAGTGAAATGCCGCGCGGGATTTGCGACCGCAAGCGGCAGCCCCGGAAATCCCGCGCCGGTGCCGACGTCCGCGATGCGCGTGCCCTCGAGGTCGGGGTGGATGGCGAGGCTGTCGAGAAGGTGATGAGTCACCATGGCGCCGAGCGTGCGGACGCCTGTGAGGTTGTAGCGGCGGTTCCAGCGGGCGAGCTCCTCGAGGAGCGCGAGCAACCGACCCGCGTCGGCATCGGTCAGGCGAACACCGAGGCTGGCCGCATCCTCGACCAGGTGCTCGGCGGCACTCAGCTCCACGGCACTCAAACAAGGCTCCTCGCACGCTCATCCGCGCGATTGATCATACTTCGCAGGTGCGACTGCTGCTGGTGGAAGACGACGCCATGATCGGGGAGGCGATCCGCGCGGGACTGAAGCGCGAGGGCTTCGCCGTGGACTGGGTGCACGACGCCGAGGCCGCCGCCCAGGTGCTGCGCACCGAGCCCTTCGAGCTGCTGCTGCTCGATCTGGGTCTGCCCGGGAGCGACGGGCTCAAGCTCCTGAAGGTCCTGCGCGAGCGCGGCCTCACCGTGCCGGTGCTCATCATCACGGCGCGCGACGCGGTGTCCGATCGCGTGGCCGGCCTGGATGCGGGGGCCGACGACTACCTCACCAAGCCCTTCGATCTGGACGAGCTCGCGGCGCGCATCCGGGCGCTGCTGCGCCGCAAGGCCGGCCGCTCGGCGCCGAGCATCGAGTACCTGGGCGTGGTGCTGGACCCGGCGGCGCATCGCGTCACGCGCGACGGCACCGAGATCGCACTCTCGCCGCGGGAATTCGCGCTGCTGCAACTGCTGCTCGAGCGCCCGGGAGTGATCCTGTCGCGCGCCCAGATCGAGGAGCGCCTGTACGGCTGGGGCGAGGAAGTGGAGAGCAACGCCGTGGAGGTTCACATTCACGGGCTGCGCCGCAAGCTCGGGGCGCAGTTCATTCTGACCGTGCGCGGCGTCGGCTATCGCGTGAGGCCCGCGCCATGAGCTCGCTGCGTGCGCGGCTGCTGGCGTGGCTCCTCGGCGGCGTGCTGTTCGTCGGCGCCGCGGGCGGCTGGACCGTGTACCGCAACGCCTTGAGCGAAGCGGACGCGTTCTTCGACTACCATCTGCGCCAGACCGCGCTCATCCTGCGCGACCAGCCGGTCGAGTACCTGCTCGCGCCGCAGCTGCCGCCGGCGGACGCGGCCTACGACTTCGTCGTGCAGGTCTGGTCGCTCGATGGCGTGCGGGTGTACCTGTCGCGGCCGCACGCGGTGCTGCCGCAGATCACCACGCTCGGGTTCGCCACCGTCGCCACCAGCGAAGGGCGCTGGCGTGTGTTCGGGGTGCAGGCGCTCACCAAGGTCATCCAGGTGGCGCAGCCGATGAGCGTGCGCCAGCAGCGCGCCGCGGAGCTGGCGCTGCAGACGCTCAAGCCGTTCGCGCTGCTGCTGCCGGTGCTGGCGCTGCTGATCTGGCTGGCGGTCGGGCACGCGCTCGAGCCCCTGCAGCGCCTCACGGCGCTGGTCAAAGCGCGCCGCGTCAACGCCCTGGAGTCGCTCCCCGACACGCGCCTGCCGGACGAGGTGCAGCCGCTCATCGGCGCGCTCAACGATCTGCTCGCACGGCTGCGCGCGGCGCTGGAGCGCGAGCGCGCCTTCATGGCCGACGCCGCGCACGAGCTGCGCACACCCCTCACCGCGCTGCACCTGCAGACGGGCATGCTCGCGCGGGCCAGCGGAGACGCCGAGCGCGCCGCGGCGATGGAAACCCTGTCGGCGGGCGTGCAGCGCGCCATCCGCCTGGTCGAGCAGATGCTGGCGCTCGCGCGCCAGGAGCCGCGGGCCGAAGCGCAACGCGTGGCCGTGCGCCTCGATGATCTGGCGCGCGAGATCGTCGCCGAGCTGGTGCCGCTCGCCGACGCCGGCCGCATCGACCTGGGCGTCTCGGCGGCGCAGCCTGCGAGCGTCCACGGGGAGCCGGACGCCCTGCGCACGCTGTTGCGCAACCTGGTGGACAACGCCGTGCGCTACACGCCCGCAGGCGGCCGGGTCGACGTCGCGGTCGAGGAGGCGAATGACACCCGCGGCGCGCGCCTCACGGTGAGCGACGACGGTGCCGGCATTCCACCCGCCGAGCGCGAGCGGGTGTTCGATCGCTTCTACCGTCGCGCCGGAACGGCGCCTGCCGGCAGCGGGCTCGGGCTGTCGATCGTCAAGACCATCGCGGAAAGCCACGGCGCGAGCATCAGCCTCGCCGAGGGGCCCTCGGGCAAGGGGCTCACTGTGACGGTGAGCTTCCCGCGAGAGGACTAATGCGCAGCCTCTGCAGAAAGCTCGCCGCGGTCTGCAGGTACACGTCGCGGTTGGCCTTCTTCCTGAAGCCGTGTCCTTCGTCCTTGGCGAGCAGATACCACACCTCACCGCCGGCGGCGCGCACGCTCCACACCAGCTGCTCGGACTCGGACACCGGCACGCGCGGGTCGTTGGCCCCCGCCACCACCAGCAGCGGCTTCTTGATGCGCTTCGCGTTGGTCAGGGGCGAGATGCGATTGAGGAACACCCGCATGCTGGTGTCGCGCTCGTCGCCGTATTCGGCGCGCCGCAGATCGCGCCGGTAGGCGGCAGTGTTGCGCAGGAAGGTCACGAAGTTGCTGATCCCGACGAGGTCGATCCCCCCTCGCAGCCGCTCGCCATACGCGATGAGGGAGGCGAGCGCCAGGTAGCCGCCGTACGAGCCGCCCATCACCGCGACCCGCTCGCGATCGAACTGCGGCTGCACGCCGATCCACACCAGGAGCGAGCCGATGTCGCGCACCGCGTCCTCGCGCAGCACGCCGTTGTCGAGGGCGAGGAAGCTCTTGCCGTAACCGGATGAGCCGCGCACGTTGGGCGCGACCACGGCGTAGCCGAGCTCGTTGACGAGAAACTGCACGAACGGGTCCCAGCCCGGGCGGTACTGCGACTCGGGCCCCCCGTGAATGTCGATCACCACCGGGCACGGGGCCGCCGTGCGCGGCCGGTAGAGGTACGCGGACAGCATGCGCGCGTGGCGGCCGACGCCGGTGCGATCCCAGGTGGGATAGTGGATGAGCTCGGGCGTGGTGAGCGTACTCGGGTCGAGCGGGCCGGGCTCGCTGCGGGTCCAGCGCTCGAGCTTGCCGTGCTCGAGGTCGTAGACGTAGACATCGCGGGGCGCGAGCGCCGATTCCGCCGACAGCGCGAGTCTGCGCCCGCTGCGATCGAAGCGCAGGTTGCCGATGCGGCCTTCCGGCAGGCCCACGGGGGCGAGCTCGAGTTTCGCCTGGGTATCGAGTACCGTGAGACGGCTGCGGCCGTCGTCATCGACGACGTAAGCCACGTAGCGCCCGTCGCCGCTGACGTCGAAGTCTTCCACGTCCCAGCCGGCGGCGGGCGTGACGCTGCGGCTCTGGTGTGTGACCGGATCCTTGAGTTTGAGCTGCACGAACTCCCCGTCCTCGTCGGTGAGCACGTATACGCTGCGGCCGTCGGGAGCGAACTTCGCCATGCGGATGCCGACTTTGCGGGGGCTGTCCTCGAGCGCCGTGAGCGTTCCGGTCGCGACATCCGCGAGGTACAGATAACTCTCGCTGATCGAGACGTATTTCCACACCAGCAGCTGGCCGTCGTCCGCCGACCAGTCGAGGGGGTACCAGGTGTCCTGGTGCCCGCCGACCAGCAGCTGCGGCGCGGCGCCGCTGGTCACATCCGCCACGTACACGTCGTAACTGAGCGAGTCGCGGTCATTGCCGTAGAAGGCCACGCGCCGGCCGTCGTGCGCCCACACCGGGCTGCCGTGGATGAAGGCCCCGTGGGTGAGCTGACGCACGTCGCCGCCGCCGCTGTGGTAGTACACCTGCGCGTTCTCATCGCCTCCCTGATCCTTCAGGAACACGAAGCCGCTGCCGCCGCGCGGCGCGCGCGCCCACTCGATCGGGTCCTGGTAGAAGGTGAGCTGCTCACGCATGCCGAGCGGGGCGGCAACGCGGTGCAGCTGCTCGCTGTCGCCGAAGCGCGTCGCGACCAGCAGTCCCCCGTCGGCGAGCCAGTCGAGGAACGTCGCCTGCCGCGACTGCTGGTAGCGCTCGAGCCGCGCCATGAGCGCCGCATCCGGGAGCGGAACGCTCTCGAACACCAGATTGCCGAGCTCGCGGTGCGCCGGGGCCGGCTGCTGGGCGAGCGACGCGGATGTGCACAGCGCGGCGACACCCGCTGCGGCGCATACGGCGAGCGCCGCCGGGAGGGAGCACTGATCGGCCATGCCTCTAAGCTAGCCTACAGGTTACGATGTGTACATTCGCGACACGCCATCCGCGACGCAGCGCACAGGTCGACGTTCCCTTGAAGCCGCGACTGTATCGACACCCGCACGGCGTCTGCGCCGTCGATGCCGAGTATCTCTATCCCGGGCACGCCGCCGCGCACATCATCGAGGATGGCGGTCGCGCGGCCTTCGTCGATGTGGGCACCAACGCTTCCGTCCCCTACCTGCTGGCGGCGCTCGCCGAGCTTGGCATCGCGCGCGCGGCGGTGGACTACGTGCTGCTGACGCACGTGCACCTGGACCACGCCGGCGGGGCGGGGCGGCTGATGCAGGAGCTCCCCAACGCCGTGGCGGTGCTGCATCCGCGCGGCGCGCCGCACATGATCGACCCCAGCCGCCTGATCGAGGGCTCGCGCGCGGTCTACGGCGAGCGCCTCGAGCAGCTGTACGGGCAGCTGCTGCCGATCCCGGCCGCGCGCGTGCGCGTGGTCGAGGATGGCGAGCGGGTGCGCCTCGGCGGCCGCACGCTCGAGCTCATCCACGTCCCGGGGCACGCGCTGCACCACTACGCCGTCGTGGACCAGGCGCACGCCAGCATCTTCGCCGGCGACACCTTCGGCATCTCCTACCGCTCGCTCGACAGCGCGCAGGGCGCCTTCATCACCCCGACCACGCCCCCCTCGCAGTTCGATCCGGAGCAGCTCATCGCCTCCATCGAGCGGATGCTGGCGTACCGCCCCGAGTCCGTGTATCTCATGCACTTCAGCCGCGTGACCGGCGTCGCGCGCCTGGGCGAGCTGCTCAAGCCGCAGGTGCGCGAGCTGGCCCGCATCGCGCGCGCTCACGCTCAGGACCCCGACCCGGCCGCCGGCATCCGCGCCGCGATGCGCGCGCTGTGGCTCGATCTGGCGCACCGCCACGGCTGCGTGCTCAGCGATGGTGAGATCGAGAAGGTCCTGGAGGGCGACCTCGAGCTCAACACCCAGGGTCTCATGGTGTGGCTCAAGCGCCTCGGCCGGCACTGAAGCGCGCGCTTGCCGCCGCCGGGGCACGGCGTTAGGGTCTGCACGGGCTTCGCAGGTCAAGGACGCGGTGGCGGTGCGAGCATGACTTCCAGCTTCAAGGCGTTCCGCATTCATTCCGAAGGGGGCCGGATTGCCGCCCGCTTCGAGCCCGTCACGCTCGATGAGCTCGCCCCCGGGGAGGTCGTGATCCGGGTGAGCCACTCCGACATCAACTACAAGGACGCGCTCGCCGCGACCGGGGCCGGCAAGATCCTGCGCCGCTACCCGCTGGTGGGCGGCATCGACCTGGCGGGTGTCGTCGAAACCTCGAGCGATGCGCGCTACCGGCCCGGCGCTGCGGTGCTCGTGACCGGCTGCGGGCTGTCCGAGACCCACGATGGCGGCTACGCGCAGTTCGCGCGCGTGCCGGGAGACTGGGTGATTCCGATGCCGGAGGGACTCGATGCCTTCACTGCCATGGCGCTCGGCACTGCCGGGTTCACCGCGGCACTCGCCATCCACCGCCTGGAGCACAACGGCCAGTCCCCGGCTGGCGGGCCGATCGCGGTCACCGGCGCCTCCGGAGGCGTGGGCAGTATCGCGGTCGACATGCTCGCCGCCCGCGGCTACCGGGTCGTGGCCGTGAGCGGCAAGGCGGCCGCGGCGGGCTTCCTCGAGGAGCTCGGCGCGGCGCAGGTGCTCGCCCGCCAGGACCTCGAGCTCGGCTCCCGGCCGCTGGAGAATGCGCGCTTCGCCGGCGCCATCGACACTCTGGGGGGCGAAGTGCTCGCCTGGCTCACGCGCAGCGTGGACTTCTGGGGCAACATCGCCTGCATCGGCATGGCGGGGAGCGCCGAGCTCAAGACCACCGTGATGCCCTTCATCCTGCGCGGCGTGAACCTCCTCGGCATCAACTCCTCGGCGACGCGGCGCGAGTGGCGGCTGGCGGTCTGGAAGCGCATCGCCACCGACCTGCGACCGCGGCACCTCGAGCGCATCGTCACGCGCACCATCGCCTTCGATGAGCTGCCGCGCGCGTTTGCCGCCTACCTCGAAGGCGCGGTCACCGGCCGCACGGTGGTGCGTATCGACTGATGCCGCGCCCGCATCCTACCCGCGAGTAGGATACGGCGCGGCTGGTCCGCCGGCGCGCGCCGCGTATAGAATATCGGCCCCGTTTCGAGGTCCTGTCATGTCGCAGCGATCAGTCAGCGCCGGGACCCGCCTGCGGGAGGCGGTCGAGGCCGAGCGCCCCCTGCAGGTCGTCGGGACGATCGACGCTTATGCGGCGCTGCTGGCGCAGAACGCGGGCTTTCGCGCCATCTACCTGTCGGGGGCGGGAGTCGCCAACGCCTCCTTCGGGCTGCCGGACCTCGGCATCACCACGCTCAACGAGGTCTGCGAGGACGTGCGGCGCATCAGTGCGGCGTGCCCGCTGCCGCTGCTGGTCGATGCCGATACCGGCTTCGGTAGCGCCTTCAACATCGCCAGGACCTGCAGGGAGCTGATCCGCGCCGGCGCCGCCGGCATGCATCTGGAGGATCAGGTGTCCGCCAAGCGCTGCGGCCACCGCCCGGGCAAGGCCCTGGTGTCCGCCGCCGAGATGGTCGATCGGCTCAAGGCCGCGGTCGACGCACGCGCCGATGGCGAGTTCGTCATCATGGCGCGCACCGATGCGCATGCGGTGGAGGGCCAGAGCGCGGCGCTGGAGCGCGCGGCGGCGTACGCGCAAGCCGGCGCGGACATGATCTTCGCGGAAGCCCTGCAGACACTGGAGGAGTACCGGCAGTTTGCCGCGAGCCTCGAGGTGCCGGTGCTCGCCAACATCACCGAGTTCGGCCAGACCCCCCTCTTCAGCAGCGTGGAACTCGGCGGCGCGGGCGTGCGCCTGGTGCTGTATCCGCTGTCCGCCTTTCGCGCCGCCGCCAGGGCTGCGGCCACGGTGTACGGCGCCATCCGCCGGCACGGCACGCAGAAGAGCGTGCTCGATCTGATGCAGACCCGCGCCGAGCTCTACGACGTGCTCGGCTACCTCGCGTACGAGAAGAAACTCGATGAGCTGTTCGGGAAAGTGAGCGATGACTGAGGCGAGCCCCTTCAGGCCCAAGAAGTCGGTGGCGCTCTCGGGCGTCACCGCGGGCAACACCGCGCTGTGCACGGTCGGGCGCACCGGCAACGACCTGCACTATCGCGGCTACGACATCCTGGAGATGGCGAACGTCTGCGAGTTCGAGGAGATCGCGTACCTGCTGATCCACGAGAAGCTCCCCAACCGCGCCGAGCTCGGCGCCTACAAGGCGCGCCTCAGGTCACTGCGCGGCCTGCCGGAGGGCGTGCGCACGGTGCTCGAGGTGCTGCCGGCGAGCGCGCATCCGATGGACGTGCTGCGCACCGGCGCCTCGATGCTCGGGTGCCTCGAGCCGGAGCCGCAGGATCATGGCGCGGCCGGGGCACGCGCGATCGCCGACCGGCTGATCGCGTGCCTGGGGTCGATGCTCACCTACTGGTACCACTTCAGCCGCGCGGGTAAGCGCATCCGGGTCGAGACCGAGGATGACTCGGTCGGCGCGCACTTCCTGCACCTGTTGCAAGGTAAGAGCGCGCCGGCCTCCTGGGTGCGCGCCATGCACACCTCGCTGATCCTGTACGCCGAGCATGAGTTCAACGCCTCCACCTTCGCCGCGCGTGTCATCGCCGGCACCGGCGCGGATGTGTACTCCTGCATCACCGGCGCGATCGGCGCGCTGCGCGGACCGAAGCACGGCGGCGCCAACGAGCTGGCGCTGGAGACCCAGCAACGCTACGACAGCCCGGCGGCCGCCGCTGCGGACATCCGCGCGCGCCTCGAGCGCCACGAGCTCGTCATCGGCTTCGGGCATCCCGTCTACACCCTCGCCGATCCGCGCAACGGGGTCATCAAGGAGGTGGCGCGCGAGCTGGCGCGCGAGGCAGGCAATGAGCGCCTGTTCGCCATCGCCGAGCGCATCGAGACCGTGATGCGCGATCTCAAGGGCATGTTCGCCAACCTCGACTGGTTCTCGGCGGTCTCGTATCACATGATGGGCGTACCGAAGGAGATGTTCACGCCGCTGTTCGTCATCGCCCGCACCACCGGCTGGGCGGCGCACGTCATCGAGCAGCGCGCCGACGGCAAGATCATCCGGCCGGCCGCCCACTACACCGGCCCCGAGAGCCTCGAGTTCGTGCCCATCGGGCAGCGGCCCTGAAGGTGCGCGCTCGAGCGTGAGGTCACATGTGCGCACACCAGGTCAAGTCCGCGCTGCGTCCGGCACCGGACGGGGTGCTCAGCGCCATCGCCGACTACGCCCGCAATTTCACCGTCGAGAGCGAGCCGGCGTACGAGACCGCGCGCTACTGCCTCATGGACAGCCTCGCCTGCGCCTTGCAGGCGCTCGCGATTCCGGCCTGCCGCAAGCTCCTGGGTCCGGTGGTGCCCGGAGCGGTCATGCCGGGCGGCGCGCGCGTCCCGGGCACCTCCTTCGAGCTCGACCCGGTGCAGGCGGCCTTCAACATCGGCACGCTGATCCGCTGGCTCGACTTCAACGACACCTGGCTCGCCGCCGAGTGGGGCCATCCGTCGGACAATCTCGGCGGCATCCTCGCGGTGGCGGACTACCTCGCGCGCAACGCCGTCATGTCGGGCCGGACCCCGCCGAGCGTGCGCGCACTGCTCACCGCCATGATCAAGGCGCACGAGATCCAGGGGGTGCTCGCGCTGGAGAACAGCTTCAACCGCGTGGGACTCGATCACGTGCTGCTGGTGCGCGTCGCCTCGACGGCGGTGGTGGCGGGCATGCTCGGCGCCAGCACCGGGCAGATCGTGAACGCGCTGTCCAACGCCTGGATCGACGGTGGCGCGCTGCGCACCTATCGGCATGCCCCCAACACCGGCTCGCGCAAGAGCTGGGCGGCGGGCGATGCCACCAGCCGTGGGGTGCGCCATGCGCTCATGGCGCTCAACGGGGAGATGGGCTATCCCTCGGCGCTGTCGGCGAAGACCTGGGGCTTCTACGACGTGCTCTTCAAGGGCCAGGCGTTCTCGCTGCCGCAGCCCTTCGGCAGCTACGTCATGGAGAACGTGCTGTTCAAGATCTCCTACCCGGCCGAGTTCCACGCCCAGACGGCAGTCGAGGCGGCGATGGCCCTGCATCCGCAGGTCAGGGAGCGGCTCGCCGACATCGAGCGCATCGTCATCGAGACCCAGGAGCCGGGCGTGCGCATCATCGACAAGGTAGGGCCGCTCGCCAATCCCGCCGACCGCGATCACTGCATCCAGTACATGGTCGCGGTGCCGCTGATTTTCGGGCGCCTCGGCGCGGCGGACTACGAGGACGCGGTGGCCGCCGATGCGCGTATCGACGCGCTGCGCGAGCGGATGCAGGTGCGCGAGAACCCGACGTTCACGCAGGAGTACTACGCCGCCGACAAGCGCTACATCGGCAATGCCGTGCAGGTGTTGTTCCGCGACGGCAGCGCCACGGCGCGCGTGCAGGTCGATGTCCCGATCGGCCACCGCAAGCGCCGCGCCGAGGGCATGCCGCTGCTGGTCGGCAAATTCAGCGCCGCGGTGGATGCGCATTTCGCGCCCAAGCAGGCCGAGCGCGTCAAGGCGCTGTTCGCCAAGGCCGCCGCGCTCGATGACCTGCCGGTGAACGAGCTGATGGCGGCGCTGGTGACCAGCGGCTCGGCCGCCTAGCTTGGCCAGCTCAGGCTCAGCCCACCCGCACCGGCACGAACAACCGCGCGTCGCCGCGCTGGATCAGCAGCGCGACGTGGCCCTTGGATTTCTCCACCGCGCTGCGCAGTTCCTCGGCGTCGTGCACCGGGGAGCCGTTGGCGGCCAGCACCACATCCCCGGGGCGAATGCCGGCCTCGGCCGCCGGACCGCTGGCGCGCTCGACCACCAGCCCTCCCCTGGTGTTGGCGCCACGCTGCTCGTCGGCGGTCAGCGGACGCACCGCCAGTCCCAGCTTGCCGCCTTCAGGGTGCGGGCCGCCGTTGGCGGCGGTGCGCTTGTCGGCCACCGTGCCGAGTTTGACCGTGATCTCACGCGTGGCGTGATTGCGCCAGATCTCCAGCTTCACGCTGGTGCCCGGGGCGATGGCCGCGATCTGCACCGGCAGCTCGCTGGAGTCCTTGAGCGGGGCGCCGTTGAGCTTGAGGATCACATCCCCGGATTCGATTCCGGCGTGCTCCGCCGGCCCGCCCTTCTCCACGCTCGACACCAGCGCCCCTTCGGGCTGCGGCAGGCCGAAGGAGTCCGCCAGTCCCTGGGTGACGGGCTGGATCACCACGCCGAGCTTGCCGCGGGTGACGTGGCCGGTGGTCTGCAGCTGCTCGCCCACCTGCATGGCGACATCGATCGGGATGGAGAACGACACGCCCATGTAGCCGCCGCTGCGGCTGTAGATCTGCGAGTTGATGCCGACGACCTCGCCGCGCATGTTGAACAGCGGGCCGCCCGAGTTACCCGGGTTGATCGGCACGTCGGTCTGGATGAAGGGCACGTAGCCGGAATCGAGCGTGCGGCCCTTGGCGCTCACGATGCCCGCGGTGGCGCTGTTCTCGAAGCCGAACGGCGCGCCGATCGCCAGCACCCATTCCCCGACCTTGAGCCCGCGCGAGTCGCCGATCCTCACCGTCGGCAGATCCTTGGCGGGGATGCGCAGGATCGCGATATCCGATTTCGGGTCCACGCCCACGACCTTGGCGGTGTATTCGCGCCGGTCGGTGAGGCGCACGGTCACTTCGCTCGCGCCGTCGACGACGTGCGCATTGGTCATGATGACGCCGTCCGGGCGGATGATGAATCCCGAGCCTTCACCGCGCATCGGTTGCGGCTGCGGCATCTGGAACGGCAGGCCGCGGAAGAACGGCGCAAACGGACTGTTGGGGCCGAAGGGATTGTTGTCGCCGGGGTTGTCGTTGGGGTTGTCGTTGTTGTCGCCGGAGTTGTCGCCCGAGTTCCAGGAGGTCGACACCTTGCTCACCACGCTGATGTTGACCACGGCCGGACCGTACTTCTGCACCATGCTGCTGAAGTCCGGCAGCATCGTCGCGGGGCCTGCGGCGGGCGCCGGCGTCGCCGGGCTCGCGGCTGTGCTGGTGCCGGTCGCGCCGCTGCTCATCGCGGCGCTGGGTGCGGTCGTGGCCACTGCGCGCGTCGCTCCCGCCAGGTACAGCGCACCGGCCGGCACCGCGATGGTGAGCGCGCCGAGGATGGCGGCAATGAGCGGTTTCCTGATCACACTCGGCAGATTCATGGCACTACTCCGTAAGTTGAGGGGCCTTGGCGGCTAACTTAGGCAAGGCGCCTTATGGGAGCCTTAAGGCTTTACCGGGCCGCCTGCTTTCCTGCCTGCGTTATGGAATACCGCAGCGTTCAGGGGGAAGTTCCCCTCGCCTGCGGTCCGCGTGCGCGCCTCAGTGCGCGGTGAGCCGGGTATAGGGTCGCGACTCGGTACTGAGCGCGGGAGTGAGGTGGCTGAAGTACTGCGCAATGACCTCGACGTCCTCGTCCTTGAGGCTCGCCGCGAAGCCCTTCATGACCGGATTCTTGCGTCCGCCCTTGCGGTACTCGTCGATCGCGCGCACCAGGTAATCCTGGTGCTGACCTGCGAGGGACGGGTACAGCGGCGCAATGGCGACACCGTCCTGGCCGTGGCACGAGACGCACAGCGCCGCCGCCTGCGGCACGCTCCCCTGCGCCTTGCCGGAGGCAGTGAGCGGCTTGCCGGCGAAATACGCGGCGATGTCCAGGATGTCCTGGTCGGACAGCTCCGAGGCCTGCGAATGCATCGTCACGTGCGCGCGGTCGCCGTCGCGATAGCCATGCAGCGCCGCCGCCAGATAATCGGGGTTCTGTCCCTCGAGCTTCGGCACGCTGTACATCGGATAGGCGTTCTTGTAGCCGTCGATGCCGTGGCAGCCGAGGCAGGTGTAGGAGATGGCCTTGCCGTGTCTGGCGTCGCCCTGCGCGGCGGCGCCCTGCGCCCACGCCGTGCCCGCGAAGCCCACTGCCGCGGCGATCGCAAGTCCCGCGTGCACTGCAGACCCGCGACCGCGCCCCTGCATCGGTGTCTCCGCCAGCAAAAAAACGGCCCCGAATCTTACGGACTGGCCGGGCCGAATGCCACACAATCCCCGTGTCATGATCGCTCTCATCCAGCGCGTCAGCGAGGCCGAGGTTCGTGTCGGGGGCGAGGTGGTCGGCGCCATCGGCCGCGGCGTGCTGGCGCTGATCGGCGTGCGGCGGCAGGACACCGAGGAGGCGGCGCAGCGGCTGCTCGAGCGCGTGCTGTCCTACCGCATCTTCCCCGACTCCCAGGGGCGCATGGGGCTCGCGCTGCGCGAGATGGGCGGCGGGCTGTTGCTGGTGCCGCAGTTCACCCTCGCCGCCGACACCCACAAGGGCACCCGCGCCGGGTTCAGCCTGGCCGCCGCGCCCGCGGAGGCGCAGCGCCTGTTCGCGTATCTCGTGGAGCGCGCTCACAGCGCCTATGCCCCTGTTTCCTCTGGCGTATTTGGCGCCGACATGCAGGTGGCGCTCGTCAACGACGGCCCGGTGACGTTCTGGCTCGAGACCCTCTAGGGCGCGGGCGTGACACGGGTAGCGGAATCGGGCGAACTTGTGGGGTTCCGGGGGCTCATTTGACCTATCATCCGATTGTTTTCTCTGCGCGGGCGGAGAGTTACGTGGAGTCGTGAGCCATGGGTGGTCTAGGAATGCGCGAGCTCCTGGTGATACTGCTCGTCGTGCTCGTCGTGTTCGGCGCGAAGAAGCTGCGCACGGTGGGCTCGGATCTCGGCGCCGCCGTGCGCGGGTTCAAGAAAGCGATGAGCGAGGGCGAGGAGGAGCAGGGCGCCCCGCCGAAGCAGATCCGTTCCGAGGGCACGGACGCGGAGTTCCCGGAGGTCGCGAAGAAGAGCGACACGAAGAACGAACGGAGCAGCTGATCTGTTCGAGGGCCGGTTCTCGGAGATTCTGATCATCTTCGTCCTGGCGCTGATCGTGCTGGGACCGGAGAAGCTGCCGCGCGTCGTCTCCGAGATTGGCCGCTGGGTCGGGCGGGCGCGCGCCATGGCGCGCCAGTTCCGCGAGCAGCTCGAAGAGGAGGTGCAGCTCGAGCAGGCCCGCAAGGCGCAGGCACCGGCCGCCCCCGCGCCTGTGCCGCCGGCGCCACCGCTGAGCGCGGCGGCCACCGAAGCTGCGATTGCGCCCCCCGATACCTTCTCGCACGCCCACCCCACCGACGCCACCGGCGCGGACCCTGAAGCCGTGCGGCCCCACGCGAGCGCCGATGAGCGAGGCACCTGAAAAGCTCGCCGAAGGCACGCTCATCTCGCACCTGCTGGAGCTGCGGGACCGGCTGCTGCGCGCGCTGGTGGCGGTGGCGATCGCGTTCGCACCGTGCGTGTATTATTCCAACGACCTGTTCAGCTTCGTCGCGCAGCCGCTGCTCGCCAAGCTCCCGCAAGGAAGCAACCTCATCGCCACCGGGGTGATGTCACCCTTCACGACACCCTTCAAGCTGTCGTTCTTCGCCGGCCTGCTCATCGCGATGCCGTACGTCATCTACCAGCTGTGGTCGTTCGTCGCTCCGGGCCTGTACCGCAACGAGCGCCGCTTTGCGGTGCCGCTGCTCGTGTCCTCGATCGTGCTGTTCTACGTCGGCATCGCCTTCGCCTACTACTTGGTGTTTCCGGTGATGTTTCAGTTCTTCGCCGGCACCACGCCCAAGGGCGTGGCGATGATGACCGACATCAACAATTACCTGGACTTCGTGCTCACGATGTTCTTCTGCTTCGGACTCGCGTTCGAGGTGCCGGTGGCGGTGGTGCTGCTGGTGGTGATGGGCATCGTGCGCCTCGAGAAGCTCAAGGAGCACCGCGGCTACGTGCTGATCGGCATTTTCATTCTCGCCGCGCTCCTCACCCCGCCGGATGCCATCTCGCAATGCTCGCTCGCCATACCGATGTACCTGCTTTACGAAGGCGGGATCCTGATGGCGCGCCTGCTGTCACGCCCCAAGAGCGCGCAAGCCGCGGCCAAGGCCGGCGACAAGGCCCCGTCATGAATCAGCTCGCCGACGCTCGCCTCGCCGCGGCAGCCGTGCCCGCCAGGACGATCTTCGGCCAGCCGCGCGGCCTTGCCACGCTGTTCCTCACCGAGATGTGGGAACGCTTCACCTACTACGGCATGCGCGGGGTCCTCATCCTGTTCATGGTGGCGGCGGTGTCCAAGGGCGGCTTAGGTCTCGATGACAAGACCGCGAACAACATCTACGGCATGTACATCGGCGGCACCTATCTCTTCGGCCTCCTCGGCGGCTGGATCGCCGACCGGCTGCTCGGCGCGCAGCGCGCGGTGGTGAGCGGCGCAGTGTTGATCATCGCCGGCAATCTCATGCTGGTCGTGGGCAGCACGCAGGTCTTCTACCTCGGGCTGCTCGTGATCACGGTCGGCGTCGGCCTGCTCAAACCCAACGCCAGCGTCATGGTGGCCTCGCTCTATCCCGAAGGCGGCTCGCGCCGCGACGCGGGGTTCTCCATCTTCTACATGGGCATCAATCTCGGGGCCTTGATCGGGCCGCTGCTGGTGGGCTGGTTCGCCGACCGCTTCGGCTGGCGCTGGGGCTTTGCGCTGCCGGCGCTCGGCATGACCATCGGACTGGCGCAGTTCGTGTGGACGCGCCAGCACCTGGGGAGCTCGGGTCTCAGCTCCAGCGCCGCGCAGCAGGGCTCGTGGAGGCCGGTGCTGGTGCTCGCTGCCGCCTGCGCGCTGATCGCGCTCCTCGCCATGACCGGCGTGCTCAGAATCAACGCCGTAGTCATGGCGAGCGCGGCATCCTGGGCCATGGTGCTGCTGGGCGTCGGGTATTTCGCTTATCTGTTGGTCTTCGCGCGGCTCACGCCCGTGGAGCGCAACCGCGTGCTGGTGATGGCGGCGCTGGTTGCCGCCTCGGTCACCTTCTGGGCCGGCTACGAGCAGACCGGGGCGTCGATGAACCTGTTCGCCGAGCGTTACACCGAGCGGCATATTTTCGGGTGGAACATGCCCGCCGCCTGGCTGCAGTCGGTGAACCCACTGTTCATCATCGCATTCGCGCCGGTGCTCGCGGCGCTGTGGATTTCGCTGGGCAAGCGCGGGCGCGATCTCAACGCCGCGGCGAAATTCGGCGCCGGCCTGCTGCTGCTCGGCCTCGGATTCATCGTCATGTATTTCGCCTCGCAGTACGTGCTCGCCGGCCAGACGGTGTCGCCCACTTGGCTGGTGCTCGCTTACCTGCTGCATACCTTCGGCGAGCTGTGCCTGTCGCCCGTGGGCCTGTCGTACATGAGCAAGCTTGCGCCGCCGCGCTTCGTGGGCCAGGTCATGGGCATGTGGTTCCTGTCGATGGCGCTCGGCAGCAATCTCGCCGGCCAGCTGTCCGGCCAGTACGACGCCAGTCACCTGGAATCGCTCCCCGGCCTGTTCCTGAAGATATTCTGGTATGGAGCGATCGGCGGCGCCGTCATGCTGCTGCTGACGCCGTTCGTGAAACGCATGATGGCGGGGGTGAGGTAGCGCCAGCCGCTGATGCAGTGCAGCCGGCCGCAGGCGCACACTCCTGGCGGCGGCGCGCCCCGGCAGCCCCATTCTTGATCTTCGCAACGCGCGCGCGCATCCTCGCACGCCCGCTCAGGTCCGTGCCCGAGCGCGTTGCAACAAAAAGTCCACGTCATCACCCAAGGGGCATCACATGAAGAGGGTACTGTCATTCATATTGCTCGCGGCGGTGTTCTTCGCCGCACCTGCCTTCGCTGCAGATCCGATCGTCGGGAGCTGGACGCTCAATGTCGCGAAATCGAAGTTCGCGGACAAGGCCCTGACCGGGGGGACCCGGGTCTACACGGAAGCCAACGGGCTGTACACCCTGGACCAGAAGCTGACAGGCGCAGACGGCAAGGAGAAGTCCAACCACGCACAATACCGCGACGGCAAGGAGGAAAAGCAGGCCCCGGGAGGAACCTCGGACGCGACGGTCGCGAAAAAGATCGATGCAAACACCTGGGACTTTGTTCTCAAGAAGGCCGGCAAGGTTGTTGGCCACGTTCACCGTGTCGTATCGGCCGACGGCAAGACGCTGACCGTACACAACACGGGTGCGAAGCTGAGCGGCGCCGAGGGCGACGAGACGCTGGTGTTCGACAGGCAGTAGTTCCGCAACTGTGCGCGCACAGGGACGTGCGCTCAGCCGGCGGTGGCGGGATCCGGCCGCGCTACTCCGTCACCCGCACGGCGGTCACGAAGTACTCGCTGTCGCCGAAGCAGGAGCTTGGAATCCACTTGTGCTGCTCGTAGTGCAGCGCCATGCGCTTGCCGACGCTGGCGTTGAGCTTGGCGGCGACCGCAGGCTCGCGCACCGTGAAGGCGAACTTCTCGGCGACCGTGCCCGGCATGGTCACCATCGCCATCTCTCCCTCCCAGGTCTTGCACAGCCATCCCTTGCGCGAGAGCTTCTGCACGTAGCCGGCGCGCTCGCCGTCTGAATATGACCAGTGCAGCGTGACCCAGGTGTAGCCCGCGAGCGCGGCGATCAGGACCACGAGCACGGCGAGCATCTTGACCATGATCGCTAGCATAACGCGTGCCACCGCCCGCGCACCTTTCCCATGACGGCGCAGGGGCGCGGTGAGCGGGCACACCCGGGCGCGGCAGCACACCCGGGCGCGGCAGCACACCCGGCGCGGCAGCACACCCGGGCGCGGGAGCACAGCCGGGCGCGGCAGCACACCCGGCGCGGCGAGCGGGCGCCGCGAGCGCGGCGCGGCTAAGATGCCTGGGTATGGATCCGCAGCCACTCGCCGGCCGCACCATCGCGGTGCCGGAAACGCGTGAGCTCGAGGTGTTCGCCGCGATGCTCGAGCGGCGCGGCGCGAGCGTGGTGCGCTGTCCACTGGTGGCCATCCGCGACGCCCCCGATCCGGCGCCCGTCCTCGCGTTCGCCCGGGCCTTCGCCGGCGGCTCCTGCGATGACCTGATCCTCACCACCGGCGAGGGCCTGCGGCGCATCCTCGCCTGCATCGAGCGGCACGAGCCGCAGCTGCGGGCGGCGTTTCTCGAGGCGCTCGCCCGGGTGCGCACGATCACCCGCGGACCCAAGCCGGCGCGGGCGCTGCGCGAGCTCGGCTTGAAGCCCGACCTGCCCGCGCCGACGCCGACCACGGCCGGCGTCATCGCCGCGCTCGGCGGCCTCGACCTCAAGGGCCGCCGCGTGGGCGTGCAGCTCTACGGCACCGAGCCGAACACCCCGCTGGTGGAGTTTCTCGAGCGCGCGGGCGCGACCGTGCGGTGCGTTGCGCCCTATGTGTATGCGGACGCCGCCGACGATGCCGCGGTGCAGGGGCTCATCGCGCGCCTCAGCGCCGGCGAGGTGGACGCGATCGCCTTCACCAGCACGCCCCAGGTCGAGCGGCTGTTCGCGGTCGCGCCCGCCGCCACGGTGTGCGCGGCGCTCGGGCAGACCCTGGTCGCCGCGGTGGGTCCGGTGGTGGCGGGGGCGCTCGAGCGCCACGGCGTCAGGGCGCGTCTCATGCCGGAGGAGTCCTTCTTCCTCAAGCCGCTGACCACCGTGCTCGAGGAGGCTCTCGGCGCGCGCACCTGAAGCGCCGGATATAACACCAACACCTGGGGGTCGAGCCTATGAAGACGGAATCGAGCGTCGGGCTGACGCTGCGCGGTATGAAGACGGAATCGCGCGTCGAGCTGACGCTGCGCGGACTTGTCCTCGGCGTGGTGCTCACCGTGGTTTTCACTGCCGCCAACGTCTACTTCGGGCTGAAGGCCGGGCTCACTTTCTCCACCTCCATCCCGGCGGTGGTGATCTCCATGGCGATGTTGCGCTGGCTCGGCAACACCTCCGCCCAGGAGAACAACATCGTGCAGACGGTGGCTTCCACCGCCGGTACGCTCTCCTCCATCATCTTCGTGCTGCCCGGCTTCGTCATGATCGGGTGGTGGAGCGGCTTCCCCTATTGGCAGTCGGTGGCCGTCTGCGCCACGGGCGGCGTCCTCGGGGTCATGTATTCCATCCCCCTGCGCCGCGCGCTGGTGACGCAGTCGGATCTGCCCTATCCCGAGGGCACCGCCTGCGCCGAGGTCATCAAGGTCGGTTCCGGGGACGTTGCGGACCCGGATTCGGTGGAATCCAGCGGCAAGGGCCTGAAAGCCGTGCTGGTGGGTTCGCTGGCCTCCGCCCTGTTACTGGTAATGGTGCAGACGCGGCTGTTCCTGCAGGACGTGGCTCACAGCTTCCGCTTCGGTCCGGACCCACAGGCGCCGGTCACGGGCTTCGACTTCCAGCTCTCCTGCGCGCTGTTCGGCATCGGCCACCTGGTGGGCATCAACTGCGGCGTCGCCATGTTCGTGGGCGCCCTCATCGGCTGGGGCTGGGGCGTGCCGCATTACAGCGCACTGCACGCGGCCGCAGGCGATGCGGGAGCGGTCGCGGGTGCCACCTGGAGCCACTATGTGCGTTACGTGGGCGCCGGCGCCATCGCCGTGTCCGCCATCTGGACACTCATCAAGCTCGTGAAGCCAGTGATCGGTGGTCTGAAAGGGGCCATCGCTTCGTCCCGGGCACGCAAGGCCGGCAAAGGCGACACCCTGGCGCGCACCGAGCACGACATTCCCGTGGATCAGGTGGGCTTGGTGTCGTTGATCTGCATACTGCCCATCGGCTGGCTGCTGTGGAACTTCGCGAGCAGCGCGGGCCTGGGCGACCATGCCCTGCTGCTCACCATCGGCGGCATCGTCATCGTGGTGGTCGTGGGCTTCCTGGTTTCGACCGTTTGCGGCTATATGGCGGGGCTGATCGGCGCCTCCAACAGCCCGCTCTCAGGCATCGGCATTCTGGTGGTGGCCATCACGGCGCTGTTCCTGGTGGTGAGCGTCAAGTCCTCGCTGCCCCCGGAGATGGGCAAGGCGCTCGTGGCCTACTCGCTGTTCGTCACTGCCGTGGTATTCAACGTGGCGGCCATCGCCAACAACAACCTGCAGGATCTCAAAACCGGTCAGCTGGTGGAATCCACGCCCTCGAAACAACAGTGGGCGCTGGTGATCGGCGTACTCGCCAGTGCGCTGGTGATCCCGCCAGTGTTGGACCTCGTCAACAAGGCTTATGGTTTTGCGGGCGCTCCGGGCGCGTCAGCCCACGCCCTGCCTGCGCCGCAGGCGGGCCTCATCTCGGCCCTCGCTCAGGCGGTGATCCAAAACGACCCGGAGAAATGGCAATTGATGGGTTGGGGCGCCCTCATAGGCGCCGTCATCATCACGCTCGATTGGCTGCTCTCGAAAACCAGCAGCTCCATGCGTGTGCCGCCGCTCGCCGTCGGCCTCGGCATCTACCTTCCCACGGCGTCGACGCTGATGGTCACCGTGGGCGCGCTGGTGGGCTGGTGGTTTGACAGACGCGCCGACAGGACTGCCAAACCAGACGCCACGAAGCAACTGGGTGTGCTGCTCGCTTCCGGTCTGATCGTGGGCGAGAGCGTGCTTGCGGTGATCTTCACGGCCCTGGTGGCCTTCACCAATAACCAATTTCCCATCGGCGTGGTGGGAGACTCGTTCTCCACCGCTTCTGAGTGGCTCGGCGGCATCGCCTTCGTGCTCGTGATCTACGCGCTCTATCGCTGGGGGGGGCGCGCCCTCTCGGCTGCGTAGTCGCAGCCTCCGGTACATCGCATTCCCGACATCCTGTGCCCCGACATCCGGCCGCTCGTCAGCGGCGCGCGAAGCGCTCGATTCCGCGGTGCCCGATGAGCGCGGAAGCAGCCCAGCCGGTCAGCCAGACGATGATCCAGGTGAAGAGCGCCGCGCGAAAGCTCCCCAGGTGAAAGCCCGGCAGGATCGCGGCGACCAGCGCCACCATCGCCGCGTTCAGCACCAGGACAAACAGGCCGAGTGTCAGAATCGTGAGCGGCAGTGTCAGGATGAACGCGACCGGCCGAACGATGGCATTCACGACGCCGAGGAGGAGCGCCGCGAGGAGCAGCGTGCCGACGCCATGGATCCGCACCCCCGTGACCCACACGCTCGCGAGCCACAGGCCGATCGCGCTGATCAGCGCGCGCAGCCAAAATCCCGTCATGGGCTCGCGCCCGGTCCGGGTTGCCGCTCCAGCAGCACCTTGAGCCGGACGATGGCCTGCTGCCAGCTGGTGCGCAAACGCCGGTACTGAGTATCCCATTCGAGCGTCGCCGGTACACCCGAGCCCAAGAGGCGCACGATGGTTCCGCCGGGCACCGGCTCGAGCATGAAGTCATCGACCATCACGGTGTCGGCGGGTGGCAGCGCCGGGGCAGGCAGATAGATCAGCCGCAGTCGCCGGCCGGGTTCGAACAGCTCGATGTGCGCCTCGAACTCGGTGACCCGGTCGACGCTGGCGCGGAACAGGCCCCCCTTGCGGGCGCGTATCTCCGCATCCGGTGAGCACCAGCGGGTGAGCTGCTCGGTTTCAGTGAGGGCTCGCCACACCTGTTGCGCGTCGGCGCGGATGTCGACCCGGTGTGCGTAGCCGCGCTCCTTGTCGCTCATGAGCGCATTGTGCCATTGTGGCTGAAAAGCCGGAGCCTTCATGCCGTTCGTTCACCTGGTGATTGCCCTCGCCCTGGTCGAGTTCTTCCTGTTCGGGGTGGCGGTGGCCAGGGCGCGCGCCCGCTATAACATCCCCGCGCCGGCCACCACCGGCAACGAAGTGTTCGAGCGCTATTTCCGGGTGCAGATGAATACGCTCGAGCAGCTGGTCGTCTTCGTGCCGGCGGTGCTGCTGTTCGCGCGCTACGTCAACGCTCACGTGGCGGCGGTGCTCGGAGTCGTGTTCCTCATCGGGCGGGCGCTGTATTTCCAGGGCTACGTGAAGGCGCCGCAGGCGCGTCACATCGGGTTCATCCTGACCGCGATTCCGAACCTCGCGCTGCTGATCGGGGCGATCATCGGCGCCATCGTCGCGCTCGGCGCGCACGCCTGAGGTCCCCGCCGCGGCTGGTCACTCGGCGGGCGCGGGGGAGCGGCGCCACAGGGCGCTGGCCAGCGGCACCAGCGATACGGCGACGATGAGCAGCGTGACCACTCCGAAGTGCTCCTTCACCAGCGGAATGTTGCCGAACAGGTAGCCGCCCCAGACGAACAGCAGCACCCACGCGAAGCCCCCCGCGAGGGTGTACGCGAGGAAGCGCGCGAACGGCATGCGCCCGACGCCGGCCACGAATGGCGCGCAGGTGCGGATGACGGGCAGGAAGCGCGACACCAGGATCGCCATGGCGCCATGGCGGCGGAAGAACTCCTCGGTGCGCCTGAGGTACTGCACCTTCAGCAGGCGGTAACGGCCGCTGAAGGCCGGGGGGCCGATGGCGCGTCCGATGCTGTAATTCACGGTGTTGCCGAGCACGGCCGCGGCCCCGAGCGTCACGCTCGCGAGCGGCGCCTGCAGGACGCCGCTGCGATCCACCGCCGCCAGCGCACCCACCGCGAACAGCAGCGAGTCCCCCGGCAGGAAGGGCGTCACCACCAGCCCGGTCTCCGCGAAAATGACCGCGAACAGGATCGGATAGATCCACAGCTCATAGCGGGTCAGCAGCTCGAGGAGGTGCCGATCAAGATGCAGGACCACGTCGATGAGCCACGCGAGCATGTGGCCGGGGAGGATATCGGGAAGCACCCGCTGCGGGTAAGCACCGCGAGGCGCCGGCGCCTCGAGGCCAATCCTCAGGGCACGAGCGCGCGCATGGCCACCGGGAGCGCTGCGTGCTGCGCCAGGGCGCCACGGGTCTTCAGAGTGTCCAGCGCCACGCGCACGTCGCTGTCGCGATCGGCCAGGGGCGCCGAGCCCCTGCCCGCCAGCAGCTCCGCGGGGGGTGCCCCGGGGCCGTCCTCGACGACATCCGGAACGATGCCCTTGCCGTGAATCGAGGTGCCCGAGGGCGTGAAGTAACGGGACGTCGTGAGCTTGACCGCACCCCCGTGAGTGAGGGGCATGACGGTCTGCACCGAGCCCTTCCCGTAGGTGCGCCGTCCGATGAGCAGTGCGCGGCCGTGGTCCTTCAGCGCACCCGCCACGATCTCCGAAGCCGAGGCCGAGCCGCCGTTCACGAGCACTACCAGCGGGGCGCCGCCGATGAGGTCACCGGGGGCCGCATCCATGCGGAAGCGCGCCTCGGGCGTACGGCCGTCCGCCGTCACGATCACACCGCGGTCGAGGAAGTCGTCGGCAACGGCGACACCGGATTCGAGCACTCCGCCGGGATTGTTTCTCAGGTCGAGCACGAGCCCCTTGATGCCACCCGGATTGTCTCGTCTTAGTCGGGCAATCGCTCGGCCGACATCACCCGGCGTGGTCTCGCTGAAGCTCGTGATTCGCAGGTATCCGTAGCCTGGCTCAAGACTCTGCTGCAGGACGCTGTGCACTTCGACCTGGGCGCGGCGCAGCGCGTACTCGATGAATCCGGGGGTGCCGTTGCGCTGGATGGTGAGCTTCACCAGGCTTCCGGAAGCCCCACGCATGCGTGCAATGGCGCCCGCCAGGTCGGCGCCGATGTCGTTGCCGTCGACTCTCACCAGCTCATCGCCCGGCTCAAGCCCCGCCTGCTGTGCGGGCGACCCTTCAATGGGGTGCAGCACCTTCACCACCCCGTCCTCGGCCGCGACCTCGATGCCGACGCCGGGGTAGGAGCCCATGGTGCTCAGGCGGATTTCCTCGAACTCCTCGCTGTCGAGGTAGGCCGAGTGCGGATCGAGTGCGGCGACCATGCCGCGCAGCGCCTTCTCCATCAGGGCGTGATCGTCGACGTCGTCCACGTAGTCGCGCTTGATGCGCTCGTAGACCTCTGCGAACAGGCTGGCCTCCTGCCAGGGCAGGGCCGTGCCGCCGACCGGGCGCGCGGGATGCGCCGGGAGTGAGGCCTCGCCGGAGCGGTCAGCCAGCACTCCCCCGGTCAGGGCCCCGCCGAAGCCGAGCACGGCCCCGGCGATGAGCGCAACCAGCGTGCGCGGGCGTGCCATCACCCGGCCGCCCCGCTGTGCCAGTCCGGCTCGCCCACGGGCTCTGCGGCCGGCGAGGCTGTGGCTGGCGCGCTCGGCAGCGGCAATTCAAACAGCAGCTCGGCCAGCGGAATCGGCCTGCCGATCGCAAAACCCTGGCCGTAGTCGACGCCCAGCTCCGCGATGCGCGCGCCGATGGCCTCGGTCTCGATGTACTCGGCCACGGTGATGATCGACATGCCGCGGGCGAGCTGCGCGATCGCGCGCACCATGGACTCGGCGCGTGCATCGGTGAGCACCTCGCGCACGATGCTGCCGTCGATCTTCAGCATGGTCACGGGCAGCTGGCGCAGGCACGAGAGCGAGGACAGGCCGGTGCCGAAGTCATCGAGCGCCACGCCGCACCCCAGTTGCCGCAGGCGCCGCATCAGCGCCTCGGCGCGCGGCAGGCTCAGGACCGTGGCGTTCTCGGTGAGCTCGAAACAGAACAGCTCCGGATCCAGGCCGCTCCCGGCGACGCGCTCGACCAGGAAGTCCGAGAACCCATCGTCGCTGAGGGACTGCCCGGAGAAGTTGATGGCGAAACCCAGCGCCTTGCCCTCGAGCACGGTGGCGCGCGGCTTGAGCGCCTCGATGACATGGTTGATGACCCAGCGATCGATGGTCGGCATCAGCTGGTAGCGGTTCGCCGCCGACAGGAAGCTGTCCGGCCCCACGGTGCGCCCGTCCTCGTCGGTCATGCGCAGCAGCAGCTCGTAGTGCGGCCGGGCGCTGTCGCCTGTGGCGAACGGCAGGATGAGCTGCGCGTAAAGATGCAGACGCCCGGCGTCGATCGCCTCGCGCAACTGGGCCGCGACGCGGATGTCGGCATAGCGGCGCACGATGCTCTGGTCGCTCTGGTGGTACGCCTCGACGCGGTTGCGGCCGCGGTCCTTGGCGGCCTTGCAGGCGGTCTCGGCCGCCGCCAGCACGTGCGCCAGCTCGTCCGCGGCGCAATCCAGTGGGGCGACCCCGACGCTGATGGATACGGGCAGGTGCGCCGCAGCGTGAGTCATGGCGAGCCGCTCGGCGCCTTCGCGCAGCGACTCCGCGAAACGCTCCGAGTCACGCATCTCCGCCGGCACCAGCACCACGAAGCGATCGCCGGAGATGCGTGAGCCGAAGGCCCCAGGAGGCAGGCGCTGGCGCAGCAGCTCGCCCAGCTGGGCGAGCACGGCATCGCCCACGTGCATGCCGGCCTTCTCATTGATGACGTGCAGCTGGTCCACATCGATGTACAGCGCGCTCCACGCCTGCGATGCCTTGTGGTCCGCGATGACCGCGCGCACGCGCCGCTCGAACGCCGGGCGGGTGTACAGGCCGCTGAGCGCGTCGTAACTGCTCTCGATGACGCCGATGGCCTTGCGGGCGAGGATCTCGGCGATGTGGGCGTCGCGTTCCGTGAAGGCTTCCGCGCCCGCCTCGCGCAGCAGCGCCAGCACGCCGATGAAGCGTCCGGCGCGCGAGCGCAGCGAGCAGCACAGCACCCGGTACGCCAGGGCGTCGGGCGTAGCGGCCGACAGGGTTTCGTTGATGACCACCGGCTCGCGCTGCGCCTGCGCCAGCGACAGGAGCCTGCGGTGCGCGCGCATCAGGAACTGCGTGTCGGTCGGCGCGTGCTGGCCCGCGCGCACCAGCGTGACGTTGCGCTCCGGAACGAGCAGCGCCCCGGTGCGGGCGCGCAGGTGCTCGATGGTCTGCTGCAGCAGTCCCTGCAGCTCGTTGGCTCCGTCAGCCGGGGCGGCGCTCTGTTCGGCGCCGCCGTGCGCCAGCAGCAGATTCATGCCCCGGTCGAGCCCGCCCACGGTGTGGTTGAGCTCATCGATGGTGGCGCGGGTGACGAGCTCGCGCCGCAGGCACTCGAGCATCGGGGACAGCAGGGTGTAGGCGAAGGCGAAGTCGGGGCTCTTGCGGTCCCGCGCCTCGGTGGCGCGGCACACGACGGCGAGCACGCCCAGCAGCCGCTTGGTGTCATCGCGCAGCGAGCACAGGTACACGGGCAGATTCCCGGGCAGCAGGCGCACCTGGCCGGGGCTGTCCGGGTTCGAGCGCGCACTGAGCAGCGCGTCATCGACGACGTTCATCAGATCCGGGCCCGACACGGGCTCGGTCGACCACATGAGGTCGCCCGCCGGCCCGAACATCGCGACGTACATGGTGCGCGGCACCAGGCAGTGCACGAGGCGCACGTAGGGCTCGAAACGGCCCCCCGGCCGGCCGGGGATGTGCTCGATGTCCAGTAATGAACTCATGGTCCGGCGGGGTGCGGGCCGATTCCTGTAATTCGCTTACCTCACACCATTGCGCGTGAGCGGTCCGGGATCCATGCGCGAGTTGGCGAAAGCACGTACCGGCCCGTCGCAGGGGGTAAAACATTGACCCCAATCACATCCTGCGGGAGGGTCCTACCTAGGGGTCGGCCGCCCGGAACCAGGGGCGCGGGTCGACCGGCTTGCCCCCCTTGCGGATCTCGAAATACAGCTCCGGACGGCTGCTGCCGCCGCTGTCGCCGGCGGCGGCGATGGCTTCACCGGCCGCGACCGGCTCGCCGGCCGCCTTGTAGAGCCGCTCGTTGTGGCCGTACAGGCTCAGGTACCCGTCCCCATGGTCGACGATGGTGAGTAGCCCGAGGCCCGGGAGCCAGTCGGCATAGATGACGCGTCCCTGGCAGACCGCTTTGACCGGCGCCCCGCGCTCGGTCGCCACCAGCACCCCGTCCCAGTGCACGCCGCCGGCGCGCGCATCCCCGAAGCGCGCCACCACCCGCCCGCTCACCGGCCAGGCGAGCTTGCCGCGCAGGCGTGCAAAGGCGTCGTTCCCCTCGAGCGGAAAGCGCTCCATGGCGGTGCGCAACTCATGCAGCAGTTTCTCGAGTCCCGCCTGCTGACTGCGCAGCCGCTCGAGACTCTGGGCGCGCGTGTGCGACTGCGCCTCGAGGCTCGCGAGCACGTGACTGCGTTGCGTGCGCGCGTGCTCGAGCTCGTGCAGTTGCGCGCGTTGCTGTTTTTCCAGCTGCGCGAGCGCCTGGTCCTCGGCAGCCAGCGCGCCGTCGAGCTGCGCCAGACGCTGCAGGTCGTCCTCGATGAGCTTGATCTGCCCGGCGCGCGCGCGCCCGAAGTAGCTGTAGTAGGCGAACATCCGGCCGGCGAGCGCGGGATCCTTCTGGTTCAGGAGCAGCTTGAGAGGCTCCTGGCGGCCGATGAGGTAAGCGGCGCGCAGCTGCCCGGCGAGCGCCGCTCGGTTGCGCTGTACCTCGGCTTCGCGCGCCTGCTGCTCGGCGGTGAGCGCCGCGCGGCGCGCGGCGCGCGCAGCGCGCTCGCTGCGCACCTCGCTGAGCTCATCGCGCAGCTTCCCGACCGAGAGCTCCGAGGTGCGCAGCTCCTGGGTGAGCCGGTCGCGCTCGACCTGCTCGAGGCTCACCTGGCGGGTGATCCGCTCGATCTCGGACTTGACCGCCTGCAGCTCCGCTTCGGCCTTGCGCGCATCCGCCTCCGGGTGCCCAGCCGGGGCTGCCGGCAGCGGGGCGCCGCCGAGTACCATCCAGGCCAGGGCGGCGGCCGCCACGCGCCGTGCCCGCGACGCGCAGCCGGGGGGGCGCGCAGCCGGCGTGCCGAATGGCACGCGGGCGCTATAATGCGCGCCCTTTTTAGCCCCCGGCATGCCCGCTCTCCCCATGGACCGCTTCCTCGAATACCTCAGCCACCACCCCTGGCTCGCCACCGCGACGGCGGTGGTGGTGGCGCTCATCGCTGTATACGAGATGCGCGCCCGATCTGAAAGCCTGGTCTCGGTCACACCCCAGGAATTGATCCGGCTGATGAATCAGGGTGCGCTGCTGCTTGACCTGCGTCCGCCGGAGCAATACCAGGTGGGCCACCTGGCCGGGGCGCGGCAGATGAGCGGCGAGCAGCTCCTCAAGGCCGCCGACACCCTGAAGAAGCACAAGGAAAAGCCCGTCGTGGTCTATGACGATAGCGGCTCGCTCGGCAGCGCCGCGGCGCGCCAGCTCGCGGCGCAGGGCTTCACCCGGGCGTTCACGCTGCGCGGCGGGCTCGCCGCCTGGCGTGCCGACAACCTGCCCCTGTCGCGCGCCTGAGAGCTTGAGGAAGCGCAGGCCTTGGGCACACCGAAAGTCGTCATGTACGCCGCGGACGGGTGCAGCTACTGCGCGCGCGCGCGCCGCCTCCTCGACGGCAAGGGGGTCACGGTCGAGGAAATCGACGTGGAGGCGGTGCCCGGCGCGCACGCCGACATGCTCGCGCGCAGCGGCCGCAGCACGGTGCCCCAGATATTCATCGGTGACGCGCACATCGGCGGCGCCGATGAGCTGGACGCGCTCGAGGCGGCCGGTCGCCTGGATCCCATGCTGAAATAAACGGAGCCTTGCCATGTCGAACGAAACAGCCGGCGCCGCGCCGGCGACCGAGATCCCCACCGACGGGGCAGTCCTCGCACTGCAGAACGTGTATCTGAAGGACTGCTCGTACGAGTCGCCCAACGGCCCGCGCGTCGACGGCAACTGGAACCCGCAGATCAGTCTGGATCTGCAGACCGGCTCGAACGCGCTCGGGCCGGACGTGCGCGAGGTGGTGCTCACGGTGACCGTGTCGGCAAAGCTCGGCGACGTGACGATCTTCCTGGTGGAGGTCAAGCAGGCGGGGCTGTTCGTCATCCGCAATCTGCCGGAGGCGGAACTCAAGCGCGCCATCAGCACCGTGTGCCCCGGGGTGCTGTTCCCCTACGCGCGCTGCGCCGTCTCGCAGCTCGTGAGCCAGGGCGGCTTCCCGCAGTTCCTGCTGCCGCCGGTGAACTTCGACGCGCTCTACGCCGCCAACCAGGCGCAGGGTCCGGCCAACTGACGCGCGGCGTACGCACCCAGGCCCGCAGCCGGTGACCCAAGGTGACCGCACGAGCACTGCGTGACGCACCGGTCGCCGTGCTCGGCGCGGGTTCCTGGGGCACGGCACTCGCCATCCAGTTCGCGCGCGGCGGCCGGCAGGTGCGGCTGTGGGGCCGCGACCGCGGTCGGCTCGCCGACATGGCGGTGAGCCGCCGCAACGAGCGCTATCTGGCCAGCGCGCAGTTTCCCGATTCCTTGCAGGTCGAGCCCGAGCTCGCCACGGCGCTCGCCGCGGCGCGCGACGTGCTCATCGTCGTGCCGAGCCATGCGTTCCGCTCCCTCCTCACCGAGCTCGCGCCGCATCTCGCACCCGAGCTGCACATCGCCTGGGCCACCAAGGGCTTCGAGCACGGGAGCCTGAAGCTGCCGCACCAGATCGCCCGCGAGGTGCTGGGCGCCGAGCGCGGCATCGCCGTCCTGTCCGGACCGACCTTCGCCCGCGAGGTCGGCGCCGGGCTCCCCACCGCCATGACGGTGGCGTCTCCGGATGCGCCCTATGCCCGGGCGCTGGCGCACGAGCTGTCGTCGGCGAATTTCCGCGCCTACACCTCCACCGACATCATGGGCGTGGAGATCGGCGGCGCAGTGAAGAACGCTCTCGCCGTCGGTGCGGGGCTCTCGGACGGGCTCGGCTTCGGCGCCAACACGCGCGTGGCGCTGATCACCCGGGGCCTGAAGGAGATGACGCGGCTCGGCGTGGCGCTCGGCGCCCAGCGCGACACCTTCATGGGGCTCGCCGGCCTCGGCGACCTGGTGCTGACCTGCACGGACGATCAATCGCGCAACCGGCGCTTCGGGCTGTTGCTGGCCGCGGGCCGGACGGCGCAGGCGGCGCTCGCGGAGATCGGCCAGGCGGTGGAGGGTTACGCCGCGGCCGGCGCCATCCACGAGGTCGCCTCACGCGCCGGGGTGGAGATGCCGTTGTGCGAAATGGCCTACCGCGTGCTGTACCAGCACCTGCCCGCGAAGGAAGCGGTGCGCTCGCTCATGAGCCGGCCGATCAAGGCGGAAGCCGAGTAGCGCCGTGCAACCGCCCGCCGCGGCAGTGCTGGGAATCGCGCCGCACTCGGGCTGGGCGGCGGCAGTGCTGCTCGCCGGCACGCCGGCCGAGCCGCGCGTCATCCTGCGCGAGCGGCTCGAGCTGAGCGACGCGCGGCTTGGCGGATCGAAACAACCCTATCACGCGCTCGAAGGCCTGCCGCTCGCGCAGGCGCAACGCCAGCTCGCGCGCTTCCGCACTTCCGCAGATGGCCTCGCCGCGGGCGCGCTGCGCGCGCTGCTGGAGCGTGCGCAGGCGGCCGCGGTCGAGCCGCAGGCCGCCGGCATTCTCGACTCCGCCGGGCGCAGCGGCGCGACGCTTGCGGCGATCCTCGCCTCGCATGCCCTGATCCACACCGCCGACGGCAACCATTTCCGCACCGCGCTCGCGCACGCTTGCCAGGCGGTGGGACTGCGCGTCGCGCGAATCGCGCAGCGCGAGCTGAGCTCGCGCGCCGCCGCGGCGCTGCGCCAGTCGCCGCAGCAGCTGACCGCGACGCTCAAGGCGCTCGGAAGCGGGATGGGATCGCCCTGGGGCGCCGATCAGAAGGACGCAACGCTGCTCGCCTGGCTGCTCCTCGCGGCATAGCCAATGCGGTGGTCAGGGGCGCTCCCGTCAGGGTCCGCCGTGCGCGCGCGCGGCCGCGGCGCCCGACCCTGCCGGACTGCAAGTCTCGGCGCGCAACCGCGTCGTGCTTCAAGCGTGAATGATCCGTCCGCCGCCAAACGACCAATTCTCCCACAACGTTTCTTTGAAACAGACCATCACGTTTTCGGGATTCAAGCCCGGGTCCTTCGACAAGCCGCCGAGGATGTCGGCCAGGATCTTCTTCTTCACCTTGACGCTGCGGCCCACCGACAGGAGTACCTCGATCAGGACGAAATCCTCCGTCCGGCGAGCGGTGAGGTCGGGGTATTCAGGATCAAAACGGAAGTCATCCGCGCTCAGTTCCAGCACGCGCTGAAAGCGGTCCTTCTCGGGCACGCCCGAGGCGATCAGCGCGCCATGCACGGCATTGAGCACCATGGACTTGAATTCGCTGGACTTGCCTTCGCGGACAGTGAGCGTGACTAGCGGCATGGAGTGCTCCTTCGGGCCGAACGCCGGGATTGAGCGAGGGGCAGCAGGGCCGACGTTCGCGGCGCATCATGGTTCAACGGTCGCTGCCGCCTCATGGTGAGGCACCGGGCCGCTCGCGCTCGACGATGACTGCCGTGCCGTAACACAGGACCTCGGTCAACCCCGCCATCAATTCGGTGGCGTCGTAGCGCACTGAAATGATTGCGTTTGCGCCCTGCTGCTCCGCGTGCTCGCACATGAGGCGATAGGTGTCGGACCGCGCCCGCTCGCACAGGTTGGTGTAGATGGTGATGTTGCCGCCGAACAGTGATTGCAGGCCGCCGAAGAGATTCCCCACGATGGAGCGCGAGCGCACCGTAATACCGCGGACCACACCGAGATTGCGGACCACTCTGAAGCCCGGCAGCGTAAGGGCCGTTGTGACCATGGCGTCTTGCATGTTTCTCTCTGCTGGTGTCTGAGGTTCGAATTCAGCGGCGATCCAACCCGCGCGCCCAGCGAGCATCGATTCGCACCAACTTGATGCGACCCGCAGCGCCGCTCTTGATGGACACGGCCGACTTGGGGCACTGGTAATGCTCGGCGACCAGCGCGATCAGCTCCGCGTTGGCTTTGCCGTCAATTGGAGCTGATCTGAGGCGGGCAAGCCAGGTGCCACCTTCCGCCTGCTCGAATGCACTGCTGCGGGAGTTGGGTTTGACCTTTACCTGGATAACGATGGCAGTGCTCTGCTTCAATGGAGGCGCCATCCCACGTTGGCTTGCAGCGATTTGTCGGGCGTCATTTCGTGACTCATACGGACCACGATGTCGAGAGTGTGCACGCGCGCCCATTGCCACGCGAGCGAGCCGTGCGGGTCACGGGCGCTTGCGCAGAAAGACGTGGTTCGCACGCTCACCCGCGACGTGCCGCGCGCACTCATAGCCCAAAGCACGCATATCGATCTCTTTCAAGAGATGCTCGCCGGAACCGAGTAAGACAGGTCGGACGGCGAGATGCAACTCGTCGATCAGACCGGCACGCAGATACTGCCGAATGGTGGCAACCCCGCCGCCGAGGCGCACGTCGCGCCCGCGTGCCGCAGCGCTCGCCTGCTCCAACGCGACGTGAATGCCTTCGGCGACAAAATGAAACTCCGTACCTCCCCCCATCCTGAGCGACGCGCGCGGGTGATGCGTCAACACGAAGACGGGCGTGTGATACGGCGGCTCGTCGCCCCACCAGCCCTTCCAGCTGTCGTCCGGCCACGGGCCTCGGACAGGACCGAACATGTTGCGCCCAAGAATCCAGGCGCCGATTCCGGCAAAGCCCTGCTCGGCAATTCCGTTATCGACTCCCGTCTCGCCATCGTCGTGACCGTGCATCCTCCGCCACACGCGTGTCTGGAAGAACCACTCCATCAGTTCAGGGCCTCCGACGCCCAGCGGATTCTGGAGATCTTGGTTCGGCCCAGCGCCGTAACCGTCGATGGAAACCGCGAAGCATTGGACACGGAGTTTGGGCACTACATTCCTCGCTGCTTGGTACGGTGTCGCGTTAGCGATACCCGCGCGGTGGGCGATTGGTCCGCGGCAATGGCACAAAAGGCTTCACGCGCCCGGCTAGACTACGTACGAGCGATCCACAATGACCCGCCACCGCCCTAGTAATTTCAAGAGAAGCGACTGACCGAACCTGGTGGATGTGCCGACGGCCACCAACATGGTTCCGCGCGTGGGCGAAGACAGAACCTCGAGTTTGACGAAGTCGTCGCGCTCGCAGGGGATTATCGCCAAGGAGCTGCTGTCGGCTGTGCAGCCGTTATCTTCGGGTCGCGCCGAGTAGGACATTAGCTTGAGCGAAGGGTACTTGGGCTGAAGTTTCTCGAGAAGCACAGGACCGACTGAGCTCTTCACATAGACAACCGAGCCGCGCGGGAAACGGGATAAGGGTGCATCCGCAACCACCACCATCGCGTCCACCATGTCATCGGCCATGATCACCCCTGGCGCTGTGCGAAGCGCCACATACAGTCCCAGCAATACAACAGCGCCGCCGGCAATGAAGGCGCCTATTAGAGCACGCACGCGGAACATCACCCTGCCCTCCGTGGCGTCTAACGATGAAGTTGACCGGCCGCACGCGTGCGTGTCCTGCGCGAGGCGAGCGCGACATGACGAAGCGCGCCCGCAGCGCACCAACGATGGGCCGTCACGGTCCGCTGCAACCGTTTTGTCAGACGTCGCGCAACCACGCTACGCACAATGCAAGCACTCCTGAACCTAAATATAGCGCCACGCGGAGCCAGAACCACACCGGGTTGCCGGCACGCTGCACACTGCCGATGCGGCCAAGCACTGTCGCAGTGCGAACTCCGTTGATGCCCAGGCCAACGAGCAGTAGGCCCACGCCGACGATAAAGACCTTGCTCGGCAAGTTTGGGCACCTAACGATGAGGTTGAGCGGCGGCCCGCAAACGCCAGATCGGCGCCGCGGGCGCACACCGCCTTGCCGCGTTCGCGGCGCACAACCAACCGCGCCTCACGGCCCGCTCCAGCGATTGTTAGACGACCTTTTCAAGCGGCGTCCACCTCTTCTCGCGTCTTTCAAGTCGTTCATCAGAGGTCTCAGAACTGTAGTCTGCCAGTGCTGCATGAGGGAGTCCCTCCGGAACTGGCATCATTGTCAAGGTATTGATGATGCCAAACGCGCCATGAGCGGTTTCAATTTGCGCGCCCATGTAAACCCCGCAGCGTCTACACAAGAGGAAGTCAGCAGTCTTCAGACTGAACCGATAGCGCTGAAGTAAAGCGACGTCGCTAACATGGAACATGAGCCGTCCGCCCGACTCGGATGTCGTAAGTGCACCGTGGGCGCGACAAAATCGACACTGGCAGGCTCGGACGCTCCACTTAGCCACCGGTAATGTTGTTTGGAAAGAAAAGCCAAGTGCCCCGCAGTGACAGCTGCCCTTAAAGGTACGCAAGGGAAGGGTCATGGCTGCGCCTCCTCGAGACAACGTGAAAAATCGCCCTTTACCGCCGCCAGATGTGCTTCCTCCACGGTTTTCCGAACACCCCCCGGCTGCCCACAGACGCCAGATCAGCGCCGCGGGGCGCATACTGCATTGCCGCGCTCGCGGCGCACAGCCAGCCGCGCTTCACGGCCCGCCCCAGCGATGGTTAGACGGTGCCACCTTTCAGCGTCCGCCGAGGTCACTCCGGCGTGAGCCCCGACCGAGGTACCGGAGCAAGAAGCTCGTCGTCACCAACGTAACACCAAGCAGTGCCGCGACCAAATCGATGAGGTGCCCGACGCTATGGGGTCGCCCCCACCCAAGCGCCGGAAGGATCGAGAACGCTTCGAAAACGTGCGTCAACGCCATGACCGCGAAGCAGCCAATCCCCCAGGCCTGCAGTGCTGAGGCGAAGCTCCTGCGCGTCCGGAAAAGAACCACCGAAACGCCAAGAAAAACGCAGGCGGCCGCCAGTGCCAGAAGACCCTTCAGGACCGCTGCGCTCATTAGAAACGGCGCCCTCTAACGATCGCGCTCAGGCGCGCCGAGCGAGCGTAGCGAACTAAAGGCGTCTAACGGTGACGTTGAGCGGCTGCCCACAGGCGCCAACTCAGCGCCGCGGGCGCAACGTGACCACCGTGATGCACCCTTGATCATGAAGTATCGGAGACCGGAGGCGCTAGTTCACCGACACGTTGACCGCGACGCCGGTGCCGCGGGCTCATTGCAAATACTCCCATGTCCATGTGGAGGCACCATCGAGCTTGCGAACGCGGACTCCCTGCAGTACATCCGGTTCGAAGTTCGTCGCATTTACTGCTACCGTGGCGCTACCCCATTTTTTCCGGTACTTATAGTGCGTGACGCAACCGCATGTGTTGCAACGAAAGTATGCGCGAATCTTACGGCGCCAGGAGTAACTGGACAGGCCGCCTTTGGGCGCCTCAATTTGAACCGAGCTGGCCGAGTAGTACGCCCAAAGTGCCCCGTATCGCCGGCAGATGGAACAATTGCAGCTTGTCACAGTGCGAGGCGCTCGCCGAACGTGAATACGGACGGAACCGCAGTGACAAATAGCGCTGAGCATCGATTGCGCGACTCCTTTAACGCCTAGCGGTGAAGTTGAGCGGCCGCCCAGAAGCATCCGATGAGCGCCGCGGCCGCACACTGTCTTCCAGCGCCCGCAGCGCACAATTACCCACACCTCACCGCCCGCTTCAATTGATAGCCCATACCTTCAGCCGAGCTCGCCTTCAAAATGCACCTTCGCGAGCCACAGTACCGCGAATACGAAGGACCCAACGCTGAGCCCGAGCAGAATGACAATCATCTGGCGAAGCCGAAGATCCCACTCTCGGTCAGCAAGGTACGCGGAAACGGCTGCCATCAGGTAAACGTATCCAACAACCGTGAGAGGAAGCAGCGCCAACGCAAGAACCGTGCGAAAATTTCCAGCGATCCGCGGATGTAGGAGTGCGAACCAACAGATCTCCGCAACGAGGACCGCCCCGACCCAGAGGCGCCACCTTCGAAGTGCTGGCCTGTCAGGAGTGAGGCGCATATCGAGATCTAACGGTGAAGTTGAGGGGCCGCGCAGAAGCGTCCGATTAGAGCCGCGGGCGCAAACTGTGTTCCCGTGCCCGCGGCGACATTACCGCCCCTCACGGTTCCCTCCACCGATTGTCAGGGGGCAGCAAAGCGCCATGCTAACCACCCATGCCTCTCCCCGCGAGCCAGCAGAGTTTCTAAGTACTCCATCGCGCCGGCGCGACGTACCGTCACAGCGTAGTTGCGCTGCGTATCGTCCAGAGCGCGGACTAGTCCGCAGGCACCAAAGCCGGTGACGAGGCTGGCCACCTGGTCTAGCGGAACGTGAACCCCGAAGTTGATCTCTACGACTCGCTCCACCGCCACCACCAAGCGTTCAATGACGGACGCCACTCTTGAACCTCGCGACGGCCCACCGCTGCCACCTAACGGTGAAGTTGCGCGGCCGGCCGATGTCGCCCGATCAGAGCCGCGGGCGCACGCTGTCCCCAGGCGCCCGCGGCGCACAACCACCCACCCCTCACGGCCCGCTCCAACGATTGTTAGGCGCCATGCTAACCACTGACCTGGAAAACTCGCCAATTCAGAATTAGCGCCGCAATGGTGGGCACAGCGAAAATTAACAGGAAAATTGGGAACTCCTCGCTCAAGGCGTACCCGGCCTTAGCAACGCCCACCCACAGGTTAGCAGTTGAGATCACCAACCATAGCAAGACGAAAATCCAGGTTGCTGCGGAGGTTGCGCCGGGATAGTTGTTTGAAAAGAGCCTCCCCAACAGCATACAGGCGGCCAGAAGCAAAAACCCGACGAGGAGAAACAAAGGCGTGCGCATATTCGGCGCCTAACAGTGAAGTTGAGGGGCCGGACGACCACGCCGGACAAGCGCCGCGGGCCCACAACCTCTCCTCGGACCCGCGGCGCCCAACCACCCACGCATCACGGCCCGTTCCAACGATTGTTAGAGGGCACGTCCCTCATCGCTTAGGCCAGTACCCGGGCTTCCGGCGATGGTGTGCCACGGCAATCACCTCGACGAAATCGGGCCGTTCGAGATAAACGACGCTGAATGGGAATTAATGTAACAGATACCGCCGAAAGCGTCCGTGGATTCGCGGCCACCGCCTGGGTCCTTCGGCAATGTTCGCGATTGCAGCATCCAGTTCGAGCAGAAATGCATCTGCGACCGTTGGATTACGCGCCAAGTACCAAGCACGCGCTGCTTCCGCTTCGTCCGCAGCGAGCGGATGCAGTCGAACCGTGTGGCTAGTCACGCGAAGCGCGCGACAAGCGTCCCTTCACCACTTCCCAAGGAATGCTCTGCACGGCGCCGGAATCGAGCTCCTTGGCGCGGCGCTCGATCTCAGCGCGCCAGGCCTCCTCGACACCTTCCTCAACCTCGATGTCGAGGCTCTCAATCAGCGCGCCAATCAGATCGGCGCGATCCTGCTCAGGCAGAGACAGTGCCTTGCGAAGGATTTCGTCTCGCGATGTCGCCACGGCCAAAGCTTACTCCTGCGCCAAACGAAGCGATACGTGCCCTCTAACGGTGAAGTTGAGGGGTCACGCGACGGCGCCTGATCAGCGCCGCGGGCGCACACTGTCTTCCAGCGCCCGCGGCGCCCAACCACCCGGCCATCACGGCCCGCTCCAACGATTGTTAGACGGCACCGTCACTCAATGACCTCGAAGTGTCTGACTCGCCGATCATACTCAATCATCATCGCCGCGGGCTTGGCAGGCACCACCGCTGCTTCCAAATCTGCGCCCGCGAACCGGGCGATGGCATCCAGCGAGTCCCACTGCGTGACGATAAGGAATTCGATGCCATTACCGAGACGGCGCGAGAGGATTGAGGCGCTAACGAAGCCCGGGATTTTCCGCAGCGCAGGAAACGTTTCAGTACGAAGGTGCTTCACGTAATTCTGCGCCTGGTCTAGGTGAGCCAAGCCACGCCACTGTCTCGAAATCACGTTGACCTCCAACCTGGCACGGTGAATCCGTTGACGTCTAACGGTGAAGTTGAGCGGCCGGCCTGCTGAGCCCAACAAGCGCCGCAGGCGCACAATCTCTTCCGGCGCCTGCGGCGCTCACCTTGTGAGTCACGCCGGCCCCCTCCATCGATTGTTAGAGGTCAGCCCCATGGTGTTTCGCGTAGGTATCAAGCAAGCTGCGGATCATCTTTTGGTACGGAACTTTCGAGCGGGCGGCGTGGCGCTTGAAGAAATCCACACTGCGTTTGCTCAGAGAGATGGTGATTTTCACACCGTCATCGCGTAGCACCAGCTCATCGGGAGACGGCAAAAAATCCTTGACCACCTCGAGTCGTCCGAGTGGCTCATCTCGGTACTTGCGATTGCGCTTCATAAATCTTCTTTCCTCGGCGCCAGTATCCGGCACCAATAATGCGAATCACATCGCTACGGTGTGTAAACCGTACGGTGAGCACGCCTCTACCAGTTTCTCCGAAGCAATAAAACCGTGGCTCGCCCTTACTGTGCGAGAGATCCTTGGCGATCACACGTGCTGGATCCGGGAAAGCGAGCTGCGCGTCCACAAACGCCACGCCGTGCTTCCGCTGGTTCTGCGCGCCCTTGGCCGGATCCCACTTGAAGCTCGGGCTCACCGCCGAAAGTATAGCCGACGTATGGGCCTCTCACCATACCTGGATATGGGTCAGGCTGACCTCTAACGGCGAAGTTGAGCGACCGCGCAGAAGCGCGCAACAAGCGCCGCGGGCGCGCAATCTCTTCCAGCGCCCGCGGTGCCTAACCGCAGGCGCTTCACGGCCGCTCCAACGAATTAGAGTCGCGGTGGACTTCAACCAAGGTGAGAGCGCAGCGTAGCCGCATACTTGTCACGCAGGGGCTTGTCGGGTACGGCTGGGGCGGATGGATAGATGCACAACAGGCGATCGTCAAGCATCCGAGGGTGCACGTGGATGTGCAGATGCGGTACCTCCTGGTCCGCCGCCTCGCCAATGGAGTGCCATAGACTTAACCCTTGGTTCGGAAACGCCAGGGCGACGGCGCGCGTGATGCGTGCAACCGCGTCCATGAGCGCGGCCCCCGTCTTGTGATCGAGCTCACGAACGTCACAGAGGTGCTGCCGCGGAATCACCAGCGTGTGGCCGGGATGAAACTGCCGACGATCCAGAAACGCCATGGTGAGCTCGTCCTCCCAGACGACGCTAGCAGGCTCCGCGCCGCGCACGATCTGGCAGAAGACGCATGCCACACTCATGAGCCTCTCCCGCGACTCTAACGATGAGGTTGAGCAGCCCCACGACACGGCCGGATCGGCGCCGCGGGCGCGTACTGTCCCCAAGCGCTCGCGGCGCACAACCACCCACGCATCACGGTCCGCTCCAACCGATGGTTATACGGCGCCCGACGCA